>Ga0207739_1000034_pt1 | contig 15241 bp, 8 predicted proteins | sample LuqExpMetageno15_FD_187773 | JGI IMG/M metagenome (GOLD analysis project Ga0207739, IMG submission 187773) | Tropical forest soil microbial communities from Luquillo Experimental Forest, Puerto Rico - Sample 15 (SPAdes) | ecosystem: Environmental > Terrestrial > Soil > Tropical forest ... | reverse complement strand
AGCGTAGTTTCATTTACTTCTTCTATCAACAGGTTGAGCCCCTCTTTTACCTCTTTCAGGTTGGGTTTAAAAATGTCAACATCTTTAAAAGACAGGAAGTTCTTCCGTTTGGGATCTACAGCTGTTGTAATACCATGCTGTTTACACAGGGCTATTAATTCTGTAATCAACCGTTTTGTTAACACGCCTTTATTATAGTCTTCAAAAACCAATACATCGGGCTTATTCTCTGCAATATGTTTCCTTACCCGTTGCAGCAACTGCTCTTCCAACTCAGGTGTAATATCCCTGGTTATCTCGGCATCCAAACGCATCATCTGCTGGTTACGGCTAATGATACGTGTTTTATTGGTGGTGATCCGTTCTTTGGAAGCTAGTATATAAGAAGTGTCAATGCCATTCTTTTGAAACAAGGCTGTTAGCTGGCAGCCGTCATCATCATCTCCTATAATTGAGATAACGGATGTTTGTGCGCCTAATGAAACAGCATTTAGCGCCACATTTCCGGCTCCACCAATGCGTTGTTCTTTTGTATCTAAGGTTACAATTGGTACGGGGGCTTCGGGAGATATCCGCTCTACATGTCCCCACCAATAAGTATCTAACATTACATCGCCTATTACTGTAACCTTTGTATGAGAGAACGAGGTGAAAAGCTGTTGAAAATCCATCTACTACTGCTTTGATTTATTTGCCACCGCAATATAATAAATCGGTATACCAATTAGTGCGATTATTAATCCGGGCCATGTGAATTCGGGTTTATATTTAATGAGCAGTATACAAAAAGATATACCCATTATAATGTAAATGGCGGGTAGTACAGGATAGCCAAAAGCTTTATAAGGACGTTCAGCATCCGGTCTTTTCTTCCTGAGTATAAAGATGCCCGCAATCGTGAGTACATAAAATATCACTACAATAAAGGATACCATATCCAACAGGTCGCCATATTTACCGCTCAGGCATAAGGCAGCTGCTACCACACACTGTGCCCATAAAGCCCACTGCGGTACTGCATTACCATTTAGTGTACCGGCATTCTTAAAGAAAAGACCATCTTTTGCCATGGTATAGTATACCCTTGCACCGGCCAGGATAAGGCCGTTGTTACATCCAAACGTGGAGATCATGATCATAACAGCGATGATCTTTGTACCGGCATCCCCAAAGATCACATTGGATGCAGCCACCGCTACCCTGTCTTTCTCCACATGTGCCAACGTTTCCAATGGCAGTACAGACACATACATGAGGTTGGCAGATACATAGATGATCGTTACGATAAGCGTACCCAGGAACAGGCTAAGCCCAATATTTCGTTTAGGATTTTTAATCTCCCCTGCAATAAAGGTTACATTATTCCAGGCATCACTGCTAAATACAGAGCCTACCATGGCCGCGGCTATACCTCCTAACAGGGCAGCACCCACAATAGGCGTAACACTAAAGCCCGATGAGGGGTTACAATGATCCAGCGCTGTGGCTTTGGTAGCCGTCCAGGCATTGGTCCAGTTGGCGTGCCATACTTCCGGCTTAAACATAACAAAACCGGCAATGATCAACCCGAATAAAGAAATCAATTTGGTACTGGTAAAGATATTCTGGATCCATTTTCCTCCTTTTACCCCCCTGGTATTGGTATAGGTAAGCAGTACAATCAATACGATGGAGACCACCTGTGCGGCACTGACTGAGAAATAGGTAGTGGCGCCACAGTCATTAACACCCGTGGCAATCTTTAGCAGTTTATTGTCTTCGCTTAACACGGGAAGCAGGTAGGCCGCAAACTTGGAAAAAGCAACGCCCACTGCTGCAATGGTACCCGTTTGTATTACCGTAAAAAAGCTCCAGCCATATAAAAAGCCTGTTAACGGGTTATATGCTTCTTTGAGGTATACATACTGCCCACCGGCTTTGGGAAACATGGAACTTAATTCTCCATAACTCAATGCAGCCGTAATGGTCATAAACCCTGTTAATACCCATACGGCAGTGAGCCATCCTGCACTACCCACATTCCTGGTAATATCGGCGCTTACAATAAAAATACCGGAGCCAATCATGCTGCCAGCCACTATCATGGTGGCATCCAGCAGTCCCAATGTAGGTTTGAAGGAGGTATTACTCATATGCAATTAATTAAAAATCCCATCTTTTAATAAGACGGGATTTGAAGATAGTAAATTGAAAGGAGAAATTATTTCTTCTTGTATTGTTCGTTTAACCCTTTCAACAGATCGTTGGTGATATTATACACGGTATCCTTATAATAGATCAGATCGGGTGAGTTCATAAAAATGAAGGAATAGCCTTTGTCCTTGTTATAGTCTTTCAGGTAGTCCTGGATCTTTTTTTGTATATCCTGCAGCTTTTTCATCTTTTCCTCCTGCATTTCCTGCCCCTTGGCTTGTTCCAGCTCCTGGTATTCTTTTTCCAGCTGTCCCACTACCTGGTTGGCATTGGCCACTTCTGCCTGGGTCATTGTTTGTCCCTTTTGCTGGTATTCTTTTACCTTGGCAGCATACTCGTTTCTTTTGCTCATCAATTCACTCCGCTTCTGCTGTTCAGATACGCCCAGTTCTTTTACTATTTGTTTATAGTACTCATAATTGTTCTGAAGAGAGTCCATTTCGAAATAGGCTATTCTGAAAGAGCTACCTGTTGAATCGCTTTTTGGTTGTGCAGATACCGCTTTTTTATCAGTCTTAAAATGCAGATAAAATAAAACACCCACCGCCACTACCAGCACCACATTTAATCCAAGTGTAAAATTTTTCATTGGAAAGAATAATTTGATGACAAATGTAATTTTAATAAAAAAAGGAAAACGTTAAAAGAACTATAACAAAAAGATACTTCCCCGGCAAAAACAGCGTATCATTAAAAAAGCAGGAAGTTTTCACTTCCTGCTTCTATTATTATTTCTGCAAGATTAATGGGCCTGTTGATTATTCATCATCATCAAAGCTCATTGCCTCACGTGTTGTAGACAGTACTTCATATTCTTCCTTGCTACCTACGATCATGTTTTCGAAGTCACGCTGACCAGTACCTGCAGGGATAAGATGACCTGTAATTACGTTCTCTTTCAAGCCTAACATGTAATCAGCCTTACCTTGAATAGCAGCAGTACTTAATACCTTGGTAGTTTCCTGGAAGGATGCGGCGGAGATCCAGCTTTGTACACCCAGAGATGCCTTGGTAATACCCAATAACACCGGTGTAGCGGTAGCTGGTTTCGCATCACGCACTTCTACCAGTTTCTTATCGGCCCTGCGCAGGATAGAGTTTTCTTCTCTTAACTCACGCAGAGTAACGATTTGACCGGCCCTCATTTTGCTGCTTTCGCCTGCTTCAGTAACTACTTTCTTATCAAATACCCTGTCGTTCTCTTCAATAAAGTCGAACCTGTCTTCCAGGTCTTCCTCCAGGAATTTAGTATCACCTGCATCCACAATTTCAACCTTCTTCATCATCTGGCGAACGATCACTTCAATGTGCTTGTCGTTGATCTTTACACCCTGTAAACGATAAACTTCCTGGATCTCATTTACCACGTATTCCTGTACAGCGAAAGGTCCCTTGATGTTCAGGATATCGTAAGGAGCTATCTGACCATCGGATAATGGCGCACCAGCTTTTACGAAGTCACCATCTTGTACCAGGATCTGGCGAGACAATGGTACCAGGTATTTCTTGGTCATACCGTCCTTGCTTTCTACGGCAATTTCACGGTTACCACGTTTTACGTTACCAAAGCTAACCACACCATCTATTTCGCAAACCACCGCAGGGTTACCCGGGTTACGAGCTTCAAACAACTCTGTAACACGTGGCAGACCACCCGTGATATCACGCAGCTTACCTAACACACGTGGTATTTTAACCAACACCTGTCCTGCTTTTACTTCATCTCCTTCTTCTACAGAGATGTGGCTACCTACAGGAAGGTTATATTGTTTAACCTCTTTACCACTTACAATAACAGTAGGTATCTTGGTTTTATCTTTTGTTTCGATAACCACTTTTTCGCGGTGACCTGTTTGCTCATCACTCTCTTCACGGAAGGTAATACCATCCAATACGCTTTCAAACTTAACAGTACCATTCAGTTCTGCCACGATTACGTTATTGAACGGATCCCATGTACAGATCACATCGCCCTTCTTAACCTGCTGACCATCTTTTACAGCCAGTGTAGAACCATAAGGAACGTTGTTAGTGATCAACAGACGGTCATTTTTCACATCCATGATCCTCACCTCACCCGTACGACCGATAACTACATTTACTTTATTGCCTTCATTGTTTACAGCAACAGTAGTACGTAAACCATCGAACTGGATAGTACCATCGAATCTTGCATTTAAAGATGATTCGATAGAGGCACTACCCGCAACACCACCCACGTGGAAGGTACGGAGGGTCAACTGTGTACCAGGCTCACCGATTGACTGTGCAGCGATGATACCAACAGCATCACCTCTTTGTGCCATATAACCGGTTGCAAGGTTTTTACCATAACATTTCACACATACACCACGTTTTGCTTCGCAGGTAAGTACGGAACGGATTTCCACTGTTTCAATACCGGCTTCTTCGATAGCCTGTGCAATATCATGTGTTATTTCCTCACCGGCTTTGGCGATCACCTCATCTGTTACAGGATGTATTACATCATGTAAAGAAGTACGGCCTTCAATCCTGTCTGCCAATGGTTCAATAATATCTTCATTATCCTTTAAGGCACTGGTAGCGATACCACGAAGTGTACCACAATCTTCCTCTGCAATTACCACATCCTGAGATACGTCCACCAAACGACGAGTCAGGTAACCCGCATCCGCCGTTTTCAGCGCCGTATCCGCCAGCCCCTTACGGGCACCGTGCGTAGAGATAAAGTAATCCAATACGTTCAGACCACCCTTAAAGTTGGAAAGGATCGGGTTTTCAATTACCTCGCTTCCTGTACTTCCGCTCTTACGGGGTTTAGCCATCAATCCACGAATACCTACCAGCTGTTTAACCTGTGTTTTAGAACCACGGGCACCAGAGTCAAGCATCATGAATACTGAGTTAAAGCCTTGTTTATCGGTGGCCATTTCACGGATCAGCGTTTCTGTGATACGCATATCCACACGACCCCAGATATCGATCACCTGGTTATAACGTTCGTTATTGGTGATCAGACCCATATTATAGCTTTCCCAAACTTCGTCTACTTCATTCTTGGCTGTTTCCAACAGTTCGTTCCTTAATTCAGGAACGATCAGGTCGTTTACACTGAATGACAAACCACCACGGAAGGCCATACGGAAACCTAATTGCTTGATATCATCCAGGAACTTGGCTGTAACAGGCACGTTCGTGATCTTGATAATATCACCGATGATCTCACGAAGGCTCTTCTTGGTCAACAGTGCATTTACGAATCCTACTTCAGCAGGTACAAACTGGTTAAACAGTACGCGACCTACAGTAGTATCTATTAATTTTCTTTCCAGTTTACCGCTTACACGTACATTGGTTTTTACCTTGATGTTCGCGTGAAGGTCTACTTTACCTTCATTGTAAGCAATGATCACCTCATCGAGGTTATAGAAGGCCTTGCCTTCACCACGAATCGGTTCTTCCGGAGTTGATTTCTTACCCTTTGTAATATAGTACAAGCCCAACACCATGTCCTGGGAAGGCAGGGTAATAGGAGTACCATTCTGCGGGTTAAGAATGTTGTGTGAAGAAAGCATCAGCAACTGGGCTTCCAGTATTGCAGCGCTACTCAAAGGAACGTGTACCGCCATCTGGTCACCATCGAAATCCGCGTTGAAGGAAGAGGTAACCAATGGGTGTAACTGTATCGCTTTACCTTCTACCAACCTTGGCTGGAATGCCTGGATAGACAGTCTGTGCAGGGTTGGGGCACGGTTTAATAATACAGGGTGTCCTTTTAATATGTTTTCGAGGATATCCCAAACAACAGCATCTTTTCTATCTACCAGTTTCTTGGCAGATTTTACTGTTTTTACGATACCTCTTTCAATCAGTTTACGAATGATAAATGGCTTGAACAGCTCAGCAGCCATATCTTTTGGTAATCCACACTCGTGCATTTTCAGCTCAGGACCTACCACGATTACAGAACGACCGGAGTAATCCACACGTTTACCCAATAAGTTCTGACGGAAACGACCTTGTTTACCCTTCAGTACATCTGACAGTGATTTCAGTGCACGGCCACCTTCTGCTTTAACGGCGTTGGATTTACGTGAGTTATCGAACAGAGAGTCGATCGCTTCCTGCAGCATACGTTTTTCGTTACGCAGGATCACCTCAGGCGCCTTGATCTCCAACAAACGTTTCAAACGGTTGTTACGGATGATCACACGACGATACAGGTCATTCAGATCAGAAGAGGCAAAACGACCACCATCCAAAGGCACCAACGGGCGTAATTCCGGTGGAATCACAGGAATATATTGCATTACCATCCATTCCGGACGGTTGGTGATACGATTGCTGGCGTCACGGAAACCTTCTACCACACTCAAACGCTTCAGGGCATCTGCCTTACGTTGTTGTGAGGTTTCGGTAGCTGCGGCGTTACGCAGAGAGAAGCTTAATTCATCCAGGTCCAGTCTTTCCAATAAAGCCTGAACTGCTTCAGCACCCATTTTAGCAACGAATTTCTGAGGATCTTCATCCGGCAGGTATTGGTTGTCTTTGGGCAGGTTCTCTAATATATCTAAGTATTCTTCTTCAGTTAACAGGTCACCAGTGCTCAGGTTTTCCTTCACACCACCTTGTATTACCACGTAACGTTCGTAATAAACGATGGTTTCCAGTTTTTTGGAGCTAACCCCTAACAGGTAGCCGATCTTATTGGGAAGGCTCTTAAAATACCAGATATGCACTACGGGCACTACCAGTTTAATATGCCCCATGCGTTCACGACGTACTTTCTTTTCAGTAACTTCTACACCGCAACGATCGCACACAATACCCTTATAACGGATACGCTTGTACTTACCACAGGCACATTCATAATCCTTTACAGGACCAAAAATCCTTTCACAGAACAAACCATCACGCTCCGGTTTATAGGTACGGTAGTTAATGGTTTCAGGCTTTAACACCTCGCCAAAGCTTCTTTCCAGGATACTATCAGGAGATGCCAGGCTGATAGTGATTTGTGAGAAGGTTGACTTAGGACGGTTATCTCTTTTAATGGCCATATCTGAAAATTGCTATTTTAAATGATTGATCTTGCTGATTTACAACACTTTACTACATAGTTTTGACAGCAACAGTTATCCACTAGTTTCCGGTTGAAAACTACTGCCAACTACTTGCTGTTACCTGCCAATCTGTAAAATGAATGGAATGCTTCAAAATCATTAAGACGGCAAAGGTAAGGAGAGTTAACTAAATGGAAAAAATAAATAAGGGGGGAAATGATAGATATAACAATTGTGCCATATAGTCGGGATTGTAACCAATAAAACATTACATAAAAAAATATGCCTGATTATATTACAGTTCTTAGAAAAATGATGTGTAAAAACGGGGTATTTTCATCTTATGGAAGGTTAATTACCCTGATCAATGGGTAATGTAACCGGATTTATACCATCAGATAACCCGACAAACACATTTTATGCGTCTACGTTTACTCATTGGCTTTTTACTCTTGTTTTCTTCTTTTGCCTCTTATGCCCAGATCAACCTTACACAGGGTCTGGTAGCTTATTACCCTTTTAATGGCAATACCGGCGATTCCAGCGGTTATGCCAACCACGTTACCGTAAATAGCAATACCACCCTTACTACAGACAGGTTTGGTAATGCAAACAGTGCCTATTTATTTAATGGCACCAGCAGCTATATGAAAGTACCTACCAGTGCCAGCCTAAACACCGGTGCAGCTATTTCCATCTGTGCCTGGGTGAAGGTAAATGGTTTCTATGCCGGTACCTGCCAGTCGAACAGGATCATCAACAAAGGGGATGCAGACAATATTGCCGGTGTTTACAGCCTGGCATTTGGCACCCAGAACGGCTGTTCACAAACCACAGTAGATAGCGCCCATGAGTATTTTGTGGGCTATGGTTCTCCTGTATTAACCAGCTATGTGCAAAAAAGCAGTTGGTATTTTGTAGTATATACCTCTAATGGTACTACTGCTAAACTATATGTCAACGGCGTATTACAGGGCTCTGCCGCTATTGCCAGCTATACCTTCTCCAATGCATATGACCTGTATTTTGGAAAAATGAACAATTCTACCAGCTCTTACTGGTTCAATGGGGCGTTGGATGAGGTGAGAATTTACAATCGTGTGATTACGCAAAGTGAAGTGAATGCTTTGTATACACCTACCTTAACCGGCCTGGTGGCTTATTATCCTTTTAACGGTAATACCGGCGATTCCAGTGGGTATGCCAATCACGTTGTAACAAACAATAATGCAACCCTAACAACAGATCGGTTTGGTCATGCCAACAGCGCTTATTTATTCAATGGTACTAACTCCTATATGCAGGTATTGAACAGCCAGAGCTTAAATACCGGCCAGGCCATTACCATGAGTACATGGGTTAAAGTAAACGGTTTTTACGCAGGCACCTGTCAATCCAACCGGATGATAGATAAAGGTAATACGGAGCATACCCCCAATTATGCCCTGGCCTTCGATACACCGGGTGGATGTGGATCAAGCACTGTAGACAGCGCTCACGAATATTTTACAGGATATTCCATAGGTTCACCTACCAGTTATGTACAGAAAAACACCTGGTACCTGGTAACCTATACGTATGATGATTCTACCGCCAGTTTGTATATTAATGGCACTTTGAAAATCACTTCGCCTGCACCGGTTACAGGTGCGCTGTTTTCGAATACAGACGATTTGTTCTTTGGCAAACTGAACAGCAGCACGAACCCCTATTGGTTCAATGGTGTATTGGATGATATAAGGATCTATAACAGGGCGCTTTCTGCAACTGAGGTGGCTGCTTTGTATACGCCTGCTACTACACTGCCCGTAACCTTAACCGATTTCCATGCAGAGAAGAAGGGTTCTGATGCCCTTATTAGCTGGACAGCCGCTAATGAGATCAACCATGCTTATTATGACCTGGAACGCTCTTTTGATGGTACTTCTTTTACGGCTATTACAAGAGTTACCCCGAATGCCACTAAGAGCTATACCTATTCGGACCTCGGTGTTTTCTCACAGAATGCTGCTGCCAGGGTTTATTACAGGCTTAAAATGGTGAGCAACGATGCCCAGGTTACTTATAGCCCGGTTGTTACGCTCAATGGTAACAAGAACAACGCTGTAGAGATATTAGGGTCTTACCCCAATCCTTTCTCCGGCAGGGTATCTGTAAAGATCAATAGTACCCAATCTCAACAAGTATACTTTACTATCACGGATATCAACGGTAAAGTGGTGTATACAACGAGCAAGCAAATTACACCAGGATATAGCCTGATTTCTTTAGAAGGTTTATCCGGCCTCACCAGGGGTATGTATGCCTTACGTGTTGTTTCCAATAATGGTACTGTAACACAAAAAATTATAAAAGAGTAATTAAGCTTATTCTTATCTGTTCAGAATGCCTTGTGGTAATTATCACAAGGCATTTTTGATAAGATATGGTAAACCCTCTATTTTAGCCGATAAGTTTAGAAAGCAGCATCTTTTATTTTTTAGCACAGTTGTAGTATATTGCTTATTACATACGCATGCCAATGCGGGCGTGATTACTAAAACCAAGAACTAATTGCCCTTTGTTGATGAACGGGCGCTAAGTATATAATGATAACCTGTAATTCTTGTATGGCAAAAACCTTATTCCTGTTCCTCTCTTTATTTGTTGTTGCTATTGTAAATGCCCAGGACCTCTATACCTATCAAAGTCTTTCCGGCATCTATTATACTACGCAAAAAGACTCATTAAAGAAAAACTGGGTATGCCCTGCCTTATACCAGGATAAGGCTACTCAAAAAACCTATAAAGACCTCTGGGACGATAGAACCAACTTCCTGTTAGATGCTATTACAGCCAACGACTATATACACGATGGGGAAGTATATGGTTATGTAAGCCAACTACTTTCAGATATATGTTCCGGTAATAAAAAGATGGTTCCTGTACAGCCCTTGCTGTTGCTGGACAGAAGCTCGGCCATTAATGCCTATGCTGTAGGAAAGAACGTGATTGTTGTAAATGCAGGATTGGTTGACTTTTGCCAAACAAGAGAGGAACTGGCCCTTGCCATTGCGCACGAGTTATCGCATAATATTCTTGACCACGTAGACAATGCGATGAAAGAAAAAGCCGAATGGCTGAATTCAAAAGAGTACCAGCAGAAATTAAAGGGTATCCTGGATTCTAAATATGAGCGGTACTCACGTTTAATGAAAATTGCCGAGAACTATTCTTTTAGCCGTAACAGGCATAACCGGTATCATGAAAGCAGTGCCGACTCACTGGCCATCATCCTTTTAAAGAACAGTAACCTGGCTTTTAACGCTTCCTATTTTCTAAGGCTTGATAGCGCCGATGTGGTATATCACCAACCGCTAAAGAACCCGCTTAAAAGCTATTTTGATGCGTACAACCTGCCATTTCAACCAGAATGGACAGTAAAAAGAACAAGAGGACTTTCTTCTCATTCTTATAATTTCAGGGATACTACTACAATTGACGATTCTTTGAAAACGCACCCGGATTGTGTGGTGAGGTATCAAAACACGGCTTCTCAAACCACTGTGAACGGGGTGTACACACCCATTCCTGCTTCTGTAAAAAAGCTATCCAACAAAATATTGTTATGGAACATGTTTGATGACCTGAGGTTAACGGCCTGTTTGTATAGGATACTGCTGGAGAAAGACAATGGTAATACCGACGAGTGGTACGATTTTATGGTGCACAATGTTTTCTTTGGGTTATTATACGCTACCAACCAGTTAAGCAGGTTTAACGTGATAGGCATTATGCAAAAAGAATACATTGCCAAAGACTATTATGCTTTGCAAACCATGCTTGAGCAAATGAGCCAGGAAGACCTGGAAAAATATTGCAAGCAGCTGGCCAACCTGGGCTTTTGGCAAAATACAACTGCCGACGCCAAGGGTTTAAAACTATTGATGGCTACCCTGAATACCCCGGGCCCTGATAATACGGATAAACAAAAGGACATAGCTTCTAAAAATTTCATGACCAGCTATTCCACCAGTATGTACTGTGAATTGGCACAGCATTTTCGAAAAAAATAATATTCAATCACCTTTATTCTAAACCCCCATTTACCATCATGAAAAAGATCCTGGTATGCTTGTTTTGCCCGTTGTTGTTTATGGGTATGGCAAAAGCACAGTCTAAAGTTTTTAAAGAAGTAGATGATGAGATCTCTTCTACCATGAAAGTTATATCCCAGGATGGAGCGTTGGTAGGCTATCTTGCTTTTACTAAACTGGAAAAGGCCAGCGAAGATTCTTTTAATTATCGCATCACGATCATGGATGAGAATCTGAATGATATTGGAAAGATCAACTTTAAAGAAGGAAAGCTGGATCTGCAGGCCGTGGCTTTTGAGGGAGATGTGATATGCCTTGCCTATCTGCGAAGCAATATTATTGGGGAAGAATTCAAGAACAGGAAATCGTATAAGTCAGCTTCAGAGAATGCGAAAAACACCATCCTTACCCAATTCATTACACTGGATGGTAAAATTGTTAAAACCAATTTGATAGATGTAGCGATAGATGTGAATGCCCTGCCTACCGGTATGGCCAGGCGTTCGGCTGTGGGCGGCCTGAAGCATAGCATCCAGTTGAGCAATGTGCCACAAAAAGGATTTGCCTGCTTTTATGGAGAGGATAGAAGCAATTCATTGCTTTTCTACAATACTGCCGGAGAGGAACTATGGAGCAAGCATATTAACGATGCCATGGATTTCCTGTTGACTACTACAAAGGATGATATTTACCTGTTATCTCAAATGTCACAGGCGAATTTGTATGACTATGAACCTAAGTTTCAATTAGAGGGTTATAATGTTGCACAGAACATTGCCTATGCCAGGTATACTTTACAGGATAAGCAAGGCAACCCGCTTTATTTAACCAATATAGACAGGGATCCTGTTAGTGGTAATTTATGTATTACCGGTAAAATTGCGCATCCCGGCAGAAGTGTTATTTCCACGCTAAAGAACTATACCCAACGGCCTTACAACGGTGTTTTTACACTCACCTTCAATGGTCACGGCAAATCAGGTATACAGGAAACATATTCCTACTGGTCTGACCAGTCTAAAGTGCCTGTTATTTCAAAGAAAGGATGGTTTAGGGAAAGTGATTCCTATTCTACCCTCTCCAACTCATTTCGCGACTATGAGGGGAATACCTACTTTACCGGATCAGGCATCAGGAGAAGGACCAAATGGGGATCCATTGCCTCTTCTGTGATCACTGCTCCATTTTTTATCCCTCCTATCATCATCCTTGCACTCGGTACTGTAAAGTGTAAAATAACCGGTACTATGGTGATAAAGCAGGATGCGAAAGGGAATATTACCTTAAACGATGTGGTTCCCGGTGATTATTATCATTACAGCGTGGGCAAAAGCGTATACTCTATTTACAGCGAGAAAAGTTTTTACCATATCACCAACTCTGTTACCAAAACAGATTTTCTCATCATCAACGATAAGAAAAACATTACCGTATACAATGTTCCTCAGAAGAAGATATTGAGAACCATCGCCCGTAAGGACGGAAAAACTTCTATTAACGTGTTTCCTGCCAAGGAAGGCCATATCATGGTGTCTGAGTACAACAAGAAGGAGAAATACACAAAACTCTCTATTGAGGCACTGTAGGGCTTCAAAAAAGCGATTGATAACGAGGGGCTGTATCGTAAGATACAGCTCCTCGTTTTTGTTGAAAAGGCCAGAAATGCTTTAGCAATGCTAAAATTAAGCGCCTTTTCTCCCTTCCCGGGGTAGTCATGAAGCCTTGTTAGCCTATAGTAACCCTATGGTAGCATCCTTGTAACATCGTTGTTGAGGTGGACTTGAGGAGGAGATGAGGAGGACTTGAGCAGGACTTGAGGAGGACTTAACCCCATTTTGGGGATGGGGTAAAAAGAAAGCTACCCGAGATACCCGGGTAGCTTTCACAAAATGAGCTATTGTATTACTCCTTATTTGAGTACGGACTTCAGGGTTTGTTCCAGGTCGCCCTGGCGAAGATCTTTAGCGATGATCTTTCCCGTAGGATCAATCAGCATATTAGACGGAATACTTTGAATGTGATACATCTGGGCTACCGCATTATTCCAGTATTGCAGGTCGCTAACATGGTTCCAGGCCAATTTATCATCATTGATCGCTTTTATCCAGTTGGCTTTTTGCTGATCGAGCGATACACCCAATACCGTAAAATTCTTATCCTTATACTTGTTATAGGCGGCTAATACATTGGGGTTTTCCATTCTGCAAGGCCTGCACCAACTTGCCCAGAAATCAACCAATACATATTTGCCTTTAAAGGAGGATAATTTGATAGGGTTATTGGCAGTATCATTCTGTGTAAAATCAGCAGCCATTGTACCGATACCTCCTACATGTGAGGCAGAGATCATTTGTTCTATCAGCCGGGCGTATAATCCTTTTTGAGCCTCTGGTTGCAGAGTACTATATTTTGCTTCCAGGGCACCGGGTTCAGGAAACAGGGGATTTACCACGTATAATACAAAAGCACTTACCGGGGAGGCAGGCTTTTCTTTAATGAACTGGTTTACCTGCCCTACAACTTTATCCTTCGTTATCTGGAATTGTGCAATAAGCGAATCTCTCTTATGACCCGGTTGTTCTGCATTGATCTTGTTAACAATGCTTCCTAGCCTTTCTTTTAACGGGTTAAAGCTTTGTAAATAGGCCTGGTAATCCGTATTGTATTTTGAACCGGTTATTACAACCGTTTGTAAATGGGTAACATCGCCTGTAACAGTGATATTTTCATTGCCCATAAACAATTCTACCATTTCCTTGTTCCCTATAAACCCCAGCTGGAACATGTCTGCATCGCTGGCAATACCCTTTAATGCAAAGCTTCCTTTGGAGGCATAATCCTGGGCGATGGTGGCACCGGTAGAGTTATTCAGGAAAACAAGTGTGCTATCCTTTAACCCTTTGATCGTTCCTTTAATGGTATATCCCTGCTGCGCCATAACGGCAACGGGGAACAATACTATTGCTAATAGTTTTTTCATAGTTATTTTTTATGTCTTTCTTCTAATAGGTTGACCACCTGCTGCAAGGTAAAACCTTTTGCGTTGAGGAGCATCAGGTAGTGAAATAACAGGTCGGCCGACTCATTTACAAATAGGTGATTATTGTTATCCTTGGCTTCTATTACCATTTCTACAGCTTCCTCCCCTACTTTCTGAGCAATTTTGTTAATGCCCTTGGCAAACATCTTAGCCACATAGCTCTCTTCCGCACTGGCTTGTTTTCTCTGGTTGATGATTTGCTCTAACTGTACCAGGAAATTCGGTTTATTCGTTTCGTTAAAGCAGGTATCGGCCCCGGTATGACAAACAGGGCCAACAGGGTTTACTTTTACAAGCAGGGTATCATTATCGCAGTCCACCTGGATATCCTGTAGTAATAAGAAATTGCCGCTTTCCTCGCCTTTGGTCCACAATCGCTGTTTGCTACGGCTATAAAAAGTTACTTTACCCAGTTCTCTTGTTTTATTCAATGCTTCTTCATTCATAAAGCCCAGCATCAACACCAAACGGGTTTCGGCATCCTGTACTATGACAGGTACCAAACCATCGCTATATTTCTTAAAATCGATCTTCATACTGCTAAATTCGGGATTTTGGGATTGCTGATTCCTAATTTCTGGTTTGGGATTGTTACAGAAGGATAAGTGGTCATAACCGTACATTGATCCTATGCTGCTGCAGGTATTCTTTCAATACCGGGATAGCGATCTCTTTAAAATGAAAAATGCTGGCGGCCAAAGCAGCATCTGCAGCCCCTTCTTCAAATACTTCGGTAAAATGTTGCATGGTACCGGCGCCCCCGCTGGCTATTACGGGTACGGGCAGGTGCTTGCTTAATTGTTGGGTGATATCCAGGGCGAATCCCTTTTTAGTACCATCGTTATTCATCGAGGTGAGCAGTATTTCGCCGGCACCGGCCTCTACCG
>Ga0207739_1000033_pt1 | contig 15307 bp, 11 predicted proteins | sample LuqExpMetageno15_FD_187773 | JGI IMG/M metagenome (GOLD analysis project Ga0207739, IMG submission 187773) | Tropical forest soil microbial communities from Luquillo Experimental Forest, Puerto Rico - Sample 15 (SPAdes) | ecosystem: Environmental > Terrestrial > Soil > Tropical forest ... | reverse complement strand
TGGAGGGGTTTGTGGCTGCGGGCGGGCTGGAGCTGGTGTTTTCCGGCATCAACCTGGGACGCTGGGGACGCGATCTGCAGACGGGCGAAACGCTCTCTGGACTGGTGCGGCGCATCTTCGCGGAGACAGGGCTTCGGCGGTTGCGGCTGAGTTCGATTGAGCCGATGGACTGGGATGCGGAGCTGATCGGGCTGATGGCGGAGTTTGGCGGGAGCCGCCTGGCGCGGCATGCGCATCTGCCGCTGCAGTCAGGGGCGGACGCGGTGCTGCGGCGCATGCACAGGCGCTACCGGCCGTGGCACTACGCGGAGAAGGCTGCTGCGCTGCTAAAGGCCGCAGGGCGGGAGCTGACGCTGGGCGCAGATGTGATGGTGGGCTTTCCGGGGGAGACAGACGCGGAGTTTGAGGAGACGCTGGAGCTTGTGCGCGCGCTGCCCTTTGGCTATCTGCATCTGTTTCCGTTTTCTCCGCGGCCGGGAACACGCGCATGGGCGCTGCATGCGGCTGCGCCTGTGGCCGTGGAGACGGTGAAAGAGCGTATGCACGAGCTGCAGGCGCTCGCAGCTGAAAAGACGCGTGCGCATCGCGAACGCATGATGGGCCGGACGCTTCCGGCGATCACGCTGCACACTCCGGCTGCACTGGCCGCAGTGGGACGTACCGCGGCACTGACGGATAATTTCATCCCTGTCGAGATTGAAGGCCGCGTTGAAGCGAACCGGCTGGTGCAGGTCTGCGCGGATCGAGTGACGCCGGGAGGAGAGCTAGCGGTTCGCGTCTTCACAGCGAATTCATGCGAGCGGCGTGCCACCGTGGCAGTCTAGAGACATGACTACCAAGAGATTGCTGGGTGCTGCCCTGCTCGCGGCACTGGCCTGTGCGACGCCTGGCGATGCACAAGCCCTTGCCGGACACAAGACAGAGAACGTCATCGTAGTAATGATGGATGGAATGCGCTGGGAAGAGGTGTTTCGCGGTGCCGACGCTGAACTGATCAAGGCGCTGGGACCGGAGGCGCTTGGCGCTCCGAAAGAGCGTGCGGAGCTAGCCCGACAACGCTACTGGCGCGAGACGCCGCAGGAACGGCGCGAAGTGCTGATGCCCTTCCTGTGGTCTACGGTGGCAGCGCGAGGACAGATCTTCGGCAACCGCGACCTTGGTTCGGACTCGCATGTGGCTAACCCGCTGCACTTCTCGTATCCGGGCTACGCAGAGACGCTGACGGGTTTTGTGGACCCGCGCATCAACTCGAATGACAATATGCCGAATCCGAATGTGACCGTCTTTGAATGGCTCAATACGAAGCCGGAGTTTGCAGGCAAGGTTGCGGCGTTTGGCGCTTGGGAGGTGTTTGACGGCATCTTCAACAAGCAGCGCTGCGGCTTTACGGTGAACGCAAGCTATGCGCCGCTGACGGAGATTCCGGAGACACCGGAGCTGAAGCAGCTGAATGCGCTGAAGGCAGAGACGGTTCGCATCTGGCCGGACGAAGCATTCGACCCAATGCCCTTTCACACGGCGATGGAGTACATCAAGGCGAAGAAGCCGCATGTGCTGTTTCTGGGGCTGGGTGAGACAGACGACTGGGCCCACTCGGGGAGTTATGCGGAGTATCTGAATGCCGCGCATCTGAACGACAGCTACATTCGCGCGCTGTGGGATCTGGTGCAGTCGATGCCCGAGTACCAGGGAAAGACGACGCTGATTGTGCTGCCGGATCACGGGCGGGGCGTGGGTGCGAATTGGACCAGCCACGGCGAGGAGATTCCCGAGTCGCGCGAGACGTGGATGGCGTTTCTGGGGCCGGACACGACGGCGCTCGGCGAGCGAAAGAACTCGACGCCGGTGACGGAGAGCGAGGTGGCGGCCACACTAGCGGCGCTTCTCGGCGAGGATTATCACGCTGCTGTACCCAAGAGCGGTGTACCGGTTGCCGACGTGCTGGGAGGCAAGTAGGCCTTCAGAATCAACGCAGGGGGCGCGGTCGCTCACTACCGGACCGGGCTGAGAACCTGAGCGAATGCACCGGTTTGCAGGCATCGGCCTGCATCGCTGGGATGCTATACTCAAGGTGCGTTCGCGCCTGTGAGACCCGTGCGTCGAGAGGACGCCGGCGGGACTGCGAACCCCTATTGGAGGAGCACCATCGCATTCGATAAACGTTCGGCCAAGTCTTTTATTCGCGTCAATGACCGCATTCGCGCACGCGAGATTCGCGTGATCGACGAAAACGGCGAACAGCTCGGCATCCTGCCGCCGTTTGAGGCCCTGAAGATCGCCCGCGAACGCGGGCTGGATCTGGTTGAGGTTTCGCCCAACGCTGTGCCGCCGGTCTGCCGCATCCAGGATTATGGCCGCTTCCTCTACGAGAAGGAAAAGAGCGAGCGCGCAGCGCGCAAGAAGCAGAAGGTCATCACCATCAAGGAAGTGAAGTTCTCTGTCACGGTGGACGAACACGACTACCAGACTAAGAAGAATCAGGCAGTGCGCTTCCTGACCGGCGGCGACAAGGTGAAGGCCAGCCTGCGCTTCCGCGGACGGCAGATGGCGCACCGCGACCTGGGCTACAACATCATCAACCGGCTGATCCAGGACATCGGCGATGCCGGCATCGTTGAGTTTATGCCGCGCATGGAAGGCAATACGCTACACGCGATTATCGCCCCGAGCAAGAAAGAGGCGCCTAAGCCGAAGCCGCCCCAAGATCCTCAAGCCGCGGCACCGAAGCCAAAGCCACCGCAGCCGCAACCTGCTGCAGCTGTGTCCGAGGCGCCAACTACGCCGGTACAGTAGTTCAGGAACTCGTCAAGCAATGGCAAGGCCGCTCCGATGCGAGCGGCCTTTGCTTTTGCCGCGTGTATTCTGGGGCCATGCACTCCACAGTTGCTCGCCTTTCCCTGCGGTGGTTCTCGTGTGCGTTGATGATGTGCTCTGCGGTGTCTGCTCAGACTCCGCCAACTTCGCACTTCCCTACTACTGATGATCTGCGCCACCTGAAGGCGATGAGCGCGCCGCTGCTGTCTCCCGATGGGAAGCAGGCTTTGTTCACGGTGACTGAGTCGACGGCGGACGGGGCGAAGGCGCATTTGTGGCTTGCTCCAGTAGACGGCAAGGAGAAGGCGCGGCAGATTACGTTTGGGCCGCCGGCGGACAAGCGCGGCGAGCACGGCGCGCAATGGGCTGCGGATGGAGGGGCGATCTACTTTGTGGCGAAGCGCGGCGAGCACTCGCAACTTTTTCGGCTCGACCTGCGCGGCGGCGAGGCGCAGCCCTTCGAGATGAAGATTGCGCCGCCGGTGGATGAGTCGAAGGAGAAGGGCGCGATTCCTCCGCCCGATGCTGAGAAGAAGACGGACGATAAGAAGCCCGAAGAGAAGAAACCTGCAGAAAAGAAGGATGAAACGCTGGAGATCGACGTGGCCGGTTACGCGATCTCGACCGACGGCAAGTGGCTGGCCGTATGGGCGCGCGACCCGGAGACTCCTGGCGAGAAGAAGCAGAAGGACGCCAAGGCCGATGCGGAGTGGGTGAATCACGAGAAGCATGCGACGCGGCTGTATCTCGCTGCGATGAAGGCCGACGGCACGCTGGATGGCGCGCTGAAGGTGGTGCCGGTTTCGCCCGATGTGCGGGGAGCGGAGTGGTCACCCACGGCAGACAGGCTGCTGGTGTTCACGGAAGCTCCGAATGATTTAGGTGATCTGGGTCCGGCGGGCGCGGCGTGGCTGGTGGATGCGACTGCGCCGGAAAAGGCTGCGAAGATCGACGCAATTCCGGCGACGGTGGGAGGCGGCATCTTCTCTGCCGATGGGAAGACGATCATCTTTGGCGCGCAGACCCCGGAAGATGCGCCGCCGGGATACGAGGAGCTGTTTGCACTGAAAGCGGACGATGCGGCGGCGAAGCCGGTTCGCTTGTCTGCGGGCTACAAAGGACAGCTCAACGCGCGCGGTTTATTTTCCGCAGGAGCAGAGATGATAGCGGCAGCGAGCGTGGGTACTCGCAACAGCGTGGTGCGTGTGGCGCTGGACGGCAAGCCGGCACCGGCTCCGGTGGAGCTCGGCGCGGCCGTGATCGGCAATCTCAACACCAACCTGAAGCAGACCGGCTGGCTGTGGACGGCGGAGAGCGGCGGCGCGGCACCGCAGCTTTGTTATGCGGCGAAGCTGGGCGGAGCGTGCGCTGCGATTCAGACTCCTGAGCTGGCACCTGCCGGGCTGCGCGCTGTGGAGCCGGAGCTGGTGACGTGGAAGAGTGACGGGCTCACGATTGAGGGGCTGCTGTATCTGCCGCCGGATGCGGAGGGTAAGGCCGATGCGAAGAAGATCCCGCTGATTGTGGATGTGCATGGTGGACCGTTTGGCGCGTTCGAGAACCGCTACGATCCGTTTGTGGCGTTTTTGCTGGGCCACGGCTGGGCGGTGCTTCGGCCTAATCCGCGCGGCTCATCGAACTACGGCGTGGCCTTTGGCGCGGCAAACAAGAACGATCTGGGCGGCGGCGACTATCGCGACGTGATGACCGGCGTGGATGCGGTGCTGAAGAAGTATGCGCAGCTGGATGCGGACCGGATGGCGCTGATGGGCTACAGCTACGGCGGCGAGATGGCGGGCTTTGTCGAAGGCAAGACGGACCGCTTCAAGGCCATCATCAGCGGCGCGCCGGTGATCGACCAGTTCAGCGAGTACGGCACGGAGGGCGGCTCGTGGTACGACCGCTGGTACTACGGCAAACCGTGGGAGAACATGGCGGACGCGTGGCGGCAGAGCCCGCTGGCAGGCGCGGGCAAGGCGAAGACGCCGTTCCTGCTGCTGCAGGGGCAGGCGGATACGACCGATCCGCTGGGACAGGCGCAGGAGATGTATCGTGCGCTCAGGCAGGAGAGAGTGCCGGTGGAGCTGGTGAGCTATCCGCGCGAGAACCACGGGCCGCTGGCTGGAGGCATGTACGGTCGGCCTTCGCCTGAGCCGTGGCACGGCTACGATGCGCGGCAACGCGTGGTGGAGTTCCTGGAGAAGTATCTGAAGTAGTGGAGAGAACGCGACTCAGGATTCGCCACTTCACAGTTCGTTATACTTGAGAGAGGGCCGGCCGGTTGCGGCGGGCCCTTTTTCTTTTCCCCCATGCACGACTCCCTGCGCAATTCCGATCCCCTGGCCGGTGGCCCGCTTGAGCGCGGCAGCACGCGGCAGATTCTCACCTACGTCTACTTCACGTTCATCGTCTACCTCTCTATCGGACTGCCATTGGCGATTCTGCCTGCTTACGTCCACCTGCGCATGGGCTTTAGCGCGGTGCTGGCGGGGTTTGTCATCAGCGTGCAGTACATCGCCACGTTTCTGAGCAGGCCGTGGGCGGGGCGCATCAGCGATACGCGCGGCGCGAAGGTGAGCGTGGAGTGGGGCATGGCGATGTGCGCGGCGAGCGGGCTGATGCTGACGGTTGCGCCGATGCTGCATCTGCATCGCGCTCCGTGGGCGGCGGTTGCTGTGATGATGGCAAGCCGGCTGCTGCTGGGGGTGGGCGAGAGCCTGGGGTCGACGGGATCGACGCTGTGGGGAATCTCCGTGGCCGGACAGGACTACACGGCGAAGGTAATCTCGTTTAACGGCGTGGCGACTTATGGTGCGCTGGCGCTGGGCGCGCCACTGGGCGTGGTGATGGAGCAGGCGTGGGGGCTGGTGCCGATTGGCGTGCTGACGGCCGTGCTGGGGGCGATCAGCTGTGTGATGGCAAGCCGACGGCCACCGGTTCCGGTCAAGCCGGGCGAGCATCTGCCGTTTAAAGATGTGCTGGGCCGTGTGACTCCGCATGGCATGGGGTTGGCGCTGGGAGGCGTGGGCTACAGCGTGCTGGCTACATTTGTGACGCTGTTCTACGCGAGCCGCCACTGGAACGGCGCGGCGCTCTGCCTGACAGCTTTTGGCGTGGCGTTTGTGCTGGTGCGGATTGTGTTTCTGCACGCGATCAGCCACTTCGGCGGTTTCCGCGTGGGCATTACTTCGCTGATCGTGGAGACGCTTGGCGTGTTGCTGCTGTGGCGCGCCGTGTCTCCGTGGATGGCGGCGGGCGGTGCGGCGCTGACAGGTTTTGGCTTCTCGCTGGTGTTTCCTGCGCTGGGCGTGGAGGCGGTGAAGCGCGTTCCGGTGCGCAGTCGCGGCACGGCGCTGGGTGTTTACACGGTGTTCGCGGACGTGTCGTTCTTCCTGGTGGGGCCGGTGGCGGGCTGGGTTATCGGTGCGTTCGGCTATGCCGAGGTTTTTCTGTTCGCGCTGGGGTGCGTGCTGGCGGCGCTGGGGATTGTGGTGGTGTTGGCGATGCGGGCGCGGCACACTGCTGAACTGCTCAATTGAAATCTCCAAAGCGGAGAGCCCCTCAATGCCACACAAGTGCTCGTGATACTCTTCCCACGGCAGGAGGGGGCATCCGATGTGCGTGATAAAAGCTCTCAACCGAGCTGTGACGAGGACTGCTGTTCTGTTGCTTGGGCTGTTGTGCATTGCGCCTTTGCATACCGGAGCGAAGGAGAGAGCCAAAGTTTCATGCACAGTTGGACAGCTCGCGCAAGCATTGTCCAAAGATGGAACCGATGAACAGATTGCTGCAATGCTTGGCACGCTTGAACTGAGCGAGCGGTTGAATGCAGATCAACTTCTACAACTGCGCACGCGCCTTCCCGGTGAGCGATCCAGACAGGCGCTGACAATGCTTGCTGACGCATCGAGCTTTCTGGAGCCGCCGGAAGGCGAGATCGGCAGCCAGCCCACGCCGGACTCAGCGGCTACTCGACAGATGCTCGTGCGGGTGGTGGACTATGTGAACACTACGCTTCGGCAACTACCAAACTTTCTGGTGACCAGACACACAACCCGCTTTGAGGATCGACCGCAGGAAGATGCGTTGGAGGCGACTGGCACGATGAGCTACAGCTACCAGCCATTGCATTTTGTCGGGCAATCACAAGCAGTGCTTACGTATAGGAATCACGGCGAAGTCATAGACGAGTCATTGGGGCAGTCGCTCAAGCAGAGCCGGGATGGCGCGGGAATGGCGACAAGCGGAGAATTCGGCTCAGTGCTAATCACGGTTGTGTCTGATGCGTTGAAAGGGCGAATCACGTGGACTCGATGGGAAAAGAGTTCAACCGCGACTTTGGCCGTGTTTCGCTTCAGCATTCCGGAGAACAGATCGAACTATCGCGTCAAGTTCTGTTGCATCTTGGAAGGATTCTCCTCAACAGGCATACCGGATCAGCGGCTGTACGATGAGCGAGTTCCATATCACGGTGAGATTGCGTTTGATCCGACTACAGGCACGATCGCGCGCATGATGCTGCAGGCGGAGGTGCCAGCAAAGGGCCTCGTTTCCAGCGCCGGAATTGTCGTAGAGTACGGAGCAGAAGAGATCGGTGGCAAAGTCTACGTCTGTCCGCAGCGCAGCGTATCTCTATTGCAGGCACACACAACGAAACAGTCGAACACACAGTCGCGAACAGACTTTAAGGGCCCAGCTAAGTCCTACCTAAATGACACCGTCTTCGACACGTACAGACGGTTTGGAGCTGAAACGCGGATTCTTCCCGCCGAGCAATGAAAAACGGCCACCCTTGCGGGTGGCCGTTGAAGTGTTGCGGAGAGGCGCGAACTACTCTTCGCTCTTCTTCCAGTTGATGAGATCGCCAAGCGTGGTGGTCGAGCTGGAGGTGGAACCCTTGTGGGCGCTCTCCTTGTAGTGCTCGACGGTGGCGCGGCTGGCTTCGTGTCCGCTGGTGCGGAGGCTGAGGCCGACCTTCTTCTCTTCCACGTTGATCTTGATGATCTTGAACTCGTGCTCCTGGCCCTGCTCGAGGTTGACGGGCACGCCATCCTCGCCCACAGCCTCGGACACGTGGCAGAGGCCCTCGACGCCCTCGGCGATCTCAACGAAAGCGCCGAACTGGGCGGTGCGAAGTACCTTGCCGTGGACCACGTCGCCCACGCGATGAGCGGCGAAGAAGCTCTCCCATACATCGGGCTGGAGCTGCTTGATGCCGAGCGAGAGGCGGCGGTTCTGCGGCTCGACGCCGAGAACGACAGCCTTGACCTTCTCACCCTTCTTCACAACTTCAGACGGGTGCTTGACGCGCTTGGTCCAGCTGAGGTTCGAGACGTGCACCAGACCGTCGATGCCGTCCTCGATCTCGATGAAGGCGCCGAAGTCCGTCAGGTTGCGCACGCGGCCTTCGACGATGGTGCCGGCCGGGTAACGCTCGGTGAGGTGCTCCCACGGGTTCTCGAGCAGCTGCTTCATGCCGAGCGAGATGCGGCGATCGGCCGGGTTCACGCTGAGAACCACGGTGTCGACCTCGTCGCCGGGCTTGACCATCTTGGAGGGGTGCTTGAGGCGCTTGGACCAAGTCATCTCAGAGAGGTGAACCAGGCCCTCGATGCCCTGCTCCAGCTCAACGAACGCGCCGTAGTCGGTAACCGACAGGACGCGGCCGTGAACGTGTGCGCCGACCGGGTAACGCTCGGAGGCGTCGAGCCACGGATCAGGCGTGAGTTGCTTGAAGCCGAGCGAGACGCGCTGCTTGTCTTTATCGAACTTGAGAACCTTGACCTGGATCTCGTCGCCGACGTTGACGAGGTCGCGCGGATGCGTGAGGCGGCCCCAGCTCATATCGGTGATGTGCAGCAGGCCGTCGATGCCGCCGAGGTCGACGAACGCACCGTAGTCGGTAAGGTTCTTGACCGTGCCGGTGAGAACGGCGCCCTCGCCAAGGTGCTCCATGGTGAGCGAGCGCTTGGCGGTCTGCTCTTCCTCGAGGATCTCCTTACGGCTGACAACGACATTGCCGCGCTTTTTGTTGAGCTTGATGACACGGACTTCAATCTGCTGGCCGAGATAGCCGTCGAGGTTGCGGACTGGGCGAATCTCAAGCTGCGAGCCGGGCAGGAATGCCTTCATGCCGATGTCGACGGTGAGGCCGCCCTTGACGCGGCTGACCACGGTGCCGATGACCGGCGTCTTCTCGTTGGCAGCCTTCTCGATCGTGTCCCAAACGCGGAGGCGCTGGGCCTTCTCGAAACTGACGAGGTAGCCGCCCTCCGGCTCCTCGCGCTCGATGACGACTTCGATCTGCTCGCCGGGCTGGAACTTGACGGCGCCGGTGTGATCGACAACCTGTTCGAGCGGTACCAGGCCCTCGGACTTCAGGCCAACATCCACAACGAGGTGCTTCTCCGTCTGCTTCACGACAGTGCCGGTGACGATCTTGTCGCCATAGGCTTCCACGGCAGCTGCTTCAGCTGCCTGCTCGCGCTCGAAAGCTTCGAGGGCGGCAGAAAAGTCTTCCATGGATTCAGAGGCGTGGTCGGCTTCAGCCGTTACTTCTGCGATCTGCGCGGGCTCCACGGTGGCCTCGGCCACGACTGCAGGAGCTTCTGCAGATTCGGTTGGGGCATCGGCGTCCAGCGCGGGGGAAGCTACGGCTTCAACGGTCTCGGGTGTGGACGTGGATTCGGGCGACGGCTGCAAAGACTCCGCCGCAGGTTCGAGGGTTGGGGTTTCCAGTTCGGTGTTCAGGGTTGTGCTCTCGGTTTCGGGATTGAGGACGTTTGCCATCACTGCTGCTCCGGGATTCAGTACTCCCGCGACGAACTTTCCGTGCCTGCGGGATGGCGACTGTGCCGCGCTTTCTGGTTGCGGCTGAAGACGCCTGAGACCGCCCGTCTGTTGGCTGACCGCGTGACCCGTATGCTTCTCGCAGGGACAGTCCGCCGCGCCCGAAAAACTGGCGCGGAATGTGGACTCGTCTCCTTGGGAAACACCAGGCATTGCGGCTGGCTGGATGGCGGCCGCAGCTCACTGCTCGAATCGGCGCAGAGAGCTACGCTTCTAAGTGTAGCAACGGCCCGTTTTCAGCGTCAATGCAATGGGTTGGCGGAAGTCGCCGCGTGCAGAGAGCGTGGCAGAAAATTCACAAAAAGTGGTGCAAAGTTGGTGCAAATCGTTGCAGGACACCGCTGCACCGAGGCACCTATACTGGGTTCGAGATGGATATTCTCTGGAGTCCGTGGCGGTATGCGTATGTGAGCAAGGCGGAGGGCGAGGCACGGCCGGGCGTTCCGGCACGGCTGGCGGCCTGGCCCGGTGACACGGGATGCGTGTTCTGCAACCTGGTTGCTGCGGCGGATTTCGCCGTCGCCAATGGGATGAGCGTGGATGAGGCGGAGAGCGCGGCCGGGCTGCTGGTACGTGGCAAACACTGCTTTGTGTGCCTGAATGCGTACCCCTATACGTCCGGCCATGTAATGGTGATGCCCTATGCGCACCTGGACCGGCTGAGCCAGATGCCTGCAGATGCGGCGCATGAGCTGATCGAACTGGCACAGCGGACGGAACTGGCGCTGGCGGAGGCGTACCGGCCGCAGGGGTTCAACTTTGGCATGAACCTAGGCGAGGCCGCGGGGGCGGGCGTGCAGTACCATCTGCATTTGCATGCACTGCCGCGCTGGATGGGCGATACGAATTTTATGACGACGGTGGGCGAGACGCGGGTGATTCCTGAGGCGCTGGATGAGACTTGGAAGAAGCTGCGGGCGGCGTTTAGTAGCCAGTAGGCATATTAGTTGTCTTGTACCTGCGCGTCCTCTCCAGCATCGATTGATAGCGGTGTTGGCTCTTCGACGTCAGAGTGATCAAGGAGCGCCTTCGGCAGTGACTTGGTAGTGCGCAGGCCGAGCTTTCTCAGCTTTTCTGCTTGACCCACCAGATTTCCATCGCCCTTGGCAAGCTTGCTCATGGCATCTCCATAGGAGTCTTTCGCGCTTTCTAGATTCTTGCCAAGCTTCTCTAAGTCAGATACGAATCCAACAAATTTGTCATAGAGCAATGCACCACGTTTCATCACATCTTTGACGTTTTGCGCCTGCTTTTCTTGACGCCACAAATCCGCAACGATACGAATGACAAACAAAACTGTCGTCGGCCCACAAAGCAACACTTTCTTTTGATATGCCTCAAACCAGAGCTTTTCGTCGTGCTGAAGCGCGAGCAGGTATGCGGGTTCAATTGGCACAAACATTACAACGAAATCAGGAGCATTGATACTATCGAGGGCTTGATAATTGCGACCGGCAAGGTCGCTGAAGTGCTTTCGAACGCTGTCTAAATGTGCTTTCAACGAGCGCTCCCGGTCTCCTTCATTCTCGGCGTTCACTGAGTTGTTATATGCGTTGAGGGATACCTTTGAGTCGATAACCAGATGATGTCCCCCAGGCAGATTCACGACTACATCGGTCTGCCTGGCTCGTGTAGCCGCTCCCTCTTGGTCCGTCTCGACAAAAGACTGTTGATAGGTATAGTGAATTCCTTTCTGCAACCCTGATTTTTCCAGAATGTTCAGCAGAATTGTCTCGCCCCAATTCCCCTGCATTTTCGTATCGCGCCTCAGGGCGGTTGCGAGATTATGCGCCTCCTGAGTAAGCGCTTGATTGAGATTCCCCAGAGTGCCGACAAGTGTTTTCAGCTCCGTAACGCCATTGCTTGATTCCGTCTGCACTTTCTCGACTTTTTCACGGAACTCTTTGATCTGTTCGCGAAGTGGGTTGAGTAGTGTGCCGATCTCTTTTTGGCTGCCTTCGGCGAAGGTCTTCGACTTTTGATCGAGGATGTCTGCCGCGAGGGCGTTGAACTGGTCGGCGAGGGTCTTCTTCGCGGTTTCGAGCAGGACGATCTTTTCTTCGGTCTTCTTCTGCTCTGCATTGAGCTGGGCTTCGAGCTCGCTGATGCGTGCGGCTTGCGTGCGCGAGGAGGTCGCTGCCTGCTGTTGCTGGAGTTGTGCCGCGTTGCGGGTTTCAGTCAACTCCGCGGTGAGGCGATCAATTGTGACCTGGCGCTCAGTGGCAGCTGACTCGAATCGTGCACGCTCTCTGGACTCGGTTTGAAGCTGCGCAATCTGCTGGTGCGCCGACGCGAGAGATGCATCCAGGTCACGGATGCGCTGTTCGAGCGCGGCCTTTTCCGCTTGTGCCAGCGATCTCTCTGACGATTTCTCGCGGTCAACGGAGTGGCCGCGCAGCAGAAATCCGACAACGGCACCAACAACCACAGCGAGGACGGCAACAATGACCGGTGTCATGAGAGAAATCGCGCTCCTTTTCGCCAAATATACGCCTTCTGGCTGTGAATTACGTGGCCGTAAATGGGGTGGTGGCGAGTGTGGTTCGAAAAGCGTTCATCTGCCGTGGCTACGCGGCTTTACACGGTTTGGGCCGCCCGGTAGACTTGAAGTTTCAGGGCCATGCGCATCTTTCTTTGGCGCAGCGGTTGTGCTCCCGCGCCCTGAGCCGGTAGTGTAGGCTGGCGGAGCACGAAGATTCCGGGCCAAGCCCGGAGCAATTTTTTACGTTCCGAAGGAAACGAGGAGAGACAGGCATGGCAGTTGAGGAGAAAGTCAAGCAGATCATCGTCGAGCAGCTGCAGGTGGACGAGGCCGAGGTGACCCCCGGCGCGAGCTTCCAAGAAGATCTGGGCGCTGATTCGCTCGATGTGGTCGAGCTGGTGATGCAGTTTGAAGAGGCTTTCGACCTGGAGATTCCGGACGAGGATGCCGAGAAGATCAAGACCGTCAAGGACGCGATCGATTACATCGAGAAGAACGCGAAAGGCAAGTAACTGGTGACTCGTCGAGTTGTCATCACCGGCCTCGGGCTGGTTTGCGGTGTTGGCAACACCGCACCGGAAGTGTGGAACCAACTGGTAGCCGGCGCCAGCGGCATGGCGCCGATCCAGGGTTTTGACACCACGGGTTTTTCTGTGACCTTCGCGGCCGAGGTGAAGAACTTCGATCCACTGAACTTTGTGGACAAGAAGGAAGCGCGCAAGATGGGGCGCTTCATCCACTTTGCGTTCGCGGCCACGCAGGAAGCCATCGCGCAGTCCGGGCTTACCATCACACCGGAGATTGCCGAGCGCGTGGGCGTGTTCATCGGCTCGGGCATAGGCGGATTCGAGATTATTGAGCGCGAGCACTCGGCGCTGATCGCCGGTGGACCGCGCAAGATCTCGCCGTTCTTCATCCCCGCAGCAATTGTGAATATGGCCGCGGGCCAGATCAGTATTCGCTACGGCGCGCAGGGTCCGATTTCTGCCACTGCTACCGCATGCGCCACCAGCGCCAATTCGATTGGCGACTCGGTGCGCATGATTGCACATGGCGATGCGGACGTGATGATTGCAGGCGGCTCTGAAGCTGCGGTAACGCCGCTGTCAGTGGGCGGCTTTGCCTCGATGCGGGCGCTCTCTGCACGCAACGACGACCCGACGCACGCCAGCCGGCCCTTCGACAAAGACCGCGACGGCTTTGTGATCGGTGAAGGCGCGGGCATTCTGATTCTGGAAGAGCTGGAGTTTGCGAAGAAGCGCGGCGCGAAGATTCTGGCCGAGGTGATCGGCTACGGCATGAGCGCGGATGCCTACCACATGACCGGCATTGCGCCGGAGGGTGCGGGCGCACAGCGCAGCATGCGCGCAGCGCTGAACGATGCGGGGATCAAGCCGGAAGACGTGGGCTACGTGAATGCGCATGCCACCTCGACTCCGGCGGGCGATGGCAACGAGTCTCGCGCGATCGAACTAGTGTTTGGTGAGCACGCGCTGAGCGGCAAGCTCAAGGTGAGCGGCACGAAGTCGATGACCGGGCACCTGTTGGGCGGCGCGGGAGGATTGGAAGCAGGCATCACTGTGCTGGCACTCCAGAACCAGGTGCTGCCGCCGACGGCTAACCTGGTTGAAGTCGATCCGGAATGCCGCCTGGACTATGTGCCGAATAAGGCGATTCCGTATAACTTCGACATCGCATTGTCGAACTCGTTTGGCTTTGGCGGTATCAACGCCACGCTGATTATGAAGCGCTGGACGGAATAGACAAATGTGGTCAGTAAGAGGGGCGCGCATCCTAGGATGTGCGCCCCGTTTGTTTGTTGCTGAGATGTACTCAGCCAGCGAGCAGGCCACCGACGACGCGCAGTACGGTCCACACGCCCCACCAGCCAAAGACTGTGATGTAGCCGGCGCTGGATTTCTTTCCTGCGACGGTGGCAATGCCTTTGGCGAGCAGGATGGCCAGCCAGATGTTGACGATGTCGAGCTGAGAGGCGAATGCGTAGAGGGCTTTGTTCGTTTCGTCTGCGGAGAGATAGTAGGCGATGTTGGTCCCTGCAAAGTTGTTGATGTTGAATGACTCGGGCGCAAGGCCGGCGAACAGCGCAGCAGCGCCGAGAAGCGGCTGAATCACCCCGGGCAGTCCGGCGAAAAAGTAGACAGCCATGATCTGGCCGTAGGTCGCTCTGCCTCCAAAGCCGAAATTGATGGTAGCCCAGAGTAGAAGCGAGATGACCAGAGCCGCGATGATCTGCGTGACGGGGACAGCCGCTGCGATGCCCTCCGTTACAGTGGCGGAGATCTTCATGGCGCTGGCACGCTGGTCGGCAGGCATCTGATCGATTCGCTCGGCCTGCTTCGGGTTCATCTTGAGGTTGTTCTCAGCAACCTGCTGCCATCCTACTTTGGTTGTGATGCCGAAGAACAACAGGTATCCAAAGACGATGGCAAACAGATAGGGGAGCCACCAGCTCTTGTTGCCGCGCTTGATGTCTTCAAAGGTTTTTGATGGCGCGGTGAAGATGCTGGTCACACGCTGCCATTGGGAAAGGCCCTGCGCCTGCGGGGCTGGAGAATCTATTTCAAGATTGCTCATTCATTCGCCTCTCAAACGACAAACGGGTTGGTGCGAAGCAGGACGTTTCATTCCTGAACCACAGAAGCTAGAAAAAGATACACGGAGCCTTGCTGCCACTTACGCAAGAATTGCCGCGCTGGTTCCCTGCATTCACCAAGGAAACATCGCGGCAATTGTAGCCCGGATACGGAACGGGCGCTTGCTTTTCTTGCTGGTCAGGAGTGTTGACCGGCTACTGGCCTACGGCTGGGTCACCTACTGGTTCATCAGGCGCATCCGCGTTGTCGGGCGGGGTGATAGCGCGGCGATGCTTGTGCACGGGACCGGCACCGATGTAGCTCTTGTAGACCGTGATGTGGAAGCAGGCCTGGCGGAACTCCTCTTCGACATCGATCTTGCCCTGGTCCTGCAAGGCGTCGAGGCGGTTGCGCATCCAGTAGAGTTCCTGGCGGCTCATGCCCTTCTTGGCAATGTCGATGGTGGCGCCGGTGAGGTGGGGGCTCGCGATGTCTCCCTCGGCGGCAGCGGCGTTGCCGTTGGTGCGCGCGAGGCGCTTCTGGTAGTCCACGGTGCGCACAGCGGAGC
>Ga0207739_1000032_pt1 | contig 15365 bp, 18 predicted proteins | sample LuqExpMetageno15_FD_187773 | JGI IMG/M metagenome (GOLD analysis project Ga0207739, IMG submission 187773) | Tropical forest soil microbial communities from Luquillo Experimental Forest, Puerto Rico - Sample 15 (SPAdes) | ecosystem: Environmental > Terrestrial > Soil > Tropical forest ... | reverse complement strand
CACGATACTTACTTTGTAATTGCACACTTCCACATAGTAATGGGTGTGGCCAGTATGTTCGGTATGTTTGCCGGTGTTTACCATTGGTATCCTAAAATGTACGGTCGTTACCTGAACAATACATTAGGTTATATCCACTTCTGGATCACTATCGCTGGTGCTTACCTGATCTTCTGGCCAATGCACTACGAAGGGTTAGCTGGTATGCCACGTCGTTATTATGATTACAGCATTTGGGAAAGCTTCAAACAGTTTGCTGATCTGAACCGCTTTATCAGTACTGTGGCTATGATCGTGTTTGCTACACAATTAGTATTCTTAACCAACTTCTTCTACTCTATCTGGAAAGGAAGAAAAGTAACTACTCAAAACCCATGGGGTTCTAATACAATGGAATGGACTACACCAATTCACCCAGGTCATGGTAACTGGGCAGGTGAAATTCCTGAGGTATACCGTTGGGCATATGACTATGGTAAAGACGGAAAAGAGTTTATTCCACAAACAACACCAGTAGGGGCAGACGAAAGTCATCATTAATTACAACAGAAGGAAGATCCGGTATAACTATTGGTGAATCCTGTAAATATGTGCAATGCCCTGATCGTTCAGGGCATTGTTTTTAATCGCGGAGTAGGGATAAATGGTATTGAAGTGAATAACTTCAATCATTGTAAGAAAGAATGACAAACACAGTTAACACATCGACCTCTTTTTCGCTTGCCTCCAAAGTGAAAGACTACTTTCAGCTCATTAAATTCACGCTGAGCTTTACGGTGGTATTTTCCTGTGTTATATGCTATCTGATGGCCCCTAAAGTGATAGTATATGATTGGAGTATGATTGTTCTTTTATTTATTGCAGGTATGTTGGTTACAGGCAGTGCCAATGCCATTAACCAGGCGGTAGAAAAAGATACGGATGCACAGATGAAGCGTACCGGGTCAAGGCCCGTAGCCAGTGGAAGAATGAGCCAACAGGAAGCATTTGCATTTGCTGCTATTGCAGGTATTATAGGTGTAGGGATGATGTGGTATTTCTTTAATACTTCATCAGCGTTACTTTCTGCATTTAGCTTATTTCTGTATGCATTTATTTATACGCCGCTAAAAAAGATTAACTCAATCGCAGTATTGGTAGGTGCTTTTCCGGGAGCATTGCCTTGTTTGATAGGATGGGTAGCAGGTAACGATGATTTTAGTGTGGGAGGATGGGTATTGTTTGGTATACAGTTCCTGTGGCAGTTTCCACATTTCTGGGCAATTGCCTGGGTGGCGCACAATGATTATAGCAGGGTAGGATTTAAGTTGCTGCCCAGCGATAAAGGCCCTACAAAGTTTACAGCCATTCAAACGGTAATGTATAGTGTGTTGATGATACCGGTGGGCATGTTGCCATATTACCTGAATTTGTCAGGGATCATTAGTTTATGGATAGTATTGGCTTGTGGGGTGTTTATGGTGATACAGAGCCTGCGATTATACAAGGAAATGGATGTTAAAGCAGCAAGAAGGGTAATGTTTAGTAGTTATTTATACCTGCCCGTAGTGTTCCTGGCTTTGCTGGCAGATAAAATACATTAGAAAGGGGGATTGATAACAAGAATATTGATCAATAAAATATAAGTGATGATGACAACGGTGAGTTCTAATGAAGCAAAACGCCTCCACCCCCATAAGTTTACCTTATGGGTAGCAATGGGCAGCATCGTAATGATGTTTGCTGGTTTAACCAGCGCATACATAGTAAAAAAGAACCAGAGCAACTGGTTAGAGTTTGACCTGCCATTGGTGTTCTGGTATTCTACTTTTACTATCCTGTTAAGCAGCCTGACCATCCATTTGGCGATGAAGGCTTTTAAGGCAAGAGAAATGGCCCGCTATCGTTCTTTGGTAACGGTTACTGCTATTTTGGGAGTTCTTTTTATGGTATTACAGGTATCCGGATTCATGAACCTTGAAGCGCGCAATATTCCTTTGTTTGGTAGCGGCAGTAATGCAGCCACTTCGTTCCTGGGTGTTATTACCGGACTGCACATGCTCCACGTATTGGGTGGTGTAGTTGCATTGCTGGTAATTTTCATAAGAGCGTATAGGGTAAAAGTTAAAAACTATAGTAGTATACCAATAGAACTGGTAGCTACTTACTGGCACTTTGTAGATATATTATGGATCTATCTTTTTATCTTCTTTAATTGGCTGAGATAACAAAGAAAAAAACAGATCTTATTCACTTTTATTCAACACCAGCCAATATTTTTGTAACGTAATTCTTAGAATAAACATGTCAACTACAACAACTGCAACAGTAAACACCAAATGGTGGAGCGGCGGAAAAAGCCCCTTTAACTTAGAGTACGGCAAGGTGATGATGTGGTACTTTTTGATGAGTGACGCTTTTACATTTGGCGCCTTTCTTATTGCATACGGAACTACGCGTTTTGCTACCAATGGATGGCCTGACCCTAATAAGGTGTTTGAGTCATTCCCTGGTTTAGGTCACGGTTATCCTTTATTGTTTGTGAGCTTGATGACTTTTATTTTGATCATTAGTTCTGTTACAATGGTATTGGCAGTACAGGCTGGTCATAACATGAACAAAAGAAGTGTTGTGATTAACCTGATCCTGACCATTATTGGTGGTTTAGCTTTCTTAAGCTGCCAGGCATGGGAGTGGACACATTTACATGCAGAGCACGCATGGTGGGGTCAAAATCCTTTCCTGAATGCTGATGGTACACAGTCAACAACAAACTTTACTAACTTCTTCTTTACGATAACAGGTTTCCATGGTTTCCACGTATTTAGTGGTGTGATCATCAACATTATTATGCTGATCATGACATTAAGCAATGTGTTTGAAAAACGTGGACATTACCTGATGATTGAGAAAGCTGGTTTATACTGGCACTTTGTAGACCTGGTATGGGTATTTGTATTCACCTGCTTCTACCTTATTTAACAGTAACCATTATTCAAGAAAATCCTCTAAAGAAATAATTACATGGAACAAACAGCTGAAGTAACACATCACGAGCATTCCGGCGGTGGTACAAAAGAGATCATCAAGGTAACGATTTGGCTTAGCGTGTTAACTGTAGTAGAGCTTGGCCTTGGCTTTTTAATGATGAATTGGCCGGAAGAGAGCTTTAAAAGACACCTGGTAAAAGGTATCATCGTAATACTGATGTTGTGGAAAGCATTTTTTATAGTAGCTTATTTTATGCACCTGAAGCATGAGATCAAGAATATGATCATGACAATAGTAGTTCCATTACTGCTTTTTGTATGGTTTATTATTGCTTTTCTGTACGATGGTAATTCCTATAAGAATCTTCGTAATGAGTACGATCCTCATAAAAAAGAGCAGTCAACAATAAAAGTAGAAAAGAAAGAAGAGGGAGAAGAGAAGCCGGAAGTAAAGAAAGCGGTGGAGTAGTTGATACGGTGAGATAAAAGCAGTCGAAATTCTTTTACGAATCATATTATTAAAACCATCGCTCATGGCGGTGGTTTTTTAATAAATACCTATAAAAACAGAATATGAACAAAAAAGCATTACTGGCATTGAGCATAGCTATACTAATACCTGTATTTAGTTATCTCATATTGCGTAATGCAAGCGATAGTGCTGTTATAATGCCAAGAAGATTCCTCTTGGACTCGGCAGTAACAAGTGTTAAAAACGGAAAAGAAGTAACAGATAGTTTTTGGCACAAAACAGCAAACATCCGCCTCGTAAATCAATTAGGAGATACTGTAAGCCTATACGATAAACCGGGAAAGATCATCGTAATAGATTTTTTCTTTACCAGTTGCAGGAGTATTTGCCCTAGGTTAACCCGCAATATGGTAAAGCTGCAACGTTCCTTTATAAAGGGAGGTGATACGCGAAATAAAATAGATACCTCTGTTGTTCAGTTTGTATCTTTTACGATTGATGCAGAAAGAGACTCTGTACCAGTGCTAAAAGATTATGCAGACAGGTTTGGTGTTAACCACGATAACTGGTGGATGCTAACAGGAAATAAAGATTCAATTGCCCGGTTTGCCTTTGAGCAATTAAAAGTGGATAAGTTTAGTGGTGAGCCGGTTGACCCTGATTTTGTACACACGAATCGTTATGTGGTATTAGATAGAGACTATGTGGTTCGGGGATATTATAATGGCCTGGATTCAGTATCCATAGGGCAACTGGCGAGAGATATTGGCTTATTAATGCTGGAGAAAGACAAAACAAAGAAAAGTACCGTTTTCCTGGAGATCGTAGACCTTAAATGGTTATGGCTGGTAGTAGTGATACTGGTAATCATTTTTATACTCTACCTTACTGGCAGAAGAAAAATTAACGGATAGTTACCATACCCTCATAAAATAGAAGATAATGTTACAGGCATCCCTGACCAAAAATGATAAAAAAGCTTATTGGCTGATTGGTATCTTTTCAGTTGTTGTGTTTACAATAGTGGTGGTATTGGGCCGTGTAAAACTGAATATCCACACCAATTTTGATGTGCACATTTTTGCAAAAGCAAACGCTTTGATCAATACAATGGTTTCAATACTGCTGGTTGCTGCCCTTATAGCGGTAAAAAAAACCAACTATTTGCTGCATAAGAGATTAATGATGACGGCGCTAATACTCTCGATCCTGTTTCTCGTTTTCTATATTACACACCATGTACTGGCCGGTGAGGCAAGATTTGGAGACGCCAATCATGATGGATTTCTAAGTGAGGATGAAAAAACCCAGGTGGGCAGTTTACGATCAATTTATTACCTGATTTTAGGCACCCATATTTTGCTTGCCTCAGTTATACTACCCTTTATATTATTTACCGCCTACAGGGCTTTAACAGCCGAATTCCCGGCCCATAAAAAGCTGGCAAGGATAACCTGGCCGTTATGGCTGTATGTGGCTGTAACAGGCCCCATTGTCTATTTGATGATAAGCCCTTATTACGTATAAAGAAATCATATTGCCAGCTCAGTTGCCGGATCCCAGAAAAGGGTATTAAAATCAACGACAGTATCGTTCTTTACCACTACTTTTTCTTTTTCCAATAACTCCTGCATTTTGCTGGGGGGATTGAAATGGGCTTTACCACTTAGCATCCCATTCCTGTTCACTACCCGATGTGCCGGTACCCTGGGCTTTACACCGAATGCAGCATTCATAGCCCAGCCTACCATACGGGCACTCATCTTTGTACCAAGGTATGCTGCTATAGCGCCATAAGAAGTAACACGGCCTTTTGGTATCTGCCGCACCACATCATATACATCGTCAAAAAAAGAGGATTCCTTTTTAACAGGTATACCTGCTGATTTATGTGGATTCGTTCTCACTGGCATAACTATATTAATTATGGGGCGAGTCTGGTTTATTGGTCGTTTGTTTTTCAATAAGTAATTCACTCCTCCTGGGCTCAGGCACATTTTCATACGCATAGGGACAATGCCTGCAACCAAGTCCACAACAATAACCTTTGTTTAAATGGTAATGTTCTGTCAATACCATGTAACCGTTATTGTCGTAATAAAAATCAACTCCTTCCGTCAATTGGGTACTCATGTATCAATTGTTTTAATACATCATCTTTATCCAATGGTAATTCCTTGTCTAACCTGAATTGCAGATAATGTATACGGTTACTTTGTGCAATGTCAAGGCTTTCGTAATGTGTTGTAATACGCAACTCCTGTTCTATAGAAGGCTGATTATATAGGTTATCATAATCAACCAGCAACTCTAAGTTAAATAATGTAATAACGGTCTTGGTAAATTGATATAAATCCGGGCTATCTGTTTTCAAATGCACAACACCATCTTGTTGTAAAAACTGCTGGTATAAGCGTAGAAATTTAGGGTGGGTTAATCTTTTTTTAAACCTTGATAAACGTAACTGTGGGTCAGGAAATGTGATCCATATTTCAGCTATTTCATTCTTACCAAAATAGTCTGTTATCTTATCAATATGTGAACGTACAAAAGCAATATTGGGTAAGCCTTCATCTATGGCAGTCTTGGCGCCACGCCAGATACGGTTACCTTTTATATCAATACCAATAAAGTTTCGGGTAGGATACATTCTTCCTAAACCAACAGCATACTCACCCTTACCACAAGCCAGCTCCAGTGTAATTGGATATTCATTCCTAAAAAAGGTACTCCACTGCCCCGACATATTCTGTGGATATTCTAATACGTTCGGAAAGGATTTGATCGCTTCAAAGCGAATAAGTTTTTTTTGTCCCATGAGGCAACAAAGATAAAGAATACAGCATCTTTAAATAGTTTACTACATATAGGCATTACCTAATGCATGTGTTACTGTTACTCATTAAAAATAATCGAATTTTAATAAGTGTAATTAAACCCATTATCTCAAAAAGCGTCTCACTAATCCTACATCTTTAAAACCAGCATATGCTTATTCGTTTACTATACATTGACCCCGGAACAGGGAGTTTGTTATATCAGGCTATCTTATCAGGACTATTAACGGTGTCCATTTTTTTTGGAAGAATCAAGACTTTATTCTTAGCAAGAAAGAAAAAACCTCTGGATGTAGAACAGGATAATTAGATAATTAATGGAGATGGAAGAAAGGCAGGCTATATCGTATAAGGACCCATATGGTTTTGTTATAAAGAAGAAAGACGGATTTTACAGATATATTACCCACCAGTATAAACAGGAGTATGATCATTTAATAAACTCCGGCCTATATGAAGATCTGGTTCATAGAAAGCTAATGATACCTCACAAGGAAGTTGATGTAGTAACTAATAGTGAGGCTTATTATAAAGAGATCTATCCTCAGCAAATCCTTTTTTTTAACTACCCATTCGAATGGGGCTTCAGTCAATGGCGGGAAATGCTTTTGGCCTATATAGCCATTAGTAAAAAGGCGTTGGCAAAAGGAATGATCTTAAAAGACGCCACGCCGTATAATTTTACTTTTCACAACGGGCGTTGTATTATAATTGACACCTCCTCTTTTGAGTTTTACAGGGAAGGTGAATCCTGGAAAGCCTACCGGCAATTCTGCGAAGAAATGTTTGCTCCTTTTGCATTGATGTATTACCGTGGTTCTATGTGGGCAAAGTTGTATGGTAATTCATTAACAGGGCTACCCCTTTCATTTGTAAAAAGACAATTACCTTTTAAAAGCCATTTTAATAGTAGCACCCTATTACACATTCATTGGCATTCCTTTTTTCAGGGAACATATTCTAAAGAGAACAAGGCAGTATCAGTTAAGGGTCTCAATAATCAAAAGTTGTTGGCGCTCTTTGAAATGTTCGAAAGAACAATTCTAAAATGGTCTCAACCTTTATTAAAGGAAAGTATCTGGAATAGTTATTATGAAAATGATATAGAAACAAAAGCATACCTGGAGGATAAGGTTGACATTGTTTCGAATTGGTTGCAAAAGGTTAAGCCTTCTGTAGCTATAGATGTAGGGGCAAATACCGGGATGTTCTCATTTATTGCCACACAATACGCTTCTAATGTTATTGCTGTTGAATCGGACAGGCTATGTGTTGATATTATTTACAATGACAGTAAGAGGAAGAAGATAAATACAATTCTCCCGATTGTTGCAGATGTAGTAGAGCCCTCTCCCGGATTAGGCTGGGATAATGTAGAGAAGATACCGTTGTTAGAGCGTTTAAAAGGAGATATGTTATTGGCGCTTGCGGTAATACACCATATCTGCATCAGCAGGAATGTGCCAATGCAATTTGTAGCTAAGCTATTTGCTGAGATTACCACTGTTTATGCGATTGTTGAATTCATACCCAAAACAGATACTAAGGTTAAAAGCTTATTACAAAACAGGGTCGATATCTTTGATGGCTATTCAGAGAAGAGCTTTATAGAATGTTTTCAGCAATACTTTATACTGGTTGAACAATATACGTGTCAGGGTTCTGATAGAAAATTATTCCTATGGCAAAAGCGTTGAGGCAATGGATAGATAAACCTTTATATGTTTATTTATTGGGTCTTTTTTTTCTGATTGATAGAACCACACAATTCTTTTTTTCTTTTAATGCCGGTCTTTTTCTGGTTTTATATGGCTCATATTGCCTTATCACTTTTCTCTTATTATTCCTTTTACGAAGAACCATTCTGCGTAAGGGAGCAAACTTATTTATCCTCTTATTATGGATATTAGTACTCTTCTTTTCTGAGATCAATAACTGGCTATCACAAACGTTTCATTTATATAATTACAAGATCAGGTACCTGTTTGGTATTTATGTTCTTATATTTTTAGCCGTCTTTTTTATACAAAGGAAATTATCATATGCTATCGTCAATTCCTTCAACAAGGTGATCAATAGCTTTTTACTGATATGTTCCCTGGTTTCACTCATTAATGGAATAACGATATATAGAAAAGAAAGAGCGCATCAGCTTTTTCTGCAGAAAAGTGGGAAAGAGTTAAATGCCGGTAATAATAGTAAGCATGATATTATCTGGATATTAATGGACGAATATGGAGCTCCGGCATGTTTAAAGTCAGAGCTACAATTTAATGACCTGCTTGTTGATTCACTAAAGCAAAGAGGATTTTGGGTTTCTGACTCCATGCCGTCAAGGAGTGATCTAACCATTCTTTCCATTAATTCCCTCTTTAATCTTGACGATACAATACCTCCTGCTAATTTCATGTATGCTGCGAAGTATTTAAAACAAGGTGAATGGGTCACCCAATTAAATTCAACTGGGTATAAGTTTACGGCATTGGATTTTTTAGACATGCCTCAAAATAACGTGCTAAAGAAGTTACCCTATTTTCCGTACGACTATTTCGATCAGCTGGTGTATGGCACCTTATTATGGTCTTTAAATGAAACCTTTTTATACCATAACGATGCTTTTGACTCCTATAACCAGGGCGTAGCTCAGGAAGTTTGTAAGGTGGTGAATAAGAAAGAAACAAGACCTCAATTTATCTGGGCCCATCTTCTAATTCCACATATGCCATTTTGCAGAGACAAAGACGGTGTGTTTATTAAAAAAACAGCAAATTATAAACTTGCTAAAGAGGAAGAGATCAGTAAAGAATACCTGGACTATCTTGTTTATGGGAATAGCGTAGTTCTTAAACTTTTAAATAGCATACCGGATATAAAGAATAAAACGATCATTATTTCCGGGGACCATGGATTTCGGTTTCCATATTTGGGAGCGCATAACCCCGTTAGAAAAGCTACTTTTTGTGCTGTTTACTATCCTGGTATGGATACCACTGAATTGAATGGGATCAGGTATCTTCAGCAAATACCTTTTCATCTTCATTATTAATAAAGAAAAAGCCCTCAAAGCATTTGCTTTGAGGGCTTATAAATAGCTTGAAACTGCTGTAGGGGAAGGAGTCGAACCTTCACGGGGCAGTTAGCTATTACACAAAGTCCGGTGGTCAACCCCGGTCCACGCTTTCGCGCGGGCTCTATGTAACGTTTATCCTGTTATCCCCACCCCCGAGACGAGAGGGCATGTCTGCCAAAAATTTCATCACCCCACAGTATATAGGTTGTAAATAATGCTACCATTGTATTTGTAACCAGGTAGCCAGTTATTTCAACCGTGTTAAGAACTTAATAGAACAATATTAATACAAATTGTCTGTTTGGTGATCAATTTTCAAACCTTTAATCTAAAATATAGAAATTGTCTAAATAATTATTTGTATTATTGAAATTAATTTAAAACGATTAGCCCAAATGTCATCTAAAATAAACCTTGATAAACTCGATCTCCAGATTATACAGGAGATGATGAACAATGCTGAGATCTCTTATGCCGATCTTGGCAAACAGTTGTTTGTAAGTGGTGGTACTATCCATGTACGCATAAAAAAACTGGAAGAGCAAGGGGTAGTAAAAGGAAGGAAACTAGCCGTTGATCTTAAATCGCTTGGTTATGATGTAATAGCTTTTATTGGGATTTTCCTGGAAAAAAGCTCCCTGTACGATGTTGTTGCAAAGGAATTAAAGAAAATACCACAGGTAGTACGCGTTAATTATACCACAGGTAATTATAGCATGTTTGTAGAGATTGTTTGCAAAGACATACAACAACTTCGTTTTGTATTACATGATGAACTTCAAAAGATAAAAGGGATTGAACGTACGGAAACACTTATTTCCCTGGAAGAGAGCTTTAGCCGCAATGTAACGGTGTTTTAATGCTTAAAAAGCGATATAAAAAGATCTTCTTTATTAAATAAGTCCGGCAATTTGCCAAATTGTTTTACTTTGGCCAAAAATCAAGATATGAAGCGGCTTTTTCCTGCCTTTTTTTGTGCATGTATATGTTTTACGTTTTTTGTAAGTGGTTGCAGTAAAAGTAGTAGTGGTACTGCCCCTGTAAGTGATGTTACTTTGGCTGTTACATTAACTCCCTCTATCAATAGTAACCTGGCGCCGGCACCAATTGCAAGTACTGGTCAGGCGGTACAGGTAAACATTACTTCAACTATGCCTCCCAGCGGCGTTAGAATAGACATTATTGCCAAGGTAGATGGTTCTACCAGTACTTTCTATTCAAACACCATTACATCGACTAAATCGGCTCTTAGCACCTTTAATGTAACAGGAACACCAACAGGTGGAGCTGCCTGTGTTTGTACAGTAACAGTAACGTCTTTAACGTCTGCTACCAATATATGGACAGGTTCTTTCCGGTACGCCAGTAAATAATAAGCTTGTTGGTTTATTACCTGTTTTTTGTACTGAGGGCATCTCTTAAACCATTTCCAAGTAAGTTAAAAGCCAATACCAGTAGTATAATGGCTATACCAGGTGCCAGTGCCAGCATGGGGTTGTGTGTAATAATGAAATTATAGTTTTCCTTAATCATTAAACCCCAGCTTGGTTGGGGTGGTTGAACACCTACTCCTAAAAAGCTTAAACCTGCTTCTATTACAATGGCACTTGCAAAATTGCTTGCTGCAATAACAATGATGGGGCCGGCAATATTTGGAAGGATATGCCGTACAATCGTTCTCATATCTGAATAACCCAGTGCTTTGGTTGCCTGTATATATTCAAGTTCCTTTATAGCCATTACCTGGCCACGTACCAGTCTTGCTACGTTAACCCACATAGTAAGCCCTACAGCAATAAAAACCTGCCAGAATCCCTTTCCCAATGCCAATGTAATGGCAAATACAAGCAGGAGTGTAGGTATTGTCCAAACTACATTGATTAACCAGCTGATAACATCATCTATCCATTTACCATAGTAACCTGCCAGAGCACCCAGTAAAACACCAATGGTAAGCGAAATGATGACTGCTATCAGGCCTACTCCCAAACTTACCCTGGTACCAATGATCAGGCGGCTGAGAATATCTCTTCCAAATTTATCAGTGCCCAGGTAGAATGTCTTTGTAACGGTAAGGGGAGTGGCTATTGCAGATAGGGGGAGTGCCTTTTGCTCACTCACACCTTCATCCAGGTATCTCTGGTATACAATACTATCTCCCCTTTGCTGATAACCCGTAATTGGTATATACTCGTATTCTTCTTCCTTTCCATTCAATAATGTGTTGAATATATTACCCGTTTTGGTTGATTCACGTCGTTTTTGTAAAAAGAGCATGTGAAATCCCGGCTTTTTGCTCCCTATTTCAGGAATCATCCTGTTTGCATTTGGAGAAATATCTGGTGCCAGTACGTACGCAAATACCGCAAGCAGCACATTAACAATAATGAGTATCATACCCAAAACAGCGCCTTTATTGGTAAGTAGCTTTTTGCTCAATGATGGAATTGGTGTTTCGGGCACGAAAGTTGCTTTTTATAATCTGTTTTTAATGTAGGTGTTACAGGTTATTATTAAACCTGCCCTTAAATAATTTGTCACAACAAAAAATTGAAGCTATGAAAAACATTCTCCTCATCCCCTTCGCTCTACTGGCTTTGGTTTTTTTATTTGTATTTGCCTTCTGGCCTGAAGGTAATCCGTTTTCCAAGTCAAAGAACCTGGAGCTGATCAATGATTAATTAGCCGTGTATTACTTTACACTTCGTCCTTTCCACTGATATTTCCCAAACTTGCCCATCCATCCGGCTATTACCATATAGCTAATATGATGTAGTTGCAGGCAGGCATACCATCCTTTTAATGGCAAGCCAAAGAACCGGCTCATCGGTATAGCAAACGTCATTTCTACCAGTGTTTTTAATATTAGTAAAGCGATCCACCCATATAATGCCCTGGTATCTACCAGGATCATAAAGGGCAGCACTATTAATAAAAGATTAAAAAGATACATCAGCAAGAGCACCCAAAACACCGTTTTATCCTTATACTGGTCTGCCTTGCTGGCCCAACGGATCCGTTGGTTAAAAAAACTTTTCCAGCTGGGCATGGGATCGGTTGTTACAATGGCTTCTTTACTAAAGATAAAGCCAATTTGCCTGGGATACCGTTTCTTTATTTTGCTCATTAGCAGCATATCGTCACCACTGGCAATGGTATCTATGCCTTTAAAACCACCCACTTCATAAAAGGTTTCTTTTTTGTAAGCCAGGTTAGCCCCATTACACATCGCATGAAAACCTGCTGACACGGCTGCAGCAGTTACACCCTGCATGGTCATGAAATCGATACATTGAAATACTGATAAAACAGAACCATTATTGGAATATGCCACAGGAGCACCTACAAAAACGGGTTGGTATTGTTGTATATAAGCTGCATAGTTTTCTAACCATTTCCCGGTAACCATACAATCGGCATCTGTAGTAACGATCCAGTTATACTTAGCTGACCGGATGGCTATTTCTATCGCTTTCTTTTTATAGGAATTTAGTTGTTTACCCTGTAATATATTTGCCAGTTTGATTAGTTGTAGGTTAGGGTATTGTTCCTGTAGCCTGGTAATAATTACAGGCGTATCGTCGGTTGAATGATCATCCACAACAATTACCTCAAAAAGGTTGGTAGGGTATTCCTGCCGCAATATGGTGAGCAGGCATTGCTCAATATTATCCTGCTCATTACGGGCGGGGATAATAACAGAGAAGCTGATTTTTGGCTCAAAAGAGGCCGAAATAGTAAAAGGCTTTAATTGAAGAAACCATTTCCTGTACAACAGGATAATAGCGGCATAAAAAACATACAGAACAAATGCGGTAGTGAGGAGTATGGATATAAACATCGAAACAAAGAAACGATAAAATTAACTACCCAAATATTTGGAATTTAGGGTTGTTAGCCTAACTTTGAAATAGTTGCATAACTAACTATATGCCAAACAACCAATTTAAAAGAGGTGAATTATATAGTGTGATCAATGGTATGGCAAGTACAGCTATTGCACGCAGGCTCCAGAAGCATTTTCGCAATGCTGGTCTGGAGGTTACTATTGAGCAATGGAGTATATTATATCACCTGTGGAAAGAGGATTGTTTAAGCCAGCAGGAACTGTGTAATCGTACGTTTAGAGACAAACCTAGTATTACAAGGTTGATAGACAACCTCGAAAAACAGAAACTGGTTAAACGGGTAGCCTCTCAAACAGACAGGCGTATTAACCTGGTTTGTTTAACAGATGCTGCCAGGGAGTTGCAACAGCAAACCATAGATCTTGCCAACCAAACAATGGAAGAGGCTCTGGTAGGCGTAAACAGGGAAGAGATTGAGTCGGTAAAGAATGTGCTTCAGCGGGTATATGATAACCTTACTTAACCAGCCAGGTCATTTTATTAAACACCGTCAATTATACTATTTATCATAAACATAAATTTTCTGCCATGAGTACCGAAATACAACAATCAACCGCGTTGAAAGGAGGTGAGTGGATCATTAAAGAAAGCAATGCTGCCGAGACTTTTATTCCTGAGGACTTTGATGAGGAACAGAGAATGGTAATGGAGATGTGTGAGCAGTTCCTGGATACCGAAGTATTACCTAATATCGACCGGATAGATAAACTGGAACCAGGACTAATGCCATCGCTTGTAGAAAAAGCAGGAGAGCAGGGCTTGTTATCAACTGCTTTTCCGGAAGAGTATGGTGGCCTGGGTAAAGATTTTGTAACAGCTACTATTGTAAATGAAGGATTGGGTGGAGGCCACTCATTTTCGGTAGCTATCGCTGCACATACCGGTATCGGTTCATTACCGATCCTTTACTTTGGTACGGCTGCTCAAAAGGAAAAGTATATTCCTAAGCTGGCCAGTGGTGAATGGAAGGGTGCTTATGGCTTAACAGAGCCCGGGAGTGGTAGTGATGCCCTGGGTGCAAAAACAACGGCTAAACTAAGTGAGGATGGTAAGTATTACCTGCTCAACGGCCAGAAATGCTGGATTACCAATGGTGGCTTTGCAGATGTGTATACTGTATTTGCAAAGATTGATGGCGATAAATTCACCGGCTTTATTGTAGAGCGTGGTTTTGAAGGATTTACCCAGGGGCCCGAAGAACATAAAATGGGTATCAAGGGATCTTCAACGGTTCAATTATACTTCCAGGATTGTAAGGTACCCGTTGAAAACGTGCTGGGTGAAATTGGCCGGGGGCATATCATCGCCTTTAATATTCTGAATATTGGCCGGTTAAAGCTGGATGCAGCTGCCTTGGGTGGTAGTAAAAGAGCGGCTAATATTTCTGTACAATATGCTGTTGCGAGGGAGCAGTTTAAGATATCCATCTCAAAGTTTGGCGCTATTAAGCATAAGCTTGGTGAAATGTGTATCCGGTTATGGGTATGCGAAAGTGCGTTATACCGTACTTCAAAGTGGATAGATCAAAAGGAACATGCTTTATCAGAAAGCGGCCAGCCATTCAATGAGTCTTTATTGGGAGCAGCAGAAGAGTTTGCCATTGAATGTGCTATGCTTAAGGTATTTGGTAGTGAAGTGTTGGATTTTGTAGTAGATGAGGGTGTTCAGATACATGGCGGTAATGGATTTAGTGATGAATACCTGATCAGTAAAGCCTATAGGGATAGCCGTATCAATCGTATTTATGAAGGAACAAACGAGATTAACCGGTTATTAACAGTAGATATGATGCTCAAACGTGCTATGAAAGGCAAGCTGGACCTTATGACACCTGCATTGGCTGTACAAAAGGAATTAATGAGCATACCTGATTTTGGTGGAGAAGAGGAACATGCTTTTGCAAAAGAGCTGAAATACGTAGCTAATTTTAAGAAGGCTATACTAATGATAGCTGGGGCTGCTGTTCAAAAACTGATGATGCAGCTGGATAAGGAACAGGAAGTACTGATGAATATTGCAGATATGGCGATAGAAACATACCATGCAGAGAGCGCTTTGTTACGCCTGATAAAACTGGCTGACAGAAATGGAGAGGCTGCTGTTGCATTA
>Ga0207739_1000031_pt1 | contig 15465 bp, 6 predicted proteins | sample LuqExpMetageno15_FD_187773 | JGI IMG/M metagenome (GOLD analysis project Ga0207739, IMG submission 187773) | Tropical forest soil microbial communities from Luquillo Experimental Forest, Puerto Rico - Sample 15 (SPAdes) | ecosystem: Environmental > Terrestrial > Soil > Tropical forest ... | reverse complement strand
TGTTACCTATAATGCTGCATTAAACTTTACAAAACCCGGTACTGATGATTTGAGTATTGGTCGCATCAATGATTCTATTTCTAAGTATGGCATGGGCTCATTGAATTCACAGCAACACGTGCTTGCAGCGTATGGTTCGGATGTGATCAACTTTACCAAACAACTATCGGCTATGGTAAGCCTGCGTATAGATCATTTTACCAGCCCGGGTGCAGATGGCTATCATCAAACAGCTTTGTCACCAAAATTCGGTGTGGTTTACCAGGCGATAAAAGATAAGGTCTCCATTTTTGCCAACTATATGAACGGCTTTCAAAACGAGAATGGCGCTGATTTTAACAATAAGCCATTTAAGCCGGAGTATGCCAACCAGTGGGAGGGCGGGGTAAAAACCGATCTCCTGAAAAGCAGGCTGAGCGCTACGGTTAGTTATTACAACATACTGGTAAGCAACCTTACCCGTGCGGATGTTACGCACCCCGGGTTCGAGGTACAGGATGCTACGCAACGCAGCCAGGGGTTAGAAGTGGAGTTGGTGGCAAACCCGGTAACAGGTTTTAATATAGTAGCAGGGTATGGCTATAACGACAATGCCTATGTGAAAACAGATGCTGCAAAGCTGGGTAAACGCCCGGTGGAATCTCCTGCCAATACCTTGAATGCGTGGACCAGCTATCGCTGGCAAAAAGGCGCTTTGCGTAATTTTATTATTGGCTTTGGCGCCAACTATGTGAGTGGTATGTATGATTATTTCGATGCCAATAACAACGTGATATTGCCCGCTTATACCGTGCTCAGGGTTACACTCGCCTACGATCAGCCCAAATACAATATAGGCCTTAAACTGAACAATTTCACCAACGAACATTACTGGAATACCAATGGGGAGGCACAAAACCTGGAAACATTAACGGGTACCCTTAGCGTAAAGTTTTAATATTCGCACTTTCCATTCTATTTTAGCCGGTAAATATCCTGCATGATCTTATCTGCTATTACTGACTCTTTGTTACGCCTGCTTATACTGCTGCCTTTTTTTGCGGTAGCACGAAATGCCAATAAAAATGGTAGCTTAATACCTGTATGGTATAGCATATTGATCTACCTGGTATGTAACATACTGCTCTATGTAACAACCGTATTTTCCTGCTTTGGTGAGCAGTATAACTGGACCGGGAAAATAGCAGCATTTATTGTACTGGTAGGTTGTATATATTTCGTACCGGGATGCGATAAAAAACACTCGGGGTTTACCCTGCAGATGGAATGGACAGGTGCCAGGCCTATCTTGCTTATTTGTAGCGCTTATTTACTGGTACGGGTATTATTATACTGGCGAAGCAGCGAGGCTTCTGCTACTATTCATCCGGAAAGCGCTCTGTTCCAGGCAACAATGCCCGGGCTGCAGGAAGAACTATTGTTTCGTGGAATACTAATGGGATTGTTGAACCAGGTATTGGTAAAACCGGTATGGAAATTCGCAGGCTCATCTTTTGGCTGGGCTGCTGTAATTACAAGTATTTTATTTGGACTGGAACATGGAATAAGCCTGGGTGCTGGCTTTGGTATTCATATCAATTTTTTTAATTTCATCAGAACGGCTCTCGAAGGTTTCCTCTTCTCTTTGCTGGTACTCAATACAAAAAGCATCTTTCCGGCTGTCATATATCACAATGTATTGAACCTGATAAGCAACCACTAAGCCTATGCGATTAAAAAATCTTTATTTTTTCTTGTATATAATAAAACTATTTTAATTATTAAAAACGTATATTATCTTGTAGAGGTTTAATACAATCCCCCGATCTTTTTTAGCACCTTGGTTCTTATCCACTGTCCTGCAAGGCCCATTGCCCTTCGACATTGGATTTCAGCTGGCCTTGCGGAGACAGAATGGATCATTGCGCCATTGCTGCCACCGCCTGTAAAAACCACGCTGCGTGTGGTAACCACTGTTCTGTCCATCTCCATTCGTTTCCTTCTGCCCGGGTTTTAAAGTCAATACCGCTGCCATCGCCATGCCCGTCCTTACCGGTAATGCCATTCGAAATACCCCCTTTACCAGAGCCATGCCCAAAGTTGGAAGACATATAGGGTACGTTGTGAGTGCCAAATCCATACATAAAACACATCGAATAAGGGTTACAGCCCAAGATCCACGATACCTGCCGGGAGGCAAAAGCAGCCAGTGTGTCCTTAACGCCCCAACCCTGATTGTTAGCATATACCCATCTGCCTCCAACAACAGCAGCTGCTGCCAGTGAGCCCAGGCGGGCATTTTCCCCCTGCCACCACCAACCGGTTTCATTATCATGAGGTATAAAGAAACCATCCCGGGTGGTATCCTTGTAACGGAATGTTTGCCTCGCATAGCCAAAGGGATTGTTTACTTTATTGGTCACGTTTATTTCGTAGTCCAGTGACTGTTGAATAACATGCTGAACAGTAGTACGCATAATGGTATCTGTTTCCTTCTGTAAATAACGGGATAGGGCAATAACGGGCAACCCTGCATCGGATGCGTGCCAGAAAGGGCGACTATGGTCATCGGCTATAAAATAGCCTTCTTTGGTCATGCGCATTACCAGGCGCTCTGCACGGGTACGTGCTTCATCACGATACAGGGCCTTGTTGGTGGTGATCCATAATTCGGTAGCCGCCATCAACGCACAGTAATCATCAATGATGTTCTCTTTATGGTCATCATCATATTCTGTATTGTGGGCCAGCAGGTGCGCAAAAGCACGTTCTGCACCTGCCAGGTATTGTTGCGAAGTAAAAGCGCCATGCCTTTTCCACCTGGCTATACGGGCCAGTGCTGCAATGGCCATACCGCCACCCTCCCGAAAAGCACACTGGTATTCATCGGTAGTTACGCTATTGGCATGAAGGCCTACTACCCGGCGGGCCTTGGGATCTTTATTGAAATAACTAAAGACGATCATATAGAAATAGTCTTTATCGCTAAGCGCCCGCATCATATAATCGGCACCAAACAATGCTTCGTTCTCCAGTGAATCTTCCAAGCCCCATTGATGCAATAAGCCGGGAATGGCTTCATCTGCCATTACCATAGACCAGGTAACCAAGGGTATCTGCTGTGGCGACATAAAATTGGCATAGGCCAGGTGAGAAAAGTATTTACTTACATCCCCCGATGCATCGCACCAGCCACCACGCAGATCAACCCGGGTATTGCTGTTATACAATAAAACCTGCTCGTCAGCAGCCAGCTCCTGTGGGGTAACGGCCCTTTGCCGGTGATAATACTGGATAATAGAACCAATGGTTAAATGGGCGAGGGCATTTTCTTTTATGCAAAAAGTATCTGAATAATAGCTGTGTTCCTGGCCAGGTAAACACAACACATACCGGCCCTCTGCCCGGAAGGCGGAAAAATCTACCTGGTAAAACCATTGGCCTGGTTGCCATTCCGTTATTTGTTGTGGCTGGCCGGGTAAAGCCGTAAATACTGTTTTGCCTGAACGCACATCCACCAGTTTACAGGTAGCGCCGGTTTTTAATAAGGTTTCGGTACCTATAACGGCCATTTTGGGGCCTTTGCTATCAAAGCCTACCTGGTTAATATAAATGACCGGGTTGGCGGTGCAAATGGTTGCGTATGATATAATAAGGATGGTGAGCAGTGATTTCATGATGGTGTAGCAGGGTTAATGATGGTAGGGTTGTGCTGTCCAAAAAATAGCATTGCGAAAAAGAGTCGTATAAGCGGTATTATCAAACAGGTCAGGGGAATGCCCCATGAATATATATACGTTACGCGCTTTTTTAGAAGGGTTCATCCATACCACCGGGTGATCACCCATGGTGATATTCGAAACGGGTGTATAGCTTGCTTCGTCCACATGGGCCAACACCTGCACATTGGAACGGGGGCTCTTGTTATAGGTATACCATTCATCTTTTTGTATAACAAAAGAATCGGGCACTCCCTTCATAACAGGATGGGAGGGAATTTCTGAATGCACGGTTGCCTGTGCAAAACCCGCTATATAGTTTTTAAAGCGGATACTCCCCATAAAATCCGAGTACCATTGCCATAATGGGAAGCCATCAAACTCTCCCAGCAAGGTAGCATGATGGAAACCTATCCAGCCACCCTTGCCTTGGTCTATGTACTTTCTAAATGCCAGTTCAGCAGTATCTCCCCAGTGGTAAGGGGGGTAATCCAATTGAATAAACAACTGGAATGAGTCCAGGAAAGCATCGGTAATACCCCTTGGGTTCTGGATATACCGGATAGAAAAATTGCTGTCGACAGCCAGTTTGTCAAGCCAAACCCGGGCTCTCTTTGAATAATCTACATGGTGCCCGCCATTCTCATATAATACCAATACGTGAAAACGGGGAGGAACCGGCCGGGCGGTTAAAGAGGTAGTACCCAGGAGAAAAGCGATAATAAAAGTGTAAAAAATACATTTCTTTTCCATAAGCATAAGCAATGATAAATAGGTATAATGTATAGTAATCACGTTTACCTGTGTTAACAAAGTAGGTTACAAAGCATTATTTAGGTAATTATGCAACCACTCTTTGCAGGAATCTAAAGTTAAAAGTTCAATACCCAAAATAGGCATTTGCGTAGCGGCGTAGTTGTTGTTTGCTGTATAACGTGCTGATAATTAATGTTTATATTTCAAGGTGTAGAGGTTTTGACGTAACGCCAAATTTGGTATACGGGTGGGTTGCTGCTGAAATTTGCGTAGCTAACTAAAATACTGCACAACCAAAATTGTTGCTATTATGATGAGAAAACGATTGCAACAGCGTCTCTAACAATTAACCATTAATAATTAAACAATTAATGAAGGGAATACTATCAGCAGTATGCCTGGTTATCGGCCTCACGTCAACCATGAAAACCATTGCCCAGGAAACCTGGCAATCAAAATATGTTACCATACACCCGGATGGAAGTTTACAATACATACCTGATGAAAAGGGAAATATTCTTCCTGATTTTAGCAGGGTAGGTTATTATAAGAACAGTAAACCATTGCCAGTCGTTGCGGTTGTAAAGACCTTAACACCGGCAGGGGATAGCAGCCAACAGGTGATACAGGCAGCCATTGACGAATTATCCAAACAACCTTTGGACAAAAATGGATTTCGGGGAGCCATCCTGTTAAAGAAAGGGATATACAATATTCCCGGCCGCATTACCATCAATGCCAGTGGCATTGTACTGCGTGGGGAAGGCGACGAAACCAAACTGGTAGCAACCGGGGCGGGTAAAAGAACCCTGATCGCGGTAAGCGGAACGGGCAATAGTATAGAACTACCGGGAACAAGGCAAAAGATCACAGACAGTTATGTGCCATTGGGGGCCAAATCATTTACCATAGCCTCCACAAAAGGATTAAAGGCTGGGGACAAGATCATGGTATTTCGGCCAGCCACGCAAAACTGGATCAGTGACCTGAAAATGGACCAGATAGAAAAAGCCAGTAACACCCTGCAATGGGACCCGAAGGAATACAATATCTCTTTTGAGCGCGTAGTAACACGCATAGAGGGCAACAAGCTATTTATTGATAACCCCATAGTAATGGCTATGGAAGACCTGTATGGAGGCGGAGAGATTTATCAATACACATACAATACCCGGATCAATAAGGTAGGTATAGAGAACCTGTTTTGCGAATCAGCCTACAATGGCGATACAGACGAAGACCATGGATGGGATGCCATTGCTTTTAACAGGATTGAGAATAGCTGGATAACAGGTGTTACCTCCCGTTATTTTGGGTATTCCTGTGTTAACCTGGGCGAACAGAGTACCTGTATCACGGTAGATCATTGTAAATGCCTGGCGGCAAAATCGAAGATAGAAGGAGGCCGGCGGTATTCCTTTAACAATGATGGCCAGCTAAACCTGGTTAGCAATTGTTTTGCATCCGAAGGCAGGCATGATTATGTAACGGGAGCCAGGGTACGTGGCCCCAATGTGTTTTATAACTGTGTAGCGGAGCAGGAGCATGACGATATAGGCCCTCACCACCGCTGGGCAATGGGTACCCTGTACGATAACATTGTAACAGATGGAGAGATCAATGCACAGGATCGTGGTAATTGGGGTACCGGCCATGGATGGTCGGGTGTAAACCAGGTGTTCTGGAATTGCAAGGCTACCCGCTCTGCGATACAAAACCCCTGGGTATCCGGAAAGAACTATGTAATAGGAATGAAAGGACAGAAATATGAAGGCCGTTTGAAAGGACGTACTGCTACAGATTGGGAAGAAAAGAGCCAGGCAGGATTAGCACCTGGCTCTTTATACCTTGCTCAATTGCAGGAATACCAACGAACAATGCAAAAGACTCAATAAAAGAAGTATACCTAAACTATGATACAAAAGAAATGTTTATTGCTGGCAGTTATTGTGTGGTGTTGTACAATAACTTATGGACAACAGGTAGTGAATACCAAAGCCGTTTTTTCAGACGTAGAACAGCAGACTGAGTATCTCTCAAAAAAAGTAGATGCCATTAAAACAAAAACATTGGAATTCCCCCGTACTACCGTGCATGACTCTTTAAAGCTGGTTGTTTCCGGAGATTGGACAAGCGGTTTCTGGGCCGGTGAGTTGTGGTTCCTGTACCAGTATACAGGTAAAGCAGCATGGAAAGAAAAAGCACAGGAGGCTACACAACTGATGAACAGGGAACAATGGAACAGGAGTTCTCACGATGTGGGATTTAAGATCTATTGTAGTTATGGCAATGGTTACCGCCTTACAAAAGATACCGCCTATGAGCATGTGATTATACAGGCTGCCAAAACACTGGCCACCCGGTTCAACAGCAAAATAGGTTGTATTCGTTCCTGGGATTTCAGGAATAGCTGGCAATACCCGGTGATCATTGATAATATGATGAACCTGGAATTATTGTTTGCAGCAACAAGGCTTAGTCATGATTCCTCTTTCTACCGCATAGCAGTAAGTCATGCCAATACTACTTTAAAAAATCATTTTCGTTCTGATTATAGCTCTTACCATGTGGTGGATTATGATACCCTGACAGGTAAGCCGATCAAAAAGATAACGGCACAGGGTTATGCCGATTCATCAGCATGGGCCAGGGGCCAGGCATGGGCTTTATATGGATATACCATGTGCTACAGGGAAACCCATAATACTACTTACCTGAAACAGGCAGAGCATGTAGCGAATTTTATTCTCACCAACCCCCATATACCAGTAGACATGGTTCCTTACTGGGATTACAATGTACCCGATCCCGGGCAAGAGCCTCGTGACGCTTCCGCGGCAGCCATTACTGCTTCTGCCTTGTACGAATTAAGTCAATATTCCAAACAAGGTAAAGCGTTTAAAAAGGCTGCCGACGAGATCACGAAGAGCCTCACTGATCATTACAGGGCAGCCATTAATACAAACGAAGGGTTTATTTTAATGCACAGTACCGGCCATAAACCGGCGCATTCGGAAATAGATGTACCATTGATCTATGCCGATTATTATTACCTCGAGGCCTTATTAAGGGCCAATACATTGAGCCACAAAACTTCGGAGTCATTGAGTAAGCAATAATAGATAGCAAGAAACTTTCAGAGCAGAAGAGTGAGACAACCGCCGTTGGAATGCCGCAATTCTAACGGCTTTGTCTTTTAGAACCGGAACCCTCCCACACATCGCATTTTCTTTGCCTCTTCGCTTCGGTTATTCAGTGTAGCGCGATAGGTGGCTGTAAACTCAAGGCCACCTCTTAGTTGTGAAGCGGTTCTAAGCTGGGAGGTAGCAATATCATAGCTAACACCAAAGGTTAGTTTATAATAATCCAGTTTAACGATGGGTACAAAGCCATCATGCAACCGGTAAAAAGCACCGAGGTATAGGGTGATCTTATCGTTATTGTCGTAATCCTGCTTTATATCCGTACCATAGTAGCCGCCAAACATGGCGTTGTTATTCCCTCCCTGCTGTAAATAATCAAAGAAAACGATCAGGCGGTTCAAATCACTGGTAGCGCTGGTTAAGCCTGCATTAACAGCAAACTTGCTTTGCAGGGTAGTAGATTCATTATTGGCATAAAAAGCCACTTTGGGCCTGTTAAAATGGAAGAGCGCTGCCCCCACATAAAAGTCTGTATTATCACCTACGCTCATACCATAGGTGAGGCCGGTTGACAGATCCCAATAATTCACGCTGGTACGTACAAAGGTTTGTTGGGTAGAAGCATTGGGATCAAAAGAGCCATTCACAAACTGGTCGTCAAACTGCATTTTGGTAATATCAAACTGGCTGGAGGTAAAGCCACCCATAAATCCCAGCGACAGGTAACTGTTATACTCCTCATTCAGCGATTTATGAAAGTTCAATACAGGGGCTATCTGGCTTCGTTTTAATTGTATATCACCGGCAGCATCCAAAAAGGTTTGCAGGCCCAGGGTCATAAAATCATTTCCCTTGCCTATTGGGAAACGATGCTCAACACTTAAAGAGCCCGTTTGAAACGGAACCGTAACACTCTGCCACTGGTTTTTAAAAAGGGCGGCTACTTTAATATCCCCCTCAAAAATGCCTGCCAGCGCAGGGTTGCGCAACATGGGCTGTTCATAGAACTGTGAAAAAGAATAATCCTGCGCGCTCACAAAAGTCATACATGTGTTTAGCAGTAGTATACTGCTGAGGAACATGCTTTTTAGTACAATTGTTTTCATGGTCGTCTTATTTTATAATGGCTACGTTGCCTTTATAGGTATAGGTAATATCGTTGTCACACACAACTTCACAGGTATAGATAAACACATCAGGCGGGGCAGGAATACCGTTGATCCTGCCATCCCATCCCTGTGAAGGATCGTTGGGCGTTACATTACTACGTTCAAATACTACCTGGCCCCAACGGTTAAAAATGCGGAAGCTCTTTACGGTCTTTATACCGGAGCCTCTTACCATCAGTATATCATTCTTTCCATCATGGTCAGGGGTAAACACATTGGGTATGAATACCTGGGTATTTTCACAGAATACCTTGATACAGATAGTATCCCTTGCCTTACAGTGATACAGGTTGGCCGCTTCCAGTGTATAACATACATCTTTCTTAATGGTGGCTACTGGTACAGCACAGTTGCTACAGCTCAGGTTATCCGTAGGCGTCCACGTCCATGCTGTTAAAGGACCATTGGTGCTGGCATAATTGAGTGGCAACAAAGTGCCGGTGGCTACTACTTTATCTGCACCCAGGTCAACCGTAGGATACTGCCCCACTGCCACGATCACGGTTGCGGTATCTTCAAAGCAATGATGTGCATCAAAACCAATTACCTGGTATTGGGTAGTAAGGACAGGTGTGGCGACAGGTGTAGCGGTATTGGCTCCTGTTAAGGTAGCCGCCGGTGACCATACGTAAGTAGTGGCACCGGTAACAGTTAACTGCGCGGAACTACCAATACAAATGGTATCGTTAGGCGAAGCGACCAGGTGAATAGGTTGTGCTACGGTGATGGTAACAGAGTCCGCGCTGCTACACCCAAAACTATTGGTAGCAGTAGCGATGTATTGTGTAGTGGTGGCTGGTGTAGCAACAGGATTGGTACAGGAAGTACAGCTTAACGTATTATTCAATGGAGACCATGTAATAGGAGCTGTACTTACAGCGCCCAATTGTAAGGACTGACCTTTACAGATCAGCTGATCAGGAGATACGGTAACAGAGGGAGTAGGATTGATGGTAATGCTTTTAATAGCGGTATCTGTACAGCCAAATGCAGTTCCTGAAACCAGGGTAGCAGTATACACGCCAGGGGTTGCATAAATATTCGCTACCGGCGATCCATTCAACTGTACACCATTCGAGAACGACCAGTAATTAAGGGTAACGTTATCAGTAGAAACTACCTGTGCGGTATAGGTTACCGGCTGCCCCACGCATCCCTGTGCAACAGCCGAGATATTATTATGCGGCCTGTTATTTACTTTTATAACAATGGGCGTAGTAGCTGTATCGCTACAGCCAGAGGCAGAAGTAACGATCAGCTGTGTTTGCCATGTATTGGATAACTGGTAGCTATGCTGCGGATTCTGCAGGCTGCTGGTGTTGCCATCACCAAACTTCCATTGCCAGTTGGTTATGGCGGCATAGTGCCTGGAAGTATCAATAAAGGAAATGGTTACAGAATCACAACCGGATTGGGTGGCATACCTAAAGCCCGCCTTTACAAAATCAATTTGAATGGTATCGGTTCCTTGTAGCAATACAGAACAGCCATTTTTAAGGCTTGATACCAGCGTAGCAGAAGGCAGGTACTTACCGGCCTGTGTATAAGAATGGTATACAATGGTGGCAGTAGTAGTAAGCGTATTGCCATCCCCAAAGTCCCATCGCACACTATCAGTGCCAGATGCAGATACGGTAAAGCGAACGGGTGTGGTATTACAGATAATGCCATGATCATATTGGAGTGAGCCGGAAGGGCCACGTACCACAATATTCTTAGTGGCCTCGTAGGTACAGCCACCAGGGCTTAGGGCATCCATCTTTACCAGGTAGGTACCCGTTTGCGTAAACGTATGTGTTACCACATCCCCTGTATCTGCGCTATTGATGCCAAAGCTCCATACCGTTAGAGAGGAGGGAGTATCCTGGTTGGTAAATACAGCAGTAAAGGGTACACAATTACTAATGCTATCTGTTACAGCAAATATCCCCTGCATTTTAGCAACAATGCTAATAGCCTTGGTAATGCTGTCAGCACAACTTAACCCACTGTTGTACTGCCGGAAGGCCATCAATTGTACATTGTATACGCCGGGTGCTGTATAAGCATGTACCGGGTTGGTAAGGGAAGAAGTATACCCATCTCTGAATATCCAGGTAAGACTTGTAGCGCTATCACTCTGGTTAAAGAAATGTACGGTATCGCCAATACAGGCTGCCAGCGGAGCCGTAGTAAAGTTGGCGATAGGTGGATTAACCACCTGGATCATTTGAGTGGTACTGGTATCAGAACAACCATTGGTGGCAAACAAAACCACGGTAAAATTGCCTGCCTGTAAATAAGTATGCACAACCGTATCAAGGTTCTTGGTAGTACTAAGTGTATTGCCATCGCCAAAGTTCCAGGCAAAATTGGTAGCCCCGCTGGAGGTATTGATAAAGTGTACCGTATGTTGCTTACATCCCTGTTCCTCGTTACCATTCACAGCAAAGTTCAGGTGAACTAAATTGGGCGATACCACAATATTGTACATAGCGGTATCACTACCACACTGGTTGGTAGCGATCAGTTTTACGATAAAAGTATCCTGTACACTGGTATAGAAAGTATGCGTTTGGGCATCAGGTGTAGCGGTGGTTAAGGTATTGCCATCCCCAAAGTCCCACGAATAAGTAACGCCATTCCCCCTGGAGCTATTGGTAAAGTTGATGGTGAGTGGTGAACAGCCCGTTGTTTTGCCGGGTGTAAAGATGGCTTTGGGTTTTGAGGCAACCGTAACCGTTTTTGATTGGCTGATGCTTTCGCAGGCGCTGCTGGCGGTTAAGGTAATGGTATAGACAGTGTCCCCAAAATTAGGATTAGGTGCCAATACAATACTGCCGGGTTGTGCAAGGGAAGAAGAAGTATTGTTGCCAAAATTCCAATAATAGGTAAAGAAGCCCTGGTTAGGTGTGGTATTGTTTAAAGCCACCGTTAAAGGACCACAACCACCATTGGTACTCATAGTAAAGGAGGTGAGAACAGCCGGTATGGTATAGAATTGTTGCTCAATACTGTCGTTCTTACAACCATATAAACTTACGGCCACCATTTTAATAGTAACACTATCCGCCGGGTTGGTCAGGGTATAACCAGGATTGCTTGTCGGGCTGCTGCCATAGAATATACCATTGGCATACCAGTTATAACTACCGTTTTGTTGTGGCAGTGATACCGGGCGAACAATATTGTTGTCAATGTGAAAAGGCGCACAGGAAGTATCTTTTGTAACAGCCCATTGCGCACTCGCATCAGGATGCACGGTTACAGTAAATGCAGCGCTGTATAAGCCCTGGCTACCACTACACAGCGCACTGGTAACCAGCCTGCGGTACTGTGTGGTAACAGTCAACACCGGAACCGTATAATCCTTTTGTGTAGCGCCTGTAATATCTGTCCAGACAGTTCCCAGCAATACCTGCCATTGATAGAAATAATTACCATCTGCACCGGTAGGCACACTGCCTGTTAATACACCGGGAGAAGTATTGATACAGGTAGCTGCATTGGCCGAAATGGTGTTGTTACCAATAGGGGGCTGCACATTGATCGTCTTTGCAAGACTAACATTGCTGCACGGGTTAGCCGTAACCTGCCGCCTTATTGTAACAGTGGTATCTGCAATAAAAGTATAGTTCTGGCTGGTAGCCCCCGGAATGTTTACCCAGTTATTGGTGCCTTGTAATACCTGCCATTGGTATTGGTAAGGTGGATTACCTCCTGCAGGCAGATCACCTGCAGCCTGCACACTCACCCCATTACAAACAGTAAGGGTAGCCATATCAATGGTATTGGTTAAGGGCAGGTAATTCCGGATCACTACAGCATCCTGTGAAGCCGGGCAAATGCCATTGCTCAATGTCCATACCAGCTGATAGGTAGTATTGGGTACAAGATTGGTAAGCGTAGTATTGGCATTGGAAGGATCAGTAATGGAAGCGGTAGGGCTGCCGGATGCGAAAGCCCATATACCCGATTCAAGACTACCGGGCTGGTTGGCAGCCAGTTGATAAGTGGAATTACCACAAAGCTGTACATCCGGGCCTGCATTAGCAGGTGTAACAGTGGGATATACCGTAACCTTGGTAGTATTGCTAAACACCGTATCACAGTTACCACTCTTTACAGCCGCCCGGAACCAGGTAGTAACCGTAAGATTGGTATAATGATAGTTCTGTATGGCACTGGAAGGAATATTGTTGAAGTTACTGCCATCAACAGATGATTGCCAGGAAACAGGTACACCAATATTACCTGTTAAAGTAATGGTGCCGGAATTACTGCCTGTACAAACAGTAGTAGCACCGGCAGATACCCCGGGGTAAGAAGGAGGGGCCACATTGATCAATACCTGGCTGAATGCAGTATCACCACTACAATGTGTTTGATCCGCAGCAATGACCACTACCCTTACCAGGAAGGTATCGGTTACACTATTGAAAGTAATGGAAGGATTGGTAACCAGTGTATCCTGCCATACAGCAGCAGTATAAGGCCGTTTGAATTGCCAGTACCTGATCTGCCCGGTTACAGCATTGGCAGGCACCTGTATAGTTACAGGATTGCCCGCACATACATTGGTAGAGGAAGCGCTGACGTTTTGTGAAATAGCAGGTTTATCAACAACTGCGAAAACAACGGTATCCTTTGTGGAAGGACAGCTAAGATCATTCGTAATAGCCCATTGCAATGCGTAGTTTCCGCTTTTGGCATAAGTAAAGGTGGTGGATGGTTGCGTACTATTGGCAAAGGAGCCGGTACCACCCGCAGGCTGGCTGATGATAGTCCATTGGCCTGTTTCAAAAGAACGGCTGCTATTCAAATTGGCGGTTAGGCTTTGGGAAGCATTAGCCGGCGGTGCAAACCCACAAACAAAAACAGAGTCAGGCCCACTAACAACAGCCTGTGTTAACAATGGCCTCACCAATACGGCTGTGGTGGCAGGTTGAGACGCACAGCTACCGGCTGTTGCGGTGATGGTCAATGAATAAGTGCCGGAAGCATTTTCATCGGCATTGGCAATAACAGGATTGGCAGCTGAACTGGTAAAGCTGTTGGGACCCGTCCACGCATAGGTTAAAGCACCGCTAAAGGTAATAGTAGAGGAAAGCTGAACGGTACTGCCATAGCACAATGGTGAATTACTGCTTACAGATGGCTTAGCCGGTGTAGAGTCAACCGTTACGGCTACAGTACCTGCTGCAGATACACAACCACTCAACGTGGCTGTAACAGAATAAGCACCGGAACGGGCAGTAGTAGCATTCGATATAACAGGGTTTTGCAGGTTACTGGTAAAACCATTAGGCCCCGTCCAGGAATAAGCAACGCCCGAAGTGGTACTGCTGCTGTTTAAATTCAATGTATTGCCACTACAGATCGGGTTGATCGGACTGATAACAGGTGTAGCAGGTGGATTGGGATCAGCGAGTGTAAAAGGCCCAACCGTATTGGAAGGGCAGCCCGCCAATGTTACACTGATATTATCATAAATGCCTGCTGTTAAACCGGAAAGGGTGATCGTACCACCACTGGCCGATACATTGCTTACAGTAACAGGATGGCCATTGGCTGAGTATTGAACGGTATAAGAACCGGCAGACAAACCACTGAGCACAATAGAACCGGTAGTACTACCACAGACAGTGGGATCATGAGGTGTACCCCCGGATATTACAGGTGTAGGATTTATAGTTACAGAACTGGTACCTGTAGCCGAAGGACAATTGCCTGTTGTTGCGGTTACGATTAAACCATAGCTGCCTGCCTGTGCAGTAGTTACAGAAGGGATGCTTACGCTGGGATCAGTAGTGCTGAACCCATTGGGCCCTGCCCATGCATAAGTAACACCTGTATAGTTAGTAGTAGTAATGGTTAAAGTATTACCCGTACAAACCGGGCTGTTACTGCTAAGCACCGGCGTAGCAGGCGTAGGATTAACAGTTACGGACACTGTTCCGGCTGCAGAAGTACAGCTTGCCTTGGTAGCTGTAACGCTATAAACACCACCGGCTGCTACGGTAACATTGGGTATAGAGGGGCTCTGTTGGGTACTGGTAAATCCATTCGGGCCGCTCCATGTATAAGTAACACCGGCAGTAGTGCTGCTGCTGTTCAGGTTTAAGGTATTGCCACTACAAACCGGGTTGATGGAATTGATAGTAGGTGTAGCCGGCGGGTTGGGATCAGTTAAACTAAAGGGGCCCACCGCATTGGAGGTACAGCCATTGAGCACCACAAACACATTGCTATATACACCTGCAGACAAGTTGGGTATGGTAATATTACCACCACTGGCTGTTATATTGTTCAATGTTGTTACGCTGCCATTCCTGGTATACTTGACGGTATAAGAACCATTGGCCAGGCCATTTAATACAATAGAACCGGTAGCCGTACTACAGTTGGTTGGATCACTGGAATTACTCCCTGAGATAACAGGCGTAGTATTAACCGTAACGCTGGTACTGGCCTGCAGAGAGGTACAACCACCCAATGCAGCGGTTACTGTATAAGTACCGCTGGCAGTTGCATCAGCATTGGTGATGGTTGGGTTTTGTGTAGTACTGGTATAACTGCCGGGCCCTGTCCATGTATAGTTAATAGCACCTGCTGTGGTAGTAGAAGCAGTAAGGGTAACATCATTGCCACTACAAATAGGCGAATTACTCGATACAGAAGGAGTAGCCGGCGTTTGATTAACCGTAACGCTCACCGTTG
>Ga0207739_1000030_pt1 | contig 15641 bp, 13 predicted proteins | sample LuqExpMetageno15_FD_187773 | JGI IMG/M metagenome (GOLD analysis project Ga0207739, IMG submission 187773) | Tropical forest soil microbial communities from Luquillo Experimental Forest, Puerto Rico - Sample 15 (SPAdes) | ecosystem: Environmental > Terrestrial > Soil > Tropical forest ... | reverse complement strand
CCACCCTGGAGAGCCTGGGCGCTACACCCGGCCTGATGGAAGGGATCGGATCACTCAAAACAAAATATGTTTTCTCCTTAACAGAATTCAATGCTATCCCCGACAGGCTGATCTTTCACCTCGAAAGCTTTTTCTCTGTATTAAAACCAGAGGACAGGGGCTTCCTGAATATCTACCTGAACCAGAACCTGGTATACAATGCCAACCTGGCCAACCGCTCTAATTTTATAGAAGACATTGACCTGAAGCCTTACCTGCTCACCAAATCCAATACCCTGGAAGTAGAGTACCGCTTCCATCCCGGTAGCAATGTTTGTAAAGATGGCTTTGGTAATTTCTTTGCCTTTATCAATACGAAAAGCTCTACCCTTACCTTCTCCGGAGAAAAAGAAAACAAGTTCTATAGCTTCTTTAACTTCCCTGCTGAGTTTAGGAAAGTACCTACCAAAATAGTGGTATCGCCTTCTTTATACAATTCCAATATTGTGTCTTCTGTGGGTGAGTTGATCTACCAGTTGAATGCACCCTTCAACCCCAATTACAGCAAGCTGATCGTGCCACCATTGGTGGCGGCGGATAAAACAACCATGGACGACCTGAGTGGTTTTAATGTAATCGCCCTGGTAAACAAGAACGATTCCTTTGTACGCAATTTCCATCACCTGCCGGTTGAATTCGACAGGGACTTCCAGTTGTACAAAGACAACCAGGGGCAAACCTTGTATTCCATCAACGATTTCTCCAATAGTGGTATGGCCGAGCTCTTCCGTGAAAGAGAAAGCACGGTATTGATGATCACTTCATTGGGGGCCGATAGCCTAAACAAGGCAGCTTTTGAAAGCGTGGTAAAAAACTTCAGTACCCAATTAACAGAAATAGGCAGCAATGTTTGCGTAGCCAATAGCAGCGGGGTAAGCAATTACTTCTTTAAAATACCTGACGACAGTGACCTGGTATCGTATCGCGATAACAATAGTGAGCTTGCCCGCTTCTGGAATAATTATAAATTCATTGTGGTGGCCGTACTGTTGTTGATTGTACTGGCAGGCTTCCTGATGGTACGTGGTAAAGTAAAAAAATCGCAGGATAATATATCAGAGGCTTAATCACTACCTATTATCCAACCTATGGCAAGCAGCGCATTACATAAAATGGCGGAATACCATGCTTTTGATGCTCACCAGTTGCGGGAGGTAGAAGCAGTGGCAGAATTGTATACCTATGCCCCCGTAAAAGCAGCACTCAATTTTGGTTTCCTTGACCGCAAAACATATGAAACCTTTCTTACCAGGGAGGGCTTCCCTTTTATTGACCTGAACAAAGAGGTGATTGATGAAGCATGGCTTAGCCAATGCGATCTCTACCACATGAACGCCTTTTTGTACCTGCCCATGCGGCTGAATGAGTTTGGCGAATTGCTGGTAGCAGTTGCTGACCCGATGGACGAGAAGCTGGCCAGTAGCCTGATTGTACAGTTTAAATGTAGGGTTAAACTGGTAGCCGCCTCTGACCTGGATATTACCTGGCATACCCATACCCGTTGTGGCAGAACAGCCGTAAAAGATGCTGTTTTTAGCCTGGCCCGTAAGGACCCTGAAAGTTCCGGCCATATTACGTTTACCGATGGGCAGCTGGCTTTTATTTTCTCTTTTATGGGTTTGCTCCTGGCCTTGTCTATACTCTATCCCCTGCCCACCCTGGGTGGTATCAACCTGGTGATGAGCATCTTGTTTTTAACAGCCATCGTGTTTAAATTATACCTGGCATTAAGCGGCTCCAAATCGGAAATGAAGGAAGTAGTAACGCGTGAGGAGATCAAGCGGTTTAATGATGCCCACCTGCCCGTTTATTCCATTTTGTTGCCGGTATACAAGGAAGACCAGCTGATCCGTAAGCTGATCTGGAATATGCGTGGCATGGACTATCCTCAATCAAGGCTGGATGTAAAGCTATTGGTGGAAGAGGATGATACCCTTACTTTTAACGCCTTGCATAACCTTGACTTCCCTGCTAATTTTGAGTTGATAGTAGTACCCTATCATTTACCCAAAACAAAACCCAAAGCCTGCAACTATGGCATTCCTTTTTGCAGGGGTGAGTTCTTAACCATTTACGATGCAGAGGATGTGCCTGATCCCGATCAGTTGAAGAAGACCGTTTGTCTTTTCCGCAAGTTGCCGGATGAGTTTGTGGTAGTACAAGGCGCATTGAATTATTTCAATAAAAACGAGAATTTCTTAACCAGGATGTTTACCCTGGAATATTCTTACTGGTTTGATTATATGCTTACCGGTTTGGAAAAGCTGGATGTACCCATTCCATTGGGTGGTAGCAGTAACCATTTTAAACTGGCCAAACTGATTGAACTGGGTGCCTGGGATCCCTTTAACGTTACCGAAGATGCTGACCTGGGCGTACGCGTATATGGCAAGCAGTTTAAAGTAGGTGTCGTAAACAGTACCACGTTTGAGGAAGCCAATAATGAACCGTTTAACTGGATCCGCCAACGCAGCCGTTGGATAAAGGGGTATATGCAAACCTACCTGGTGCATATGCGTAACCCGGCTAAACTGGTAAGGCATATCGGGTGGACAGGTTTCTTTGGTTTTAACCTCTTTATAGGCGGCACCGCTTTTACCTTCCTGCTCTATCCTTTACTCATACTCTTCTTTGGCTTATACCTGGTATTTAAGTTCGCCTTTGTACGGGCCCTGTTCCCTGACTGGGTATTGTATGTATCTATCTTCAACTTTATTACCGGGAATGTGTTGATGATCTATGTGAATATGCTGGCTGTATTTAAACGGCGGTATTATGAGCTGATCATGTTTGCCGTATTAAACCCTATCTATTGGCTCATGCATTCCACTGCGGCATACAAGGGCCTCTGGCAACTGATCACCAATCCATTCTATTGGGAAAAAACCACCCACGGGCTTAGTAAACTATCCTCTACTTCTGTTGTAACTCACGACTAATGAAAGCGATTAATAAATATATCAACGGAGGGCTTTCGCTGCTATTATTGGTCTATTACCTGTTCCTTTCCTGGGTAATCCATCGTACTTCCTATGAGCACCCGGAAAGCGTATTTATAGCAGAGAAATTAAAAGTACTCATCGAAACACCCGATAACCGGTTGCATATCCTGGGTACTACCTACCCTACCCTGGTATTTCTTTCTTCCTTTTTATTCACGCCTTTTGGATACCTGTTTGCACCGGTAGTAGCTTCTATTGTGATCACTACTTTCCTGTTCTTCCTGGTATTGAACGATTTCAGGGATGCGGGTAAACTACCCGCCTATGTATACCTACCGGCGCTGGCTTTGTTATTTATGTTTCACCCGGGGCTGATGTATACAGCCATCTCGGGCAGGGGCGTTGCGGCCGTATTGTTGTTCTTTTACCTGCTGTTTCGCAGTTTGTTAAAGTACTACCAAACACAAACCACTTTTCATATCTCCATGGCCAGCCTGTATATGTGCTGCCTGATCTTTTGTAATTATAACTTTATCTGGCTCTTACTGGCTTTCTTTCCCTTCATCGTACTGATTTCACTGGATGGTTTGAAGGTAGACAGGGACCAGCCCTCTATATTGCAGTATTACGAAACAGTGAATAATGTTTCCCTGCGTAGAAAGCTCACCAACAGAACCCTGGCTATTTATGGTATTCTCTTCCTGTTGCCGCTGGCAGCTTTACTCTTATTTCGTTTATTGAATGAAGCCCATGCAGGCGATGCCTCTTATTTTTTAACCAGCCAGTATGCCAACTGGCATGTAATAGGCGATGTGCCGGTGGGCGACCTGATTGCCAAGGGGGTAACCGATAACGCAGGCGAGCAGGTGCAGATGGTGTTCCAGGTCTATGTACTGTTGCTGAACCCTATACTCATCCTGGCTTTTATCTATTTCAGGGGCAGGGTGTATGAACTGTTTACGTTGCTTTCCCCGTTTATATTGATGTCGATCTTACTGATACACCTGCAAACCTATTTCACCATAGAGTATTACCTTATTTTCCTGGTAACCGGCCTGGCAGGCCTGGTTTTTTATGCCAGCCCTCGATTTAACCGAAAGCTTACCTGGTTCCTCGTATTCACCGTAGCCCTGTTAAATATTGCTGCCGGTATCTTTTATTTCCATCATACCAAGGATGCAGAAGAACGTTATTTCTTTTCGGCGCTTCGCAACTATAAAAACTGGATCCGGGAAAAAAGGACAACGGAAGAATCCAGCGTAGCAGCTTTTATCTCCTCCGTTACAGACCGCAACAACCGTATATTGATAGATGATGCAGCGGCTTTTGAAATAATAGCCCATATGCATTCCTTAGATGTGGCAGTACTCTCAGAAAGCAAGAATTTTATTACCGCAGCCGAGAACCCCAAAAGCGTAGTAACCTATCTCTGTATAGCCAAAGACAATAATGATAAACGAAATTTTACCGTACTGAATAATTTCAACCTGCAGAAGATGGTTGCCCGCAAGCAATTCGAGGTAGAGCTGATGTACCAGTCTGATCATTGGGCAGTGTACAGAATTCTTTGATAATGGTCAATGGTTAATTGTCAATTGTTAATGATTGACCGTATATAATAAAAGGCGCCGCAGGATTCTCCTGCGGCGCCTTTTTATCATTGACCATTAACAATTGACAATTAACCATTACTTCAGCAGTTCCGCCAGCTTCTTATCCAGCTCTTCGCCACGAAGGTTCTTCGCAATGATCTTTCCGTCTTTATCCAACAGGAAATTAGCAGGAATAGCCTGTACACCATAGGCAGCGGCTGTAGTACTTTCCCAGCCCTTCAGGTCGCTTACATGGTTCCAGGTTAATTTATCACTGGCGATCGCCTGCTGCCAGGCAGCCTTGTCATTATCCAGCGATACGCCCAGGATAGTGAAGTTCTTATCCTTGTATTGGTTATAGGCTTTTACTACATTGGGGTTTTCCTGGCGGCAAGGACCACACCAGCTGGCCCAGAAATCAACCAATACATATTTTCCTTTTAAAGAAGCCAGGCTAAGTGATTTTCCATCCGGTGTACCCAGTTCAATAGCAGGAGCCACCGCACCAATAGCCGTATTCTGGTTAACATTCAACCCATCCTTCAGTTTTTTACCATAGAAAGATTGTTTAATGGTAGTATCCAGTTTTACATACGCATCTGCTATGCGGGATTGATCAACAGAAGGCCCACCCATACTAAACTGGTACAGGTAAAAAGCCGCTATATAACTCTTCGGGTGATGATTAATGTAATACCAAATGGTATCCTTCTGTGCTTTCTGTATGGCTTCTGCCCTTTGCTGTAAAGCAGGCATAGCCGCCTCATTTTTTTGCATATAGGCTTTCTGGGCATCTGCCTGTAAAGCCTTGGCACTATCATCAAAAGAATGCAATATGGTTTCTACTTCTTTCAGGTCGTCATTGCTGGCACCACCTTTTACAGTGGCTTTATCAAAAGCAGCCTTTTTACCCTCAATAGCAGTACTACCGGGCTCTACAAAAAAGGAAAGGGGTACATTGGGTACAGCGGTTGATTTTGGCAGGAACAGCAGCGCCATTTTGGGTTCCTTTACAACGCCTTTGGTACTGAAATTACCATTCTTATCGGCATACAGGGTATCTACCTGTTTTTCATCCAACATTTTAAAAAGCACCATTTCACCGCTATCAGTACCGGTTATCTTACCGGTAAGCGTAAATGTGCTATCGCCTGAAAAGGCTTTTGCATCTTTGTTATTGGTTTTGCAGGAATACAGGGATGCAGCAATACCCACTGCTATCAACACGGACATTTTTTTCATTCAATGAAATTTTGCCGAAGATAGGAAGTCTAATTGTCAATGGTTAATTGTTAATTGACAATTAACCATTGACAATTGACCATTAATTCCTAACCGGTTTCCCCGTTTTCAACACCCCCTGGATCCGCTCCAGTGTCTTCTTTTCGCCACAGAGGCTTAAGAAAGCTTCTCTTTCCAGGTCCAGCAGGTATTGTTCGCTCACCAGTGATTGTTCGCTCAAATCGCCGCCACACATTACATAGGCCAGTTTACGGGCTACCAGTGCATCATGATCGGTAGCATAATTACCCCGCCACATACCATTGATGCCCGCATGTAAAGCCCCCAGCACAGAACGACCCAACACTTTTACATCGGTTCGGGGTTGCGGGGTAGTATACCCCAGGTTATACATGTCTATTACACCCTGCTTGGCTTCTGCAATCCGCCTGCCCGGGTTCATCACCACTTCATCATGACCTACACGGAGTATACCCATATCGTACGCCTCATGCGCAGAAGTAGCTACTTTGGCAGTGGCTACATTAAAGAAGCGTTTTTTGAGTGTAACGGTCTCTGGTTCATCCTCATGCATCTCGTCCGCTGCACGCAGGGCAAACTCTTTGGAACCACCACCACCGGGTATCAGTCCGATACCCACTTCTACCAGGCCTATATAGGTCTCCGCAGCCGCATATATTTTATCGGCATGCAGGCTCATTTCGCAACCACCACCCAGTGCCAGCCCATGCGGAGCCACCACTACGGGTACGGAGGAATAACGCACGCGCATCATGGTACTCTGGAACATTCTAATAGCCATATCCAGCTCATCATAATCCTGCTCTATAGCATACATGAAGATCAGGCCCACATTGGCGCCGGCGCTAAAGTTCGCACCGTCGTTGGCAATCACCAAGCCTTTGAATTTCTCTTCCGCTATGGCAATAGATCGTTGCACACCTTCCAGCACTTCTCCACCAATACTGTTCATCTTGGTGCTCCATTGCAATCCTGCTACCCCATCTCCAATATCATACAGTTTACACGCACTGTTCTTCCATACCAGCTTGTCGGTATAGTTTTCCAGTATAATAAACGATTCCCCACCAGGTACCGGTTGATACTCCCTGGTAGCAATATCATAAAACAGGCGTTTGCCGGCTGCTACGGTATAGAAACTGGTCTTGCCTGAAGCCAGCATTTCTTCCACCCAGGCAGCTACCGGGTAACCGGCTGCTTTCATAGCCTCCACTGTTTTGGCCACACCCAATACATCCCATGTTTCAAAAGCGCCGATCTCCCATCCAAAACCTGCTTTCATGGCATCATCCACACGATATACTTCATCACTGATTTCAGGAATTCGGTGCGATACATAAGAGAACAGGGAATAATGGAACAAACGATAGAACTCACCCGCTTTATCCGTACCTGCCTGCACCGCTTTGATGCGTTGTTTCAGGTCCTCTATCGGTTTGGCCGTTTCTATGGTGGCAAACTTTGGCTTCTTCCTCGGCTCATAGGCCAGGGTAGCCAGGTTCAATACCTGTATATCTTTAGCGCCATCTGCGCCTTTTACTTTTTTAAAGAAACCCTGGCCCGTTTTATCACCCAGCCAGTTATTGGTTACAATGGTATCCAGCCAGGCGGGGGTAGCAAAAACAGCCTTCGCCTCATCCTGCGGACAATTGTCAGCCACACCCTTCGCCACTTTTACAAGGGTATCAATCCCCACCACATCTGCGGTACGGAAAGTAGCCGATTTAGGTCTCCCAATTACCGGGCCGGTTAAGGCATCAATTTCATCAATGCTCAGGCCCAGCTTCTCCATAAGATGGAAGATGCTCATGATACTGAACACCCCGATACGGTTGGCAATAAAGGCAGGCGTATCCTTGCACAATACCGTGGTTTTACCCAGGAACAGGTCGCCATAATGCATGAGGAAATCCACTACTTCCGGATCTGTATCCGGGGTAGGGATGATCTCTAATAATCGTAAATATCTTGGGGGATTAAAGAAATGGGAACCACAGAAGTTCCTTTTAAAATCATCACTCCTGCCCTGGCTTAGCAGGTGAATAGGTATACCCGAAGTATTGGAAGTAACCAATGTACCGGGGGTACGGAACTGCTCTACCTTACCATAGATCAGTTGTTTGATATCCAGCCTTTCCACTACTACTTCTATGATCCAGTCTGCAGTAGCTACTTCCTGCATATTATCGTCGAAATTGCCGGTTGTAATCCGCTTCAACACATCCTTTGTAAACAAAGGAGAAGGATTGCTTTTAACAGCCGCCTGCAAGGCATCATTCACCAGTTTGTTTCTTTCGGCCGGTTTGGTGCTCTCCTCGGCACCTTTGGCCACCATATCGAGCAATAACACTTTTACACCAACGCCTGCAAAATGACAGGCAATCCTTGAGCCCATTACACCACTTCCTAATACAACCACTTTTTTAATCGTACGTTTCATATGAGTAGCTTTTTCAAGATGCCCAAAGCTACTCAAAAAATAGTTAGCTATGCAACTATTTCTTTTACCACTAAGAACACAAGAGGCACTAAGTTTTCACTAAGTGCCTCTTGCATTTTATTATGTAATCGTACTTTGTACTTCGTAGTTCGTACTTGTCTTCACATCGTACATCCCACCTCTCACATCGTACATCCCACATCTTACATCGTACATAGTATTAGCTTACTCCCGCCCCGGCATTGATCTCCCCTTCCGGGTTCACAAAATGCAGTTTACCCTGGGCATCTTCCGCCATCAGGATCATACCATTGCTCTCAATACCACGCATTTTACGGGGAGCCAGGTTGGTTACTACCGTTACCTGTTTACCCACAATTGCTTCCGGTGCAAAATGCAATGCAATACCGCTTACAATGGTTCTTATTTCAAAACCCAGGTCAACCGTCAACTTTAATAACTTATCTGCTTTCTCCACTTTTTCCGCCTGTACAATCTTACCCACCCGCAGGTCTATTTTGGCAAAATCATCAAATACGATTTCCGGTTTGAGAGGAGCGGTTGCCGGTTCCTGGTTACCGGTTACCGGTTGCTGACCACCACCTGCTGACTCCTGACTACTGATTGCTGATGGCTGATTACTGACAGCTATCAGCTGACTCCTATTCTTCAATTTCTCTATTTGTGTAGTTACTTCTGCATCTTCAATCTTGCGGAACAATAAATGAGGCTCCCGAAGGCTATACCCTACGCTCAGGAGCTTGATACTACCGGCATGTTGCCAGTCCAGCATCTTCTCTACCACCTTCATCATATGCAGCATTTTCTTTGCCGTAAAAGGCAGGAAGGGATGCACCAATATGGCCAGGTTAGCGGTTAACTGTAAACACAGGTGCAGGCAATTATCTACCAGCTTACGGCTATGCTCATCAGGTTGCAGTTTATCATTTACTTTTTTCCAGGGCTCTTTCTCCTGCAGGTATTTGTTACCCTTACGTGACAGGTCGATCACTTCAAACAAAGCATCCCTGAATTTGTACTCTTCCAGTAAGCCTTCTATCTTTTGTTTTGCCTTTTGAATATCCTCAACCAGTTTTTTATCGGCATCATCATATACATCTGCATGTAAGGGAGGCACTTTACCACCACACAACTTGTGCATCAGCACAAAGGTTCTGTTCACAAAATTCCCGAAGATGCTTACCAGCTCACTGTTATTCGCATCCTGGAAACCCTTCCAGGTAAATTCACTGTCCTTGGTTTCAGGCGCTATCTGTGTCAGGTAATAACGCAAGGTATCTGCCAGTTGTTCCCCACCATTCTCGGGCTTTATCCAGTCGTTGATGTATTCATCCATTTCAATGCTCCATCCGCGACTGGTACTCATCTTATCACCTTCCAGGTTCATGAACTCATTGGCGGGTACATTGGCAGGCAGGATATCATTGTGCAGGTTAAGCATTACCGGGAAAATGATACAATGGAACACGATATTATCCTTACCGATGAAGTGCACCAGTTTGGTTTCTGCATCACTCCAGTAAGGTTTCCAATCTTTTCCATTATCCAATGCCCATTGTTTGGTAGCGCTGATATAACCGATAGGTGCATCGAACCATACATACAACACTTTACCTTCTGCATCTTTCAAAGGCACTTTCACGCCCCAGTCAAGATCCCTTGTTACCGCACGGGGTTGCAGGCCGCCATCTATCCAGCTCTTGCATTGCCCTACTACCGTAGCACGCCAGTCATTGGCATGATCCTCCAATATCCAGCGACGCAGGAAATCTTCGTGCCGGTTCAATGGCAGGTACCAATGTTTGGTAGCCTTCTTTACGGGTGCTTTCCCGCTTAAGGTGCTTACCGGGTTGATGAGCATATCCGGGCTCAGTGAAGTGCCACAATTCTCACACTGATCGCCATAGGCATTGGGGTATCCGCAATTAGGGCAGGTGCCTTTGATATAACGATCGGCCAGGAAAGTATTGGCCTCTTCATCAAAATATTGTTCGCTCTCTTTTACTTCCAGGTCACCCTTTTCATGCAGGGCAGTAAAGTATTCCTGTGCTGTTTCATGGTGCAAGGGAGAGCTGGTTCTATGATAGATGTCAAATTCAATACCCAGGTCTTTAAAGTTCTGGGCAATGATGGGATGGTACTTATCGATGATCGCCTGGGCGGTGGTACCCTCTTTCATGGCCTGGATAGGAATGGCCGTGCCGTGTTCATCGCTGCCACAAACAAATACCACATCCCGCTTCTGCGCTTTCAGGTAACGTACATAAATATCCGCCGGTAAATAAGCCCCCGCCAGGTGCCCGATATGCTTTAACCCATTGGCATAAGGTAAAGCGGCGGTGATCAAATATCTTTTTGGTTCAGTCATTGTTATATCCGGTTATGTATCCTGGTGAAAATAAGAATCCCCGCAAACCGTTATTGGGTGTGCGGGGATGCAAAAGTAAGCAATTGAAGGGGAAGACCTACCTGTTATTGATTAGTCGGCTTCAGGAGGACAACCTTTTGTTATTCCTTAAAACAGGTAAAATAATAATGTAGTTCACTTTCCTTAAATGGTCCCTGTTCGTTTATTACAAGCAGGTATGGCCCATTTTTTTGGATATTATGAATATGCAACTCAGGAGGATCAACACAAAATTTACCACGATCCCGCCTGGATAATTTTGCAAGCTCCTGCACCTTGGGTCGAATAATAGTATACACCCTTTCTGCCTCTTGTCGGCTTTTCATTTTAATGATTTCTATTGTCAGAATCCTGTTCGTATTTATTGAATCTTTAAAGAACAGCGCAGAAGAAACGACTTCCTCCGTACTATCGTATACGTGCAGGTTTAAATCGCAGGATTGATCATATACTTCAAGCAGATTGATATACTGGGGCTTTTTAAACACAGAATCATATTTAACAATACCCTTTGGGGCATTGCTAATAATTTTTCCAAGCGATTCTTTCGCATTAACTCCCGGTTCTACTCTCTTATCCTGTGTAATACACGAGATATTGATTAGCAACAAAAAAGTAATAACAGTGTATTTTAATTTCATAATTAATTGGAATAAAGTTGGTATTAGTCCATCTTCATTGGGGGAGAATCTTAATCACGAATTATGATATTTTTTAGCTTTTATTGATTCGATCACCGGGCTTGTAATAATAAAGAATGATAGAGCTCCTGAATTTCAGTAATAAATTTTTCCAAATCAACAGGATAATTGTATGCTTTATCATCATCGTAACATGAAATAAAGACTACATTGTCAACCTGGCCTAAATATACATCGTCAATGTCGGTACCCCTGAATGCAAAGCGCAATCCATGTCGGGTTCTATAATCATAGACAATTGAAAAAACAGAAAACGCTTCGCTGTCAATGCTATCATCCTGGTAAAAATTAAAGAGGCTCTTTGCAATAGAAGAATCAAATTGTATGTATTTCGGTATTTTTTCGTTGAGCAAATAATATTTATTCTCAATACACCAGGATAAAAAGACAAAAATATCCCATTCAATATCTAAGACTGTCAGAACCGGTTCATTATTAGCGTCCCAAACCTCGATCTTAATCGAAGCCCAAAGCGCTTCTTTAGAATGCGTTTCCGTATATGGATATTCTTTAAGCTTATGAATCAATTTCAACTGCATAGACTATTAAAATCGAAATCATAGAAATAATATTTTTTAAAACAACTTCATTCTGCTTTTTTCTAAACAAAGCCCGCTATCGCGGGCTTTGTTTATGTAATTTTTGTATTGTGTTTTTTACAACTTCTTCTAATTTATCATCTCCATAATAGCTTGAGGCTTCTTTTCTCCATTCTTTATCAGGCTCATAAAAATCCAAATCATATGCAAACTCAGCCAGGATTTCATTTAAAGTTTTATCTTGTATACTTTCATCATTCCAAACCTCTTCCTGAAACTCCTTTATAAGTTTTACTCTATCCGGATGTTCTGCATCCAATATAGTTTGCAGCACCTGTATTAATTCAACTATAGTTTTCATAGGTGCTATTGTATGGTAATATTTGTACAAATCAAATTTTAACTAAGCCTTTACTACTCAGTGTTACAGTGGTGATTTCGCCTGTCATTTGACTCTAATGTTAGAGTTGATTATATATTTCCAGTTTCTATCGTTTGCTCCCCAAAAATTTCGATGCTTTTTAAATTCTTCATAGGATACTTCAGGATAATCCCAATCGCCAAACAAAAAAGTAATCTTCTTAAAATCTATTTTAGATATAAAAGATTCTATTTCGAAACAAAAGGGATCTGTCCACTGTTCAGTGGTATTTTCTATACCCCAAATCATTATCCCTTCAATAGTCAATTTATCATTGTTTATCTCAATCTTGGTTATAAGACTATCATCAATCCACTTTTCTTTATCCCATTCAGTAATATTTTCCTTTAACAGTAATTCCAGGAGGCCAGCTAATAAAAAGGACGTATCGCCCAATTGTTCATTGTAATACTCATTTTTTCTACTATTGCGATCAATTTTATGACCATATTTTTCCAGCTCATGAACAAGCATTGTAAGAATCTCTTCGATCGACTTCACACACTTATTTATTTAAAATTTTTCTAAAGCTTTTATTAAGTGCTGTTCTGCACCCTGTCTTCCCACCTATATCTTCCCAATTATCAGCTTCGATACTTTCTACAACCTCTTTCAATCTATTATAAGGATTAGCAAATATTCCTTCTGTAATTAAACTTGTCCCGGTTTTAGCGACATTTTTAGTTATTCTGCTGCTCCTTCTTCTTCAAAAAAATCAGGGTGTAAAAACGACTGACCTATCCAACCTCTCTACAAAATGTTGCTTATGAAAAAAAAGCTGTTGCGTTTCCTTGCTATTAATATTAGGTTGCACAGCGGCATTTCTATTAGTCCTCTATTTTTCCTTGTATTTCTTTAAATATCTCTTTCAATTGTTTTCCGTCCTCATAGTAATTAAAAATTTCTATAAGTTGGCTTAAAGATTCTCCTTCCCACGCATTTTTGGAGTAATCAATGTTCGAAACATATTCTCCCATTGTTTTTCTACTAACGTCTTCCCCTATTAATTTATAAACTTCTTTTTCATAATCTATTAAACTAATTATTGGAATTGGCCAATCATTAATTGCTGCAAGAAGAATGTTTATTATCTCCTTTATAGCTGTTATTTTTTCTGATTCTTGAATCTTTTCAAGATAACTCACTGATAAACTCATTGTCCTAAATTTTTAAATTCTTTTTGATGCCAATAGTTATACTTAGTTTTTACATCAAATACTTGCCCCGTGGTATTGTTTCGGAAGTAATGTGTTTCTATTTTACTTCCTTTCTGTATCCCTGCTTCATAAACTTTAACCCAATCTCCTTTTGAAGTAGCATTTAATTTATTTAACAACTCTGTGTTTTTGATTGGTACGGTTACTTCTCCTGCTGCTTTATATTCTTTCCCCATCACATTTGCAACCGATTGTTCAAGTTGAAGTCCCCCCTTGGCAGCTTCAGTTTCTACTTTCTTAGCAGCATCTTCTGCCTCTTTCTTTAAAACTGGCTGTTGAGCGAAGACGTAGCTTTTTCGTTGAAGCGGGCCGGGCCGCTGTTTTTTGTGTAGCAGCATCCATCAAAGACAGATGCTTGGCAAAACAAGAGAATTGAAACAATAGCAACAGGCTAATACCGATAAGTAGTAGTTTGGCCATAGAGGCTATTTTCAGGTTTTATCAACCTCCCAAACGCTGCACAAAATATTAATTTTAATTAAATATTAATACTTTCGCTTCTCTTCACATATAATCTTTTATTTATCTTTATAACACATCCCCAGTAAAGCATCTTTAATGAACACTTGCCCTTTTAAAACGATACAACATGAAACCTCCTTTTACCGGGGTAACGTTGAGGCAGGCAATTCTCTCCGAACACCCTAATCCACCTGGTTTAGAAGACCAGTTGCTGGATAAACAGCACCTGATGCAATTGTTTTTAGTGAGCGAACGAACCTTGTACAACTGGCGCCGCAGGGGTATACTACTTTTTGTAAAGGTTGGCGGCTGTATCTACTACAAACTGAGCGATGTACGCAAACTGGCCCAAACCCATAAATGGGACAATAAACCTATGTAAGCGCCCTCCTCCTGCATCACTTCTTCTCATTGGCCATGCTATGCCATTTACCATCTACTCCTCCCTCTCCTTTTATCCTGCCCTCCTTCACCTCTTGTTCACTTCTTGTTCACCCCTTGTTCGGGATTTTCCGAAGCTGAGTAAAACATGAGTAAAAGGAGAGTAAAACAAAACCCGTTTTTACCCCGGTAAAAGCCGGAAAACAATAGCAACCAACAGTAAAAAAAGGCAACGCAAAGTAAGTTGCTGAAATGATGGGAATAGTACAGCAAATACCGGCAAACCCTTGCTGCAATTGATACACAGCGTATAGATCCATACTACATTTGTAGGGCAAACCACTAAAATCTGCACCGGTTAAAGACAAAGCGGGATGCACAGTAAACACCATTTTTTCATCTTTAAAAACAATCATTATGGGCAGAATCTCAAAAGGGATACTCGGCGGCTTCGCCGGTATCGTAGGAACCGTGGTTGGCGGTAGTTGGCGGGGTATTGACTATATGCGCAGCCGCGCTGCAAGAAAGAAGTCATACAAATTCTCACAAACGCAACTGGAGCAACAGGCAAAGTTTCGCATAGCAGCTAAGTTCATCCGAAGCATGAACAGCCTGCTACAAGACTCCTTTGGCGACATTGCGGTGAGAATGACGGGCGCCAACAATGCGCTCAGGTATACCTTGGAAAATGCCATTACAGGCACCTACCCAACGTATACCATCGACTACAGCAAAGTGCTGGTAAGCAGGGGCACCCTGCTAAATGCCGGCAACGCCACAGCAACAGCAGCAGGTAGTGGCAAGGTAACCTTTACATGGACGGACAACAGCGGTATCAACGATGCAACAGCTACTGATATAGCGATACTCGTTGTGTATTGCCCCACCATGAACCTCGCCATCTATACCATGGCAGGTGGCGCCCGCAGTGCCGGTACAGGCACCCTGGATACCTCCTACTTCACGGGCAAACAGGTAGAAACCTATATCGGGTTTGTATCTGATGATGGCTCCCTTATTGCCGAAAGCCTCTATACCGGGCAGGTAACGGTATCGTAAAAGGAAGGTAATCCAATACCTCAGCCCTTGTAAACATGCTAGCTGTTTGCAGGGGTTTTGGTGTAGAAAGCCTATCTTTAGAACACAGCAAAGCATACCCAGATGTTCCGGCACAGAGGCAGGCACCGCACCATTATACACAATCTTAAACTGGCTT
>Ga0207739_1000029_pt1 | contig 15689 bp, 16 predicted proteins | sample LuqExpMetageno15_FD_187773 | JGI IMG/M metagenome (GOLD analysis project Ga0207739, IMG submission 187773) | Tropical forest soil microbial communities from Luquillo Experimental Forest, Puerto Rico - Sample 15 (SPAdes) | ecosystem: Environmental > Terrestrial > Soil > Tropical forest ... | reverse complement strand
CATCCACATACCCTCCAGTTGTTTGGCGGGATCGGGTTCTTCACTGCGTACTACCTGCTGGAGCGCTTTATTGAGAATGCTATATCCTTTTTTTGTGAGTTCCATCAATATGGCATCCTTGTTAGCGAAATACTCATAAATGATGGGGGCGGTATATTCTATCATATCCGCGATCTTGCGCATACTCAACGCCTGCCAGCCCTCTTCTTTTACAATCTGGAGGGAAGCATCCAGGATATTACACCTGGTTTCTTCTTTTAAACGTAGTATGCGGTCTTTACTTGCCATTCATGGCTCCTTTCTGTGTTTAATTATTTAACACTGTTAAGCAAAGGTAAGAGGGAATTCCGGAAACAGCCAAAGAAAATTTCTGGTTTCTTGTTTGAGATTTCTTGTTTGAGATGGGTTGCCGTTACAAGTTACTGGTTGCCAGTTACCGGTAACCAGCAACCGGGAAGCTGTAGCTGTCCTCCTCCCCAGGTATAAACACCTATGCCTAATGTAGCCCCTTCAGTACTTATACTGATTTTTATAAAATTAACATTAAGTACAATGTAAATACCGATTATTGCACTCGTAACCCCCGCAAACCCTAGCCTTAAAAAACAATTGCATGCTACCGAATGGATTGCCATCCCTTTTCGATTCTGCCCATTTTGGGCAAAACGCTGTATCCGTACTCCCTTTACTGGAGGCTTATTTATCGGATGATTCTATGAGAGGTTTACAATTGGTTGACCCGGATGTACTGCTGCGAAAAGCAAGGGCTTTGATGGCGGCGGAGGATGCAGCCATTGTACCCCTGGATAGAGAGCGGTTAAAAGCCATATTGCAACTGTATATACAAACGGGGATACAGGTACATTCCCCAGGTTTTATGGGCAGGCAATTTTCGGGTGTAGTTCCTTTATCGGGTGTGATTGATATGGTAAGCTCGGTAGTAAACCAGCCTTCTTCTTTTTATGAGGCCGGGCAGTTACCCAATGTTGCGGAGCATATTATGGCCGATACGCTGAACCAGTTTATCGGTTACCACCCTGATGTATTTACCATGATCACCACTTCGGGTGGCTCACTGGCTAACCTAACGGCATTGCTGGCAGCCCGCAATTACTACTATCCCGATGTATGGACGAATGGTATGGCAGAACTGGGAGGCGGTAGTTACCTGCCTGCCATCGCCATTAGCGAGGACGCGCATTACAGCATTACCAGGGCCATTGGTATATTGGGTATTGGGGAAAGGCAGATTGTACGATTGCCTGTGAATGCGGCCAGGCAAATAGATATTCACCAGGTGGAAGCCATTATTGACAGGGCTACCGGTGATGGATTGAAAGTGTATTGTATGGTGGCTTCGGCGGGTTCTACTTCGGTGGGCAGTTTTGACCCGATTGATGAGTTGGGTGATATTGCGAACAAGCGGAACATCTGGTTGCATGTGGATGGGGCGCATGGGGCGAGCCTGTTGGTATCTGATGAATTGCGTTACAAGTTGAAGGGTGTTCATAAAGCGGATTCCCTTACCTGGGATGCCCATAAGATGTTGTTTGTTCCTTCTCCCTGCTCTATGCTGTTTTATAAGAATAAAGAGAAAAGCAATGGGGCTTTTCAACAGGTAGCCAGCTATGTATTTGATAAGGAGCCTACCATTTACGCTGAGTTTGAGAGCGCGGAGCGAAATTTTGAATGTACCAAGCGGCCGATGATCATGAACCTGTGGGTGTTATGGGCTTTGCATGGGCGGGCTCTTTTTTCGGGTAAAATTGATCACCTGTGCAGGCTGGCGAGGCAGGCGCATTATGAACTGGAAATGACAGAAGATTTTGTACCTGTTAACTACCCGGAGTGCAATATTCTTTGTTTCAAATACCAGCCGCTGGCATGGAATGAGGAAGAGTTGCCTGACCTGCAGGTAGAGATCCGTAACCGGATATGTGCGAGGGGGCAATTTTTTATATCGAAAGTTGATATAGATGAGCAACCTGTGTTGCGTGTTGTTTTTATGAATCATGATACAACGATTGCGCATTTCAGAGCACTGTTGCATGAGATAGCAGAGACCGGTAAACAACTTATTCATGAATACCAGGAGACCGTAACCTTTAAAAACGCGTAATATATTATGCCACCAAAAGAAAAACAAACCAACAGTTTTCAACAACTGATTGACAAATTATTTACGGAGGCAGAACTTAACCCTGTTTCCGTAGAAGAAGTATTACAATTACCCTCCTTCTACAGTAAGATGAAGGCTTGCGAAGCCTATTTTAACCAGCCTTATGCTGCTATAGATCAGTCTATGCAGGACCAGGTTACCTTAAAACGTTTACAACAGCTGACGGGTATTTGTATGCTTAACCCGTTATGGAAGCAATTACTTGCCGAAGCAGGCATTGAAACTGCCCCTACCAGCTTTGATGCCTGGCAGCAGCTACCGGTACAGGACAAGGCTTCGTTATCTGATTTTTTTTCAGGTAGCCGGCCGGGTATGGTGGTGCCGCTGGAACGTGGTGGTTTTGAAATAGTGGCGAGTGGCGGTACCAGCAGTGGCAAACCTTCAGAAACGGTATATGCTATTAAAGAGCTACATACTACGTATACCATAGCAGGTGATTTTATGGGGAGGTATATGCTAAGTAATTATTTACAGGAAGAGGGGCCCAAATGGATGATTACTACACTGGCTGATTACCAGATGTGGAGCAGTGGTACCATGGTGGGTGGTGTGTTACAAAATATTCCGGGTGTGAATTATATAGGCGCAGGCCCTGTAATGAAGCAGGTGTACCAGCATATGATGCAGTACCCCGGGCCGAAGGCCATTATGGGAATCTCTCAGGGGATCGCTTATTTAAAAGAGCTGGGTACCGGCTTGGGTGAGGATGCGCGTAATAGTTTGAAGATTGGTATGTATGGCAGTGGGGTACTCTCGCAGCGGAAGAGAAAAGAGTTACAGGAGTTATACCCCAATATTGTTTTCCTGAGCTATTTCGCTGCTACGCAGGCAGAGACGATCGGGCTTCAACTGGATCACACTTATCCATTCCTGGCTACTATTCCCGGGCTGCACTTTGTTGAGATTGTGGATGAACATGGCCGATGGGTGGAGGAAGGAGAAGAAGGGGAACTGGTGATTACGAGGTTACATGCTACAGAAGCGCCTGTGTTACGATTCAGGCTAGGCGACCGGATGATCCGGCGTTCGTCCATTAACCGTGATGACCTGAAGACACAACAAATAGAATTTGCCGGCAGAAGCGGTGATGTATTGCATATCTGCGATTCACAGTACCCTGTAAAAATGGTGTTACAGGCAGTAGCTGCCCATTTAAAGACGGCAGATATTATAGACATTGATACCATGGCGCATGATACCCAGTTTGTGAACCTGAGGCATTATAAGGTATTGACCTTGCTGATTGCAGTAGATGAACCTTATGCCGTGGATGCAAAACTAAAGAGCCAGTATGGCCTGCATGGAGCAAGTTATATTCTTGTACAGGCATTGTTACAATCCTTATCCATCTTTAACTCGGGAGAAGCTAACCAGGCGGCATTGGAGAAAACCGGGTACCGGTTTGATATCCGGTTTGTTGTTAAGAATTCCCCTGAGATCAGTACTACAGAAGTAGGCAAAATACCCATATTAAAGGATGTTTTTTAAACAGGCCAATTATTCTTTGTTACCTTTTTAAATACAGCGATATGCAAAGTAAAATCAACATCAATATTTCTGTGGATTCTGTTGAAGCGCTTTCAAAAAAGACGCTTACCGATAACATTTTTGTGATGGACAATAGTTCTTTCGGCAGCCAGGGCCAGGGCACAGCCACACTGGCTACTGCCTGTGCACCCGGGCAGGAGATCCATTGGGTAGCCACTGCTATTGATCTGCAAACACCTGTTTGCATTCAAAACATTTGCTTTTTGCCGGATGCTTTACCAGCGGTAACAGTGGCGACTGGTACAGACGACAGTACTACTGCAGTTGAAGAAACAGAGGATTCCAAGGCTGAACAGCCGGCGGAACTGATGAGCCAGCTTGACCTGTATACCTGGACGGGCTATTTGCCTTATTGTATGGTACCTGCCAAACCTTACCGGTACCAGTTGGTACTGCAAATAGGCAATGGTAAGAACAGTGTATTGGCTATCGATACCCTTTCGCTTATATGGGAATAACCACCACATTACCTTAAAAACAACTATTATGAGCCAGGAGATTACAATCATTGTATTAATCGATATCCAGGCGGCATTGGATGCCAATACACTGGATGGCAATATTTACCTGATAGACAACCTGAGAACAGATGGGTCAACAGGCGTTGGTACCGGCGACCTTACTACCATCATCAACGGTAGTTACTGGTGCAATGGTGCACAGGCTACAGAGGTTATTACCAATTGGCTTACCACGGGTATCGGGTCGTTACCACTAACTCTTCCAAGGGATTTTTATATTAAAAGAACGGCTGAGATCAATAACGAATTACTGAATGATATTAAAACATCTGCAGCAACCGTATTGACCAAAATAGAGAGTGGTACGTTTATCAATGATCTGAACGGGCATAAAAGAGCACTGGGCATAAAGCCTTTAACGGTAACCGGTGATTATTTTGATAGTCATACAGATGATCCTTCTTCCCTGAGCTACCTCACCCCCATCATTACCAATATTAGCGGTGAGGCGGTTGACAAAGGTGTTTTGTATACCTGCCAGCTGGGTACACCTGTTTACATTAAAGATGGCTGGTATTGGTGCGCTACTGCGGATACCAGTAAGGTGGGTATTTATAGTTATACCCTGCATGTTACTTTATTTAAGCCGGTGAATAATACCTACGAACCGGTACAAATGACGTATGATGCGAAGATCAAAGTTACTTCTAACCCGCAGGTGAATGGCTTTACCAAAGCAGGCATGGGTATTTTACCGCTTTAATCATTTTGCAAGTTTATTATACAACCATCAATCATAAAACAATGGCTACTCAAACAATTACCATCATTTCAACAATAGATGTGGTGAGCGCACTCTCCGACGGGAGCCTGGACAATAATATTTACTTACTGGATAACAATAAAGCAAAGGGATCTACCGGTGAGGGCACCGGTGCACTAAGATCGATGGTGCAACCGGGTGATGTACTGGTATGGACGGTTATGCCCATTGAGCCTGAAATATATGTGAGCATTACCGATGTACAGATAGACCCTGCTTATTGCGAGGCAAGGCAGGGTGTGTATGGCAGTACCGGTGTGCATTACTGGACAGGCAGGATAAAACAGGCTGTTACGGAATTGCCTTACCAGCTGAGTTATAAAATAGGCAGTAGTGAGGAGGATTTTTCCTGGCGTATGGGCCTGATAGGGCAGTAAGCTATTTTGATTTTATAATCACTCATCAAATTGATTTACCAATGACAACAGCAAATACCAAAACACAGGGAACACAGGCTATTAATGACGTTCAGTTAAATATTGTAACCTACGTGGATGTACAAAAAGCTACCGCCAACCATTCAGCAGATGGGTGTGTATATATGATGGATAATAGTCCATCCAGTTTGTATAAGGGTACTGCCGGGTTACAAACATTTTGTAAGCAGGGGCAGGTATTAAACTGGATCATTTATGCTATGGATATGGATCAAAGGCCTGATGGCAGCTGGCCACCTTCTGTTAAGATCAACAATGTGGTGTTTCTCGATGAGAGTGGGGATGATGTTGCTCTTATCAGGGTTATTGATGAATTGAAGATATTGGGAGGGCCGGATAAGATCCGTTCGCCCTATACACCTGTATACTATTACTGGGCGGGGATTGTGGAAGGAGATTTGCCTGTAGGCATTTACAAATACCGGTTTGTATTGGAGCTGGAACCGGAGAACCCTGCAGGCAAATCTATCTACCTTAATATGGATGGGCAGTCACTCAACGTATTGAGTGCTGCCGGTTAAGTTTGTGTTTATCCAACATATTTCTTGAATACGGAGGTAGCGGTATGTCCGCCAAAGCCAAAGGTGTTATTGAGTACATAGTTTACCGGCTTGTAGATAGGCTTGCCGAGTACGATGTTCATACCCTGTGGAATTTCCGGATCAAGGTTTACCGTATTGATGGTAGGTGGTACCACATCCTGCTGTACAGACAGTGCGCAGATAATGCTTTCAATAGCGCCGGCTGCACCGAGGAGGTGACCCGTCATGGATTTGGTGGCTGTTACATCTACCACAATCTCTTTAAACACCGATTTTACGCCTTGTAATTCGCCTACATCCCCGAGGCCTGTAGAAGTAGCGTGCGCATTTACATAGTCAATCTGTGCTGCGGTAATGCCCGCATCTTCCAGGGCTTTACGCGTACCCAGGGCAGCACCGAGTCCGTCTGCCGGTGTACCGGTCAAATGGTAAGCATCAGCCGCCATACCACCGCCTACCAATTCCGCATAAATAGTAGCGCCCCTGCGTTTGGCGTGTTCCAGTTCTTCGAGTACCAGGGCTCCTGCCCCCTCGCCTATTACAAATCCATCCCTGTCTTTATCATAAGGACGGGATGCTCCTGCAGGGTCATCATTGTGTTTGGATAATGCCTGTGAAGCACTAAAGCCACCCACAGCTGAAGGTACTATAGGCGCTTCTGATCCGCCTGCTATCATAATGTTCGCTTTACCCAAACGGATGGTATCGAAGGCATTGATGATTGCTGTATTAGAGGAAGCACAGGCAGATACGGTACAATAGTTAGGCCCATGCAAGCCGTGGCGGATGGAGATCACCCCTGCTGCTATATCCACGATCATCTTTGGTATGAAATAAGGATTGAATCGTGGGGTACCATCACCTGCATAATATTCTTTTACCTGCTCTTCAAAAGTACCGATACCACCATTGCCCGATGCCCAGATAACGCCCACTTCAAAACGCTCTTCCTGGCTCATGCCGGCAAAGTCCAGTTTTGCATCCTGGATAGCCTGGTCGGCCGCTACAATAGCGTACTGTGTAAACAGGTCGTATTTCTTTATTTCCTTCTTATCAATGAAGTTCTCTGCGTGAAAATCTTTTACCTCGCAGGCAAAGCGGGTTTTGAATTTTGATGCGTCGAATTTGGTAATAGGGCCTGCACCACTCTTACCTGCCAGTATGTTTTTCCAGAATTCGCTGACAGAATTACCAAGCGGCGTAAGCGCTCCCATACCTGTAATAACAACTCTTTTCATAGTTATGTTCTTAATGGTCTGATAATATAACAGGGGCAGGTTTTCCTTTCCTTCCCGCTGCAAAAAGGAGCAAAGGTAATGCTGCAAGGAAAACAACCCCTATCAATAAATAAGCATCCCCAAAACTGAGTAAATTGGACTGCCGGGTTACTATGTTATCCATTAATTGTACCGCCCGGTTATGGGCATCATACGCATTAAAACCTTTGCCTGCAAAGTAACCGGTGTAAGCATTCAGGCGTTCCACCGCCTGCGAATTACCGGGTGTTATATTGGCAATCAGGTCTGTTCTATGTGTGGCATTCCTGTTTGTTAAATAAGTGTTTACCGTAGCAATACCAAAAGAACCGCCTAACTGGCGCATCATGTTATTGAGTGCTGCCCCCTGTGGTATATCCTTTGGCTCGAGGGATGACACTGCCAGGGCCGTTAACGGAACAGTAACCAATGCCAGGCCGATAGCCCTTGCGATCAATGGCAGGGATATATCCAACTTTCCCGCTTCGAGGTTGAGGCCACTCATCTGCCAGCTAAACAGCATAAAAAGCGCCATACCGGAGGAGATCATTACCAATGGCGATACCCCTTTTTGCAAAAGCTTACCCGATATAACGAGTGCCCCGATAGCCAAACAGGCCCCGGGTAAGAGCAATAACCCTGTTTGAGTGGGTGTAAAGTTTAACAGCCGCTGTGCAAACACAGGTGTTAGGAATACAGAAGAGAACAACCCGATGCCCGAGATAAAAGTGAGCACTGCCGCAATACTCAGGTTCCTGCTTTTTAGTACACGCAGGTTTACTACCGGACTTTTTACCCTCAGCTCCCACCAAACAAACAGTATCAACCCTACGGTAGCAATAGCCGTTAACCATACAATGTATTTGGCATCGAACCAATCATCCGTCTCCCCTCTTTCCAATACGGTTTGTAACGATCCTACACCTGCTGCCAGGAGCGCTATACCCGTCCAGTCTACTTTACCCGTTTGTGGTTTAATAGCGGGTTCGTGCAACAGTGCATAACAAATGATGGCTACCGCAATACCAATAGGCACATTGATATAGAAGATCCAGGGCCATGAATAATACTCCGTAATAAACCCGCCCAATGTTGGCCCGATGGTAGGCCCCAGGAATACCCCTACCCCAAACAAAGCACTGGCAGCGCCTTGCTTTTCTTTGGGAAATAATTCAAACACGATGGCTTGTGATACAGAGAGTAATGCACCACCACCCATACCTTGCAGAAAGCGAAAGGCAACAAGCATCCATATATTGGTAGCCTGTCCGCACATAAAGGAGAAGAAGGTAAAGGCAATTACCGAACCTATATAATAATTGCGCCTGCCCAGTTTCGCTGCAAGAAAGCTGGTAATGGGTATAATGATCACATTGGCTATTGCATAAGAGGTAATGACCCAGGAAGTATCTTCCAGTGTAGCGCCGAGATTACCACTCATATGTGATAGCGCCACGTTTACGATGGAAGTATCGATCAGCTCCATAACAGCCGCAGCTATTACGGTAGCCAGTAGTAGCGTTCTTTTCATTGATAAGATAATTATATACCGATCGGTATATTAGTTAATAAATGACGAAAGGCGTCCGTTGATGGAGTATAACTAGTTCAAAGTACTAAGTACGAAATACGAAGTACCTTGTTTTGGGATTCGTAAGTATTTTTTAAAATTTGCCAGGAGATGCTGAAATGAATTCAGCATGACGGGACGCTCAACTTATTTTTCCATGATCATGGTAATGCCCTGGCCGCCTGCTGCACATACAGAAATGAATCCCCTTCCTCCACCTTTTTCGTGTAGTAATTTGGCCATAACGGCAATGATACGACCACCGGTAGCTGCAAAGGGATGACCGGCGGGTATACTGCTTCCATTTACATTCAGCTTGCTCCTGTCAATTGCACCGAGTGGATTCCCGAGGCCAAATGTGCGGCTCAATTCTGCACTCTCCCATATTTTCAGCGTAGCCAATACCTGTGCCGTAAACGCTTCATGTATTTCATAAAAGTCAAAGTCCTGCAACTGTAAGCCTGCCCTACGCAACATCCTGTCCGCGGCATTTACAGGGGCCATCAACAGGTTATGCCTGTTTTGCACATATTCAATAGCCGCTATTTCTGCCATGCTGATATAAGCCAATACCGGTAATCCTCTTTCTCTTGCCCATTCTTCACTGGCCAGTAGTATACAGGAAGCACCATCTGTTAAAGGAGATGAATTACCGGCTGTTAAAGAGCCTACTTCTTTATCAAAAGCAGGTTTTAGTTTGGTCAGCTTTTCCATACTGCTATCTGTACGCAGGTTGTTGTCGCGCTCCAGTCCCATAAAGGGTGTTAACATATCTGCAAAGAACCCACGCTCGTAGGCCGCAGCCATCTTCCGGTGACTGTCCAGCGCCATTGCATCCTGTTCCTCTCTTGAAATACCATAATACTTTGCGGTGATCTCGGTATGTTGCCCCATCGATAAACCGGTATGTGGCTCCATATTCATGGGCACTGAGGGTGTAAAGTCTTTGAAACGAAGCTTTGCAAACAGTTTGATCTTATCACCTGTACTCTTTGCCCTGCGGGCTGCCAGCAATGTTTTTCGCAGCTTCTCTCCCAATACCAACGGCACATCACTGCTGGAATCAACACCACCGGCAATACCTGCGTCCATTTGTCCCAGGGCTATTTTATTCGCTATATATACGGCTGCTTCTATTCCTGTATCGCAGGCCTGTTGTAAATCACAGGCAGGTGTTGCGGGGTCCAACGCACTATCCAATACACATTCCCTTACCAGGTTAAAATCCCTGCTATGTTTGATCACGGCACCACCTGCTACTTCCCCCATACGAACACCCTGTAAATGATACTTCTCTACCAGGCCATTCAATGCGGCAGACATCATGTCTTTGTTACTGGCCTGTGTATAAAAGGTATTCTGGCGTGCAAAGGGTATACGATTGTAGCCTATTACAGCAACTTTACGGATGGGTGAAGGAGTTAACATGGATAGTTTGTTTATTGCTTATCTTCCTGCATTCAGTGCCTGGATGGCTGCCTCAGGAGAAGAAAGATACAATTTATACATATCTGCCGTTCCGCCTACGTGAATTTCGTAAGTATTGCTTTCTAATCCATCCAGCAATTCCTGCGCTACCTGTTGTGGAGGAATACCATTGTGGCCACCGATCTCTTTGGAGAATTCAGTATCTACCAGGGGTGGCATTAACTCAAATACTTTTACTGCAGGATGAGCGCGTTCCAGTGTAATTCTTAAAACCCGGCTATAAGCGTGTAAAGCGGCTTTACTGGCTGCATAGGTGGGCAGGCTAATACCTGGTGCAAATGCTACTATGGAAGATACGGTTACTATGGCTGCTTCGGATTGTTGTTTTAATAATGGCAACAATGCTTCATTCAACCTGATAACAGAAAGATAATTGGTTTCTATTTCTGCTGCTGCTTTATCATACGCGCCAACACCTTCTTCTGCTAAATTATACAGGTAGGCATTACCGGCGTTGTTAACTACTACATCCAATGCCGGGAAATCTTTTTGGAGTCTTTTTACCAGTTGTTCTACCTGGCTGGCTTTTGTTACATCAAAAGAAATAGCGGTAGCACCGGGTAATTGCGCAGCTGCTTTTTGCAGGCGTTGTTCATCCCTGCCTGTTATAATTACATGGTTGCCTTTTGCTGCAAACAATTTTGCTATTTCAAAACCAATTCCTGCACTTCCGCCTGTTATAAGGACTGTGCTGTTTGTTGTTTTCATTGTGTTTGTTATTTAATATTATGATGAATTATATTATACCGATCGGTATTTTATTTATTAAAAAAAATCAAGTCAGTGAATGAATAATGTTTTCTACCTGTTGCATTACTGCTTTCCGGTAGTTGAGTTTGCCGGTGAGTTTATAGATCATGATGCCACCTTCTATCAGGGCTATCATAGCTAAGGCTGTTTGTTCTGTATCGATATCCTTGCGAAATTCTTTGTTGTTGATCCCTTTTTCGAGCAGGAGTATAATATGCCTCTTCCAGGAAAGAAAAGCATCGGCTGCTTTTTTTCTAAGTCCGGGGTGTGTATCATCTGAGTCCACTGCGGTATTCAGGATAGGGCAACCGCCTATTGGAAAAGGGTGTTTTAGAAAATTATCGTAAACACTTACATAAACCAGCAACTGGTCTTTTACTGTTTCGTGCTTACTGATCTCTTGTTTAATGATGCCCTGAACCTTATGAAGGTTGTAGTCAAATACGGCGAGGGCCACTTCATCTTTGTTGGCAAAATTGCCATAGATGCTGCCTTTGGTTAAGCCGGTGGCTTCCGTCATGTCGCTCAGCGAAGTACCGGCAAACCCCTTGGTATTGAACAGGGGGGCTGTTTTTTCGATGATATAAGCTTTTGTTTGTTCTGCTTTTGACATGGATGACTTTCTTTGACAACACAAAATTATACCGATTGGTATAATTATTCCAAATTTATTTTTTGAAAGCGTTAAACACTAAGGGCACAAGAGGCACTGAGAGACACTTAGGATTGGTAATAAATAATTGATCCTTACCTTTTTAGTGTTATAAGGGCAATACTTATTTAATTGTTGCCATTCGCTTGCGGATGCGGCTATTGCGGGAAGGATCATATTTTTATACGCGTTTTTTAGTAAAGAACATTTTTAACTGCGAGGGCTTTTCTTTGGGGTAATATTTATTTAACCGCATTTTTATGACCACTATTTGCAATACCACAATATAGCCTGCCAGTTCTGTAACGTGTAACAGGTTTACGAGTATCAACAATACTAAAGAGATCGGGAACAATACATAGTTTACCTTATAAGCCTTCCATTTCAACGTATCTTCTACTGTAGCCGGGGAGAAACAGAGTGCCTGTTTGTGTTTAATAATGTACGCTACCACTACTGTTTGCACAAACGAACTTAGCAGTATGATGGTGATGTAGGCATTGAGGTTCCAGAAATTGCCGGGGGATAACCCAGATATAATGGAAACAGCAAAAGGAAACAGGGAGATAGTAAACAGAAAGATGAGGTTGCGTACCACCAATGGTACCGTATAATCCTTCAGCACCTTAAAGATCTTTAAATGCCGTATCCAGAAAGCACTTACCAGCAGGAAGCTTACCCCATAGGTTATTAGCTTGGGCAACAATTCAACAAAAGCATGGCTGATCACTTCCGGTTTTTCATGCCGTAACCCTTCGGGCAATTTTACATCCAATACCATAATGGTGATAATGATGGCAAATACAGCATCACTAAACAGGATCACCCTTTCGAGTTCGAATTCCCGTTTCAACTCTTTGTCTTCCATTGTGTGGCAGTTAGTTTTTACTAAAATACCTATTCTGTTCTGTAGTACATAACGAGGTAAGGTAACTGTCGCAACCCACCCCTTGTTTTGTCGTTTTTGTACAGCCTTAGTGCCGGCGGATGCTATTAATTTTGTGGTGTATTCAACATTTACTCATTACCATACAAAACCATATCATGCAAAAGATTACGCCATTCCTGTGGTTTAACGACCAGGCCGAGGAAGCCATGAACTTTTATATCTCTGTTTTTAAAGATTCAAAGATTGTGAGTGTTTCTCGCTATGGTGCGGGTGGCCCCGGCAAAGAAGGGTCTGTTATAACCGGTGTATTCCAGATAGAAGGCCAGGAATTCTATGTGTTGAATGGTGGCCCCCTTTTCGAATTTACCGAAGCCATTTCCTTTTTTGTAACCTGTGAAACACAGGAAGAGGTTGATTATTATTGGGAAAAACTGATTGCCGGCGGGGGCTCCCCTTCGCGGTGTGGCTGGCTAAAGGATCCATACGGGTTATCCTGGCAGATTGTACCCAGTATGCTGAGTAAGGTATTGAACGGCAGCGATGCTGCAGGATCGCAAAGGGCCATGCAGGCCATGCTGCAAATGGGTAAGCTGGATATAGCAGCCCTGCAAAAGGCTTACGACGGGAAATAAGCAGTTAACTAAAAAAATAGTTACTGAATGGTTATGGAACAAAACTAAATATTTAGTTTTGTTCCATAACCATTTTTTATGAAGCTTCCTTACTATACTGCCTGCCTTATTTTGTTGTTCTTTTGTGTACAGCTATCCGCGCAAAAGATCATTAAAGAAGGGGTATTGAGTTATTACGAAACCAGGGCAACGGTGGGCCGCACGTCCGGTAAGCCTGTTATACGTACTACCCTGCAAACAGCCAGTTTTTCACCCAATGTATTAAAGCTGCATACCGAGCTACGGAAAAATGTGGTGAATACCACCATCACCACCTGTGGGGAAGCAAAGTCCACTTCTTTTCTTAGTAATGGCAAGGATTATTACGCACTTGCGGATGTTAAAAACAGCCAGTTCGTCAACATGGGCAATTACAGCCTGGAACAATCTACCATTGCCTATAGCGAGGAAACCGCTGTTATAGCCAATTACAATTGTAAGAAGGCGGTGATGACGGCGTATGCCGATGGGCAAAAAGAAGAGATTGACATATGGTATACACCCGATGTTCAGATAGACCCGGGTTGCTTCTCTTTTTTCTTTCAGCAATTGAAAGGCTTACCGGTAAGTTTTGTTTTTAAAGAGCATCCCAAAGTAAGTATTGGCGGTATTGCTGCGGCCAATATAGAATACCTCCTGGCCGGGATAAAAGAAACCAGTGGTGCCAAACTGGATACCGTAGCCGATGAACAGAAATATGTGGTTGTCAATGATGAGAATGAAAAGCGAAACATTGCCATACAAATGTTGCTGGGGTCTGCTACGCCTGTAACACATACCGGCACTGCTATTACAGAAACCCTGGGTACCGGTAGTACTTCTATTACCGTAACCCGTTACAATCCTTTTACAGTTGGCAATACACTGCCCTCTTTTGAAGGCAATACCTTAACCCATACTGCTTTTTCGGCAGACTCTTTACAGGGTAAGCCGGCTGTATTGAATTTCTGGTTTACGGGCTGTGGCCCTTGTATTAAAGAAATGCCCTTATTGAACCGGGTTGCTGCCCAATATGCCGGTTCCGTGGCTTTTGTAGCTATTACCCGTGATGAAGCAGCTACTGTTACCGATTTCCTGAAAACCCATGTCTTTTCATTTACACAGCTTGTTGGTGCAAAAGCCATTATTGATAAAATGGGGGTAAGCTCCTATCCTACTACGGTATTAACAGATGCCAAAGGGATTATCCGGTTTGTAAAAGTGGGCGGGTTTACGGATGAGGCGGAGCTTACCAAAGCGATTGATGCACTTGCCCATTAAAGTGATACCCTGCTTGTTTGCCACGAATTACACGAATGAGCACGAATAAAGGCATACTAGCTACTAAACCTTATATTCGTAATATGGTATTCAGGCAGGCCGATATAAATGATATAACGCAAATGCATATTGTACGATGTGCTGTTACGGAAAACAGGCTATCTAACCCTGCGCTTATTTCGCATACCGATTATCAAACCTTCCTGGAAGTACGTGGTAAAGGTTGGGTATGCGAGGCAGATAACCAGGTAGCAGGCTTTGCGATTGTGGACCTGGTGGATGAAAATGTATGGGCCCTATTTGTACACCCTGAATACGAAGGCAAAGGCATCGGTAGCCGTTTGCATGATATTATGCTGGACTGGTATTTTAACCAGGGCAAGGAATATATATGGCTGGGCACGGCCCCCGGTACAAAGGCTGAAGCTTTTTACCGCAAACACGGTTGGATAGAAAACGGTATGCATGGCCGTATGGAAATAAAGTTTGAGATGTCGTTTCGTGATTGGTTGCAACAAACGCTTGCGGATAACCATGACTGAACAATTAATTGAACATATGCGTAAACGGGTACCGGTGAGCGAAGCGGATGCTATTATGATCTGTTCGCAATTCAGGCCCTTGTATTTTACAAAGCAGGAACATGTTTTTCGTACAGGAGAAATATGCCGGTATGGCTGTTATGTAATTAAAGGTGCATTCCGTTATTACCAGTTGAATGAGCGGGATGCTGAATATACTACCCGATTTTCGTTTGAGGACTGGTGGGTTGGTGATTTGCAAAGTCTTTTTAATAATACGCCTGCTGCTTTATCGCTGCAGGCATTGGAGGATGCTACGGTTTTAGGCATTGATAAAAAGGGGTATGATTTTTTATTTGAACACTCTCCTACCTTCAGCGAGTTATTCCGCATTAACCGTAACAGTGGCTTTAATAAGCTCAACCAGTTAATGATCGATAAGATGAGTAAAACGGCGGAGGAGCGGTATCTCGATCTGTTACAACAACATCCCTTTATTTTTCAAAGAGTGGCTTTAAAGCATATTGCTTCTTACCTGGGCATTCAACCGGAATCGCTTAGCCGTATCCGAAAAAACATTACCCCCCGTTAATTTCCTAACCTATGTTAAGTGAGTAGCTGGCCTGTAATGTATAGTTTTGG
>Ga0207739_1000028_pt1 | contig 15712 bp, 18 predicted proteins | sample LuqExpMetageno15_FD_187773 | JGI IMG/M metagenome (GOLD analysis project Ga0207739, IMG submission 187773) | Tropical forest soil microbial communities from Luquillo Experimental Forest, Puerto Rico - Sample 15 (SPAdes) | ecosystem: Environmental > Terrestrial > Soil > Tropical forest ... | reverse complement strand
GCTGGCTTGCCGATAACTGTAGCGGGTAATACGGTAAACCGGTTGTGTGCCAGCGGTTTGCAGGCTATTATGGATGCGAGCCGTGCGATTATGTGTGGGGAGGGCATGTTGTATATTGCCGGTGGGGTGGAGAGCATGACCCGGGCTCCATTTGTTACGGCGAAGAGTGATGGTGCCTGGAGCCGGAAAGTAGAAACCCATGATACTACCATTGGGTGGCGTTTTACCAATAAAAGGCTGGCGGAAATGTATCATCCCTATAGTATGGGTGAGACTGCCGAAAATGTGGCCAATCAGTGGAATATCAGCCGGGAACAGCAGGATTTGTTTGCCCTGGCTTCGCAACAGAAATATGCCGATGCTTTACAACAGGGCAAATGGCAGGATGAGATCATCCCCGTGGAAATAACAGAAAACAAAGAGCCTACCTTATTCGCACAGGATGAGCATCCCCGTGCTACTACATTAGCAAAACTAAATGCCTTAAAACCTGCATTTGCTGCGAATGGTAGTGTTACTGCCGGCAACAGCAGTGGCATTAATGATGGCAGTGCTGCCTTGTTACTGGCCAGCGAGGAGGCTGTTAAGCTGTTTAACCTGCAGCCAATGGCGAGGGTGGTAAGTATGGGTATAGCGGGTGTTGACCCTTCTATTATGGGCGTAGGCCCGGTACCTGCTACCTTAAAGGCATTGCATCGTGCCGGCTTATCGGTTGATGCGCTTGACCTGGTTGAATTGAACGAGGCATTTGCTTCGCAGAGTCTTGCCTGTATGAAAGATCTTGACCTTGACCCCGATCGTGTAAATGTAAACGGTGGCTCCATTGCGATTGGTCATCCATTGGGTTGCAGTGGTTCCAGGATCTCTGCTACTTTATTACATGAAATGAAGCGCCGTAAGAGCAAATACGGGCTGGCTACCATGTGCGTAGGCGTGGGGCAGGGAGCTGCTGTGATATACGAGAATTTGATGTAATTTAAGCTCCTAAACAACAACCCTTATGTGGCAGGATGAAGGATATGCAGCAGGCAATACGGATATTGCTGCTGCTATTGAACAGTTATCCCTGATGTTGATAGAGATCACTCACCTGTATGAGCATTTCTCAGAGGATGAGTTACTGTATAAGGCTTCCCCTACTAAATGGAGCAGGCAGGAACTATTGGGGCATTTAACGGATTCTGCTATCAATAACCTGAAGCGGTTTACAGAAGCCCAGTTTGCGCCGTTGCCATACATTACACTTCCTTACGAACAAGACGAGCTGGTAAGGGTGAACCACTACCAGCAATTGCCGGCTGTACATATTATTTTCCTGTGGAGAGCGCTGAATGAGCAGATCCTGTATATAATAAAGAACATGCCGGCAGAGAAGCTGGGCAATGCGGTGAAAACGGAGTATAACAATACGGGTGTTAAAACGCTGGAATGGCTGATTTGTAATTACGTAGAACATATGAAGCATCATATGCAACAGATGTAATAATAATTGAAACAGGGTTATTTCTACCTGGCAGATGAAGGTCATGCGCAAAGTTTTATCAACTCACTTGCTTACTTACGATCTTATGAAATAGCATTTTCGGCATCCGATGCTTATAAGCGATTTTTTTAGTAGGGTTATGATGGTAATAGCTAATAGAAGCTAACAGAGTATGAGTTTTAGCGCATATACAATTGTTGAAAATAAGAGCAATGGTATGAAGGTGAGTACTGCTGGATTAGTGATGTTTGTTATTCTGATCACTGCTATCATGCTCTTTGGTATGGGTAATTTTGTACCTGTTGTAATAGTAATAGCGCTGGTAGTTTTTGTAATCGGACTTGCAATGAGTTGGCGTAATCTATCTGCTTATACTATCACAGAGGAAATTCTAAGCGTTACAATAGAACAAATAGGGATTGGCTCAATTATCTACCCTATGAGTGAGCTTAAGGAGCTGAATTTCTATTATCATTCTTATAATGGGCAATCGCACTATGGATATTATCCAGGACCGGATGTGAAAATTGAATATGGTATTGATAATTATATATCCTTTGTATATAATGACAAGAAAGTATATTGTTGTTTTCACCTGGCAGATGAAAACCATGCTATGCAATTGCTTGCCATGTTCCATGAGATGAGGGAAAGCGGTGTTGCTTTTACTGCTCATGACAGGTTCCTGCATAATTATTAAAGTGTTAAAGCAGTACTATTTGTAGTAGGTTTCATCCAGGTAGAAAAAACCATCTGCCTTTTTCCAGTACCAGAATTTCTTTTTATATACACAATAAGTGCCACGCAGGCTTTTCTGTACATAAGTGCCGGATACATACAATACACGTGGGGGAACTGTTTTAAAGCGATATAGCAAATTGGTTCTTTGCTCCGGCGTAAAAGCCCTTGCGAGTTTCTTGTAATCAGGGTGAACGGTAGAGTCTGGCGGTAACTGGCTGTTTGGCGTTAATACACGGCCATAACCGTCTATGACTATCATTGCCCTTCCTGATACTGTACTGGCTGGCGGAGGATTGGTTGTAGTGGTGTTGTTATGATTGGCAGGAACTGTTTTTCTATGGCAGGCAACAAATAATAAACAGGAACACACAAACAGGACCAATACTTTCATACACTTACTTTTTGGGAGTATGTATCCTAAAAAATATGCCAGAAAGAAGCAGTGAGATGAAAATTCAAAACTGGTAACGAATAGGCCTGTTATGCGAAAGCATATATAGGCAATTCACTTTGTTGTATGGTTTGTTGCTCTCCTGTTGCCTGGTTCTTGATTTTACAGGTTCCTTCTTCCAGTTCCTGGCTGCCGATAATGATCACATAAGCGATCTGCTTTTTTTCGGCATACTTAAACTGCTTATCCAGTTTTGCCTGTTCATGAAACATCTCACAGCGTATATTACCAGCGCGTAACTGTTGCATTAATAGAAAAGCCTGTTTGCTTTCCGCTTCGCCCAGGTTAAAGAATAACACCTGTGTACCGGTTTGTACAGCATCGGGGAATAGTTTTAGTTCTTCCATTACATCATAAATCCTGTCTACACCAAATGAAATGCCCACACCGGGTACATTGGGAACACCAAACAAACCGGTAAGGTCATCATAACGGCCACCGCCGCCAATACTGCCCATCTGTACATTTTTGGCTTTGATCTCGAAGATGATGCCGGTATAATAGTTAAGGCCACGGGCCAGGGTAAAGTCGGTAACCGGTTGCTGGCCGTTAGTGGCAGATTGGTATTGGAGAATGAATTCGATCTCTTCAATTCCTTTCTTCCCGGTAGCATTATCGCCTACCAGGGCTTTTAAGGCTTCGAGCTTTTCTGTATTGTTTCCTTCGAGTAATAAGTATTTCTCAATAATGCTGATCTGGGCCTCCGTTAATCCTCTTTGTACCAATTCTTCTTTTACCTTATCGAGACCGATCTTATCGAGTTTATCGATGGCAATGGTAATATCTATCATCTTATCAGCACCACCGCATAATTCTGCTAATGCTGCCAGTATTTTCCGGTTATTGATCCTGATCTCTACCTCGATACCCAGTTTCTTAAAAACAGTTGCATAGATATTGGTTAGCTCTACCTCGTTCAGCAAACTATTGCTGCCAACCACATCTGCATCGCACTGGTAGAACTCACGGTAGCGGCCTTTTTGCGGGCGATCGGCACGCCATACAGGTTGTATCTGGTATCGTTTAAAAGGCAGGGTAAGCTGGCCATGATTCATGGCTACATACCGTGCAAAGGGAATGGTGAGATCGTAGCGCAACGCTCTTTCTGTAATGCCTTTGGTATTTTTTCCTTCGAGTACTTTTTCAAAATCTTCCCTTATTTGAAGATGTTTGGCAGGGTTATCCAGGCCATTATTCAAGATCTTAAAGATCAGCTTATCGCCTTCTTCACCATACTTCCCCATTAGGGTATCCAGGTTTTCCATGGCTGGCGTTTCCAGCGGCTGGAACCCGTATAATTCAAATGTATTACGGATGGTGTTGAAGATATAATTGCGTTTACGAACGGTTTCTGCGTTAAAATCACGTGTTCCCTGCGGTAAAGAAGGCTTCATATTCAAATAAAAAAGTAAGGGGTCAAAAGTAAAAAGTAGTGAGCAAAAAGGGATTTAATTTTTATGGGTAGCCTTTTGAATGATCACATCGCAGGCATTGCTTACCATTTCAAACACGGCATGATAGCCATCTTCCTTGCCATACCAGGGGTCAGGAACACTCCGGTTTTCACCCGGGTACAAGGCGTTGAGCAGCAGGTCTACTTTTTGCTCATTCCAGAGATTGCCACTCATTAGTTTTACATTGGTATAATTCTCACTATCCATCACGTAGATCCTGTCGAATTCCAGCAGGTCATTTTTGGTAAACTGCCGTCCTTTTTGATGGCTGATGTCGATGCCATTGAGCTTTGCTACTTTTTGAGATAATTTGTGTGGCGGTTCGCCAATATGGTAATTACCGGTTCCGGCGCTATCTACTATCCAATTTAGTCCTGCTTTATCGGCTTTGTGTTGTAAAATACCTTCTGCCAAAGGGCTGCGGCAGATATTACCCAGGCATACCATTAAAATTTTCATGGAGCAAATATAGAAACACAAAAATAGTACTACAGGTATTCCCCATAGTACTATCTATTTTTTCATAGATGGCTTAAGATAATCATTATAGTAAACCGTCGGGGGTCAACGGCTCCCTGTTATAAACAGGATAAAGACATTGAGGGTATGGAATCAATAAGTTGTTATAGTAACGGGGTAAAAGTATACAAATACGCGGTTTCACTGGCATAAACCGGCAAAAAAAGGGATGAACAGTAAAGATGTGGGCTGACTGGTTGGAATTATCAGGATTGTGTATACTCCATAACAGGGTGTCTTTCAAATAGATGCTCGTTATTAAACATATAGCGGTAGGTAACCATCCGGCGGCTTTGTATACCTCCGAGGCTCTTATAAATGTTGATCATTTTAGGGTTCCAGTCTCCGGCCCAGCCCATCTCATAAGTATTGTACCAGCCTTTGTTTTGTACCAAAAGGGCTGATTCATAGATCATAAAGCTGTCAATACCGAGGGACTGGTATTTGGGCACTACACCAAAGGCGAGGCCTGTTAGCTTTTTACAGTATCCCGTTTTCTTTAACCATAACAGGTGGAGCTTTTGTAATAAACCCAGCTTGCCATTGAAGTGTTTGAAGTACTGGTTGATATCGGGTATGTTGATGAACATGGCAATGGGTTCTTCTTTGTAATAGGCAAACCATACCATACGGGGGTCCATGATGGCTTTCATGCTATTGAACAGTTTAACTACCTGTTCCCGGGTTATCTCTTTGTTTTCTCCATGCTGTGCCCAGGCTGCATTATATACAGTGGCAAAATCGCCTGCATACTTTTCCAGGTCTTTTACCTGGATATGACGGGCTTCGTAACCGGGTTTGGCTTTGAACTTGGCATGGCGTTCGGCGAAACGGGGAGGTAGTGGATCATCCACATTCATCCCGTAATAATATTGGTTATAATAATTGTTAAACCCATATTCAAGGAAAAGCCGCTCATAATATGTAGGGTTGAAGCTCATGCCATAAATAGGTTCTTTGTGAAAGCCTTCTACCATCAGGCCCCAGTTCTTATCCCTGTCGCCAAAATTGATAGGGCCATCCATCGCTTCCATGCCTTTGGACAGGAGCCATTGTTTGGCTGCTTCGAATAGCATATTGGCTGCATCCTGGTCGTCAATGCAATCAAAATAACCTACACCACCGGTTGCAAACTCAGTGCCTTTGTTAATATACTTCGAATTGGTGAAAGCAGCGATACGGCCAATTAACTTACCTGTATTGTCTTTTAATACCCAACGCTTTGCTTCTCCATATTTGAATAGCTTGTTTTTTGCAGGATCAAAAACTTCTGTTACTTCCTTATCGAGCGGACGTATGTAGTTAGGATTGTGTTCGTTCAGTAACACATTTACCTGTAAAAAGTCTTTCTCATGAGATGCGTTGCTTACATCAGTCAGTTGCATAGTTCTATAGCCTGTTTCTGCAAATGTAAATGATTGGAGGTGTTGTAGTAGCTGGTGTTATCACCAGTATTATGCTGCCTGTTTATGCGGGTATTGAACTTTTTGTTACAACAGTTTATTTCTTTACGAACAGCTTATCGGCCATCTTTTGGTCATGGCCGTAAATGTCTTTCCGGAAATTGAGTTTGCCATTCTGGTCTACCCAGGCAGTAAAATAGCCGATAAATACACGAATAGGATTCCTGAGCGTTACCCATTTTTCATTGGTAAGGTGCATACAGCTATCTATCTTTTTGGGTGTCCAGGTGGTATCATCCCGTAACAGGTAGGCCGCCATTTTAGGCGGGTCGCTGATACGTATACAACCGTGGCTGAGGCTACGGTTATTATTGCTGAAAAGGTCCCTGTTGGGTGTATCGTGCAGGTAAATATTGTAGTTATTTGGGAACAGGAATTTTACAAGGCCTAGTGAATTATCCTCACCGGGTTTTTGCCTGATTTCGGGTAAACTGCCTTTGTTGCTGGTGATCTCCATATGGTGTTTCGCCAGGTAGTCGGGATCTTTTTTAATACCTGGCAGGATCTCTTTCTGTACAATACTGGGTGGTACATTCCAGTAGGGGCTAAATACCACGTATTTCAGGTTGCCGGTAAAAATAACGGTGCTGTTGGCTGCAGAGCCTACTATCACATTCATGTCGAAGGCCAGTTTGCCGCTATCGTATACATGCAATTTGTATTCGGGTATATTCACGAGTATATGTGGAGAATCTGTTTCTGCAGGCATCCACCGGCAGCGCTCCATATTCACGAGTAACTGGCGGATGCGGTTCTCAATAGAGTCGTTGAGTTCGCTGATCATTTTACTGCCAATAGCGCCATCTGTACTTAGGCCCATTCTACGTTGAAAACTCCGGGCTGCCCGGAGCAAGGTAGTGTCGAACACCGGGGTCGTATCTTCCTGTTCCATATCACCCAATACAAAAAGCCGGTGTTTGATGGCTGCAATGGCAGGGGATGATTGTCCTTGTTTGTATGCTTTTGCGGGATAAGCAATGGTATCAGCATCCCAGTTGGATTGTTTCTGCAACTCATAATACTTAACAAGATAGTCCTGCAGTTTCCGGTACTGCGCATTCAGTGTTACATATTGTGCAGGATCTTTGCCCTTGGATTGAAGGGTAGAGTCGAGCAGGGCACTGAGGTCTACTTTTTTGCGGGGAATAAACCAGCCTAATTCTTCTGCATCAATATCGCTTCCCTTGTACATTTTAGCGGTGTAAGCAAAGAATTGCCCTGTTAGGAGTAATTCCGTTGTAAGAACACTCTCTTTGCTTTTAGAAACTTTGTTGGAAGTATCGGCTACATTATCGAATAAAGTACTTAGCTGTTGATTATACAGGCTGCTATCTTTTAAATCGGCAACTGCATTATTCAAAAGGTTTAAAAAATTATGAGCCTGCTCCCCTACGCCGCTGCTATCAAACCAGGCAAACTGGTAATTTCTTTTTTTGTAAAAATCAATGTATTGTTCTGTATAGGGTTCAAATGCCGGGTTGTTCTGTGTAAAATGCACAATGGCATTACTATCCAGGAACAGGTTGTTATAAGAGGTGATGGCTGTGATGGAGGTATCCCTGTCGATGGATTTCTTTTTAGGAATGTGTTTACAGGAGACGATACTAATAATAGCAATAGAGAAGACGCGTATAAATTTATTCATGGGTAGATGGTGAATGCTACTATGAAGTTAGTTATTTACGAGTAATGCTGCAGCAACTACACCGGCAGTTTCTGTTCTTAAGCGGGTATTACCCAGGGTAACGGGTAGGTATCCCTGTGAGGTGGCGAGGTCAATTTCAGGTAAAGAAAAATCGCCTTCGGGCCCAATCAGTAGCTGTACCGTTGAAAAGGGGGATAATGATTTGAGGGTTGCTTTTTCAGCTTGTTCACAATGCGCTATTAGTTTTTGTGGATAAATAGAGGTAGTAACAAGGGTGTTGTAATGAACAGGCTGGTGTAAAACAGGTAGCCATGCCTGTTGGCTTTGTAACATAGCAGATATTAATATGTTCTCCATCCTGTCATGCCGGAAGTGTTGGCGCTCTGTACGATCGCATAATAGGGGGATAATTTCATTGATGCCCATTTCAGTCGCTTTCTCCAGGAACCATTCCATTCTGCTGGCATTCTTTAGCAGGGATATGCCTATGCTTATTTGTTGTGAAGATTGAGCAATATGTTCTTTTTGTTCAATCCGTACTTCGCATCTGCGCTTGTCTTCTTTACTAATAGCGGCTGTGAAGAGGCTTCCTTTTCCATCGGTCAATTGCAACTGTTCACCTGCTCTCATACGCAATACCTGTATACAATGTTTGCTGGTTTCCTCACTCAATACAATCGTATTAGAAACAGTATTGATATCCGGTTCGTAGAAATAAGATAAACTCATAGGCTGCAAAAATATTTATCTTAAAGAATCATTAATATAAATGATTTTATCAAATCATTTGCAATTGGCAGGCAGCTTTATTAGCTATTTTGCGGTCGTTTATAATTAATTAAAACCCATTTATCAAATGAGAAGAGTATTAGTTGGTGTTCTTTGCTTTATTTCGGTTGGTTCTTTTGCACAGATCAGGTTAGGCGTTCAGGCAGGTTATAACAGTTCAAATTTTTATACACCCACTACTACTTCGGTAAGCATCTCTACGATCAGTGCTTTCCAGGCCGGGCTTTACGGGGAAAAACAGCTGAACAGTACTTTTTTTGTACAATCGGCATTGCAATGGGCGGGCAAAGGTGGATATAAGGCAAAAGACCAGGCATTGTTTGGCCCTACTACTACACTTAGAATGAATTACCTGCAGATACCGCTTAATATCGGGTTAAAAGTGAAGATTAAAAAAGACTGGAAAATATATGCCGCTACCGGTTTATATGGGGCATATGGCGTTTCAGGAACAGAAAAGGGGTATAATGTAAGCAGTCCTAACGGAACGGTGGTTCCAATTGATCGTAAGATTAAATTTAGCACTAATATTGCAGACCAGGCCAATAATACCTATGCGAAACCATTCGACTTTGGATATAATGTGTTAGCTGGCGTAGAATGGAAGACTTTTCAACTTTCCGCCAATTACAACCGTGGCTTTAAGAATGCTTTTTCTACCGGCGATGTAAAATATGCTAACCAGGTATTGAATTTTTCGTTAGCTTACTTCATATTCATAGTGAAATAAGCTATTGTTTAAATAAGCTTCTTGGAATAGGAAACAAGAATGATTGTGGGCACATCTTTATTGATGTGCCCCTTTCTGTTTTAACGAAATATAAATAAATTCTATAGCTGCTATGATTTACATTTGAATGTAACCGCTGTTAGCCCTTATGCTATGCAACACTTCTTGCTTAAGTTTTTGCCGTAGTAACCACAAACCCATCATATGAAAAAAACGTTCTCCAGTTTGATTGTTCTTGTTCTTATGTTGCCCCTGCTTTTCTCCAACTGCGCTTCCATTGTAAGTAACACTACTTATGCAGTTCATATCAGAACCACCCCTGTTGGAGCCAATATTGTTATTACCAATAAAAAAGGTGAAGAAGTATTCCGGGGTGTAGGCCCGGCTACTGCTACGCTTAAATCGGGAGCAGGCTATTTTTCGAAAGCCAAATACGATGTGAAGATCAGCGCGCCTGGTTATGCTGATAAAACCGTTCCTGTTTATTTTAAAGTAAATGGATGGTATTGGGGTAATCTTCTTTTTGGAGGCCCGCTTGGGTTGCTGATTATAGACCCGCTTACCGGCGCTATGTGGAAGATCATTGATCCGATAGTGGATGAGTCATTAGAGAAAACCACGGCAGGAACTGTACCTACTTTGAAAATCATCGATATAAAAGAGGTGCCGGATAGCCTGAGGAAAAACCTGGTGCGCCTATAGTGTAATGCCTGCCAGCTAATGAGCATTATTATAAAGAGACCTTTAACCAAAGCTGCATAGTTATCTATGCAGCTTTGGTTTATAAAGCAGATGTACTACCCGAATGCTGGCTGAATAATAGAAAGCGTATTACATTTGGTGTATTATGCAGTGTATAATGCTGCATGAACACATGGACATGAGTAAACACATTGTTGTTATCGGCGCTGGTATCAGTGGCCTGTCTTCTGCATGGAAATTAGCCGAAAGCGGGCATCGTGTTACCGTTACGGCAAAAGCATTTTCCCCTGATATAACTTCTAATCGTGCTGCGGCATTCTGGTTCCCTTACCATGTTCGTAATGATCAGAGAGGGGTGGAATGGTGCAGGAAGAGCTATGTTTTTTTTAAAGAAAAGAGCACGGATCCCGCAAGTGGCATCCGTATGATTTCATTGATCAAGGCTGCCAAGGCTGGTTCCGGCGATGAGGATACCTGGATACCCTATATGCCTGATAATTCCTTTCGTCAGTTACAGGGAGCTGAATTGCCACAAGGATATGCCAAAGCCTTTGAGGCGCAGGTACCCCTGATAGAAACACAGCTCTTTCTTCCTTATTTGCGGGAACAACTGGAAAATAAAGGTGTTCGTTTTCTTCAGCGGGAAGTGGCTAGTCTTGATGCTATAGCCAGTGAATACGATAGGGTGGTGAACTGCTCCGGTATTGGTGCGAGGGAATTGTGTGGTGATACCAGCATTTTTCCTGTGAGGGGCCAGGTTGCTTTATTAGAACCCGGCTACCCTGATCATATCTTTTTGGACAATCAAACACCCTCTTATATTGTGCCGAGGAAAGATGCTACCATTGTAGGCGGTACCTATGAGGAGCATACTTATGATGCGCATACTGTTGAGGAAGACTTACAACAGGTATTGGCCAAAGCATACCAGATTATGCCCGCTTTGAGAGAAAGAAAGATTATTGGCAGCTGGGCGGGATTGCGTCCGTTCCGGCAAAACGTACGACTGGAAAGGGAGGGTACTATTATTCATAACTATGGGCATGGGGGTAGTGGTTTTACCCTATCATTTGGATGCGCAGAAGAAGTGGCATCACTGGTATAATATCACATTTAATAACCGTTATTATGATCCATATTCGAAGGGCAGAACAAAAAGATTGCCAGCGCTTGTTAGAGCTGGTACATGAACTGGCTCTATATGAGAAAGCGCCAGAGGAAGTAATTGTAACACAGGAACATTTTGAAGCCAGTGGTTTTGGTCCTAACCCGGTATGGTGGGCATTTGTTGCAGAAGTGGATGGGCTGGTGATCGGCTTTGCGTTGTACTATGTTCGCTACTCTACCTGGAAGGGGCAACGTATGTACCTGGAAGACCTGTTGGTTACTGAAGCATGGCGTGGAAAGGGTGTTGGCAAGCTGTTGTTTGAGGCCCTTATTAAGGAAGCAAAACAACAGAACTGGAATGCCATCTGTTGGCAGGTGCTTGATTGGAATGAACCTGCCATTAACTTTTATAAAAAGTACAATACCCGTTTTGAAGGGGAGTGGGTGAATTGTAGTATGGAGGTGTGAGTTAACTCACACCATCCACAACAGCTTCTTTATTGATCTTTTGTACCAGGCCTTGTAATACTTTACCTGGTCCTGCTTCTGTAAACCGGGTAGCGCCATCGGCCAGCATGGCCTGTACGCTTTGTGTCCAGCAAACCGCGCCTGTTAATTGGGCAATCAGGTTCTGCTTAATGGAATAAGGGTCAATAATCGCTTCTGCTACCACATTCTGGTATACGGGGCAGGAAGGCATGTTGAAAGGGGTTGCTTCAATAGCAGCTGCCAGATCTTCTTTGGCAGGCGCCATTAAAGGGCTATGGAAGGCACCACCGACAGGTAATACCAATGCTCTTTTAGCACCGGCTGCTTTCATTCTTTCACAGGCTATTTCCACGCCTTTTATTGAGCCACTGATCACCAACTGGCCGGGACAATTATAATTGGCGGCTACTACTACTTCACCTGTTTCTTTGTGAACCTGGTGACAGATCTCTTCTACTATGTTATCTGCAAGGGCTAATACTGCGGCCATGGTAGAAGGCGTTACTTCACATGCTTTCTGCATAGCTTTTGCTCGGATACTAACCAGTTTAAGTGCGTCTTCAAATACAAGGGTATTATTGGCAACGAGTGCAGAGAATTCACCCAGGGAGTGCCCGGCAACCATGGCAGGTGCAGCATTGGGTATTGTTCTAAATGCAATAACAGAGTGTAGGAAAACCGCAGGTTGTGTTACATTGGTTTGTTTTAGTGCATCCTCGGTACCACTAAACATGATATCGCTGATGCGAAAACCTAAAATCTCGTTAGCTTGTTCAAACAAGTCTTTTGCAAGGGGATTGGTATCATATAGATTCTTACCCATGCCACTGAATTGTGAACCTTGTCCGGGGAAAACGTATGCGTGTTTACTCATATGTAAAATTAAGTGGGCAAAAATAAAGGGTTTGCCACAAAGCAATCAGGTAAATGAAGCGAATGGCTACTTACCCCAGTTTGCTACCAATTAGTTTTAGAAATTCATTGCGTGTGGTATGGTTATGCAGAAACTCTCCGTCGAATGCAGAGGTTGTAGTAACAGAGTTTTGTTTCTGTACACCGCGCATCATCATACACAGGTGTTTGGCCTCAATTACCACTGCTACGCCCAAAGGGTTGAGTGATTCTTTGATGGCTTCCAATATTTGTGTGGTTAGTCTTTCCTGTACCTGCAGGCGGCGGGAGAACACATCTACTACCCTTGCTACTTTACTTAAGCCGGTTATCCAGCCATTGGGTATGTAGGCAATATGGGCTTTTCCAAAAAAGGGAAGCATGTGGTGCTCGCACATAGAATACAATTCTATATCCTTCACAATGATCATTTCACTTACATCTTCTTTAAACCTGGCGGATTGAATAATGGCTTTTGCATCCAGCTGGTAACCCTGTGTAAGGAACTGCATGGCTTTTGCCATACGTTCCGGTGTTTTTATCAATCCTTCTCTTTCCGGGTTTTCACCGAGGGCCTGTAATGCGTCATGATAATTTTTCATCAGGGCAGCCGTAACATCCTCATCATAGTGCTCTGTCTTTTTGTATGCCATGCTGTTTTGTTTAAAATAAATTATGCGGGGTACTCTACAAAGTTTCTGGGGGTTTCATACAGGCGGATCTGCAGGTCTAACTGTGCATCAATCTTTGTGCGCAATAAGTCATAGATCACTATTACAATGTTTTCAGCTGTAGGGTTCAGGTGGCGGAACTCTTCTGTATCGAGGTTCAGGTTTTTGTGATCAAACCTGTCAAGCACCGTTTCTTTTACCAGGTCGCTGAGTATTTTAAGATCCATTACATAACCTGTTTCCGGATCGGGGATGCCTGTTACTTTTATTTCCAGTTCGTAATTGTGGCCGTGAAAGTTTTTGTTATTGCACAGGCCAAATACGGTATTGTTCTTTTCTTCACTCCATGCCGGGTTATGCAGGCGATGTGCCGCATTGAAGTGTTCTCTCCTGTAAACGGATACTTTATTCACTAAACTGTTGTTGGGATTTTTATTAAATGTACGTTACTCTCCGAAGTATTCTACATAAATGCGGGGTGTTTCGTACAACTTAATACAGTGTAAGGCAACTCCTTCGGGCAAATGTGGCGCCAGTTGTTGCCATATGCCCATTGCCAGGTTTTCTGTACTGCACATCTTCCCTTTTAAAAATTCCACATCGAGGTTCAGGTTCTTATGATCCACTTTTTTGATTACCCGCTCCTGTACCAGTTTACTTAACTTCTTAACATCCATCAAAAAACCAGTATCGGGGTCGGGCGTTCCTTTGATGGTTACAAAAAGGTCGAAATTGTGACCGTGCCAGTTTTCGTTGGCACATAAACCAAACACCTCTTCATTCTTTTCTGCACTCCAGTTGGGATTATATAATTTGTGCGCTGCATTAAAATGCTCTAATCTTGTAAGGTATACCATCGCTTCCTTTGCTATTTAACACAAAGGTAATAGAAGTAAAACTTTTCAAAAGTTTTGACAACTTTACCGGGTTAATCAGACCTTTACAACCTCATGCGAATTGTTATTACCGCAGCTACCACGGGGGAATGGATGCCCGCCTTCCTGGGTGTAAATACGCTTTACACCAGTGAAAGCCTGCGTTGCAAAGTTACGTTTCACCAAAGCGGGGTAGGAATGTTGGCCAGTGCTGTAGCCCTGACAAAGATGGTAATAGAAGATCGTCCCGATCTTGTTATACAGGCAGGTATTGCGGGCACTTTTGATACTTCTATGGCTTTGGGTAAAGTAGTGGTTATTAAGGAAGAGAGCCTGGGTGATACGGGGGTACAGGAAGATGGCAAATGGAAAGACGTATTTGACCTTAAACTCGAAAAAAGCAGCTACCCACCTTTCGATAAGCGAAAATTACCCAACGAATGGTTGGATAAGTATAACCTGTTGCAATTGCCCGAAGTGGCTGCTGTTACTGTAAATCAAATAACCACCGATAAGAACCGTATTGAGCAACTGGTGAAAAAGTATGAGCCGGTTATTGAAAGTATGGAAGGTGCTGCATTGCATTATGTATGCCGGCAAATGAATATGCCTTTTATCCAGATACGTGCCATCAGCAATTATATTGGTGAGCGGGATAAAACGCAATGGAAGATAAAAGAAGCCATTGAACATCTCAACGATACATTATTACAATACATTGATCAATTATATAAAATAGCATAAGTGAGCATGAAACTGTCTTTAGGTTTTTCCCCTTGTCCCAACGATACTTTTATTTTTGATGCATTAGTTAATCATAAGATAGATACAGAGGGTTTTGAATTTGAGGTAATGCTGGAAGATGTACAAACCCTGAATAACCTGGCTAAGGAAGGCCGGCTGGATCTTTCCAAGATCAGTTATGGGGTGTTGCCATTGGTCTCTGCACAGTATGTGGTTTTGAACAGTGGGGGGGCTTTGGGTAAAGGCGTTGGGCCTTTGTTAATTGCATTGCCGGCAAAGAACGGCTCTTCGCTTACTGCAAATGAAACAGTGGCTATCCCTGGTGAAAACACCACCGCACATATGTTGTTTTCTTTGGCCTTTCCAAAGGTGACCAACAAATCTTTCAAAGTATTTAATGAGATAGAAGACGCTGTGTTAAACAACACAACAGATGCTGGTGTTATTATTCACGAGAACAGGTTTACTTACCAGCAAAGAGGATTGATAAAGCTGATGGACCTGGGTGAGTATTGGGAACAGCAATTACAGGTACCAATCCCGCTGGGGGGTATTATTGCCAGAAGGGATTTACCGGTGGAGATCATTCGCCAGGTAGATAAGCTGATCCGGAAAAGTGTTGAATATTCCTATCAGCATCATCATGCAGAGTTATCTGCTTATGTAAAGCAACATGCCCAGGAAATGAGTGAAGCAGTAATGCGCCAGCATATTGACCTTTATGTAAACAACTATTCCATCGATCTTGGGGAGGCCGGACAAAAAGCCGTTATTAAATTGCTGGAAGTATACCAGCAATTACATCCTGGTACACCGGTAGCCAAAGAGGGTATCTTTATCAGCTGATCTTTTGTTGCTTAAGCGTCTTTCCATATACTTCCAGGGCACGCTTCCTGGCCACTTCATGCTGTACGATAGGTGGCGTGTAATTAAAGGAATCGAATTCAGGAACCCACTT
>Ga0207739_1000027_pt1 | contig 15785 bp, 16 predicted proteins | sample LuqExpMetageno15_FD_187773 | JGI IMG/M metagenome (GOLD analysis project Ga0207739, IMG submission 187773) | Tropical forest soil microbial communities from Luquillo Experimental Forest, Puerto Rico - Sample 15 (SPAdes) | ecosystem: Environmental > Terrestrial > Soil > Tropical forest ... | reverse complement strand
TCAATTGCATCCCTCATCACCATGCCATTGATGAAATCGCTATTCTCAAGGATGGCATCTTTGGTTGGATTTGCTTCATCACCGTTGTACTCGTTACCAATGATATTGGTAATAGGAATATTAAAATGCTTTGCAAACTTAAAATCACGCTCATCCCCACAGGGAACAGCCATAATAGCACCGGTACCATAACCCGCCAGTACATACTCACTGATCCAGATAGGTATTGCCCGCCCATTAAACGGATTGATGGCATATGCCCCTGTAAAGCAACCGGAAATCTTCTTTTCTGCCTGCCGCTCCCTGTCGCTCCGGCTTTTCACATAAGTGATATAAGCATCTACCGCTTCTTTTTGTTCAGCAGTGGTTATCTGTTCAATCAATTCATGCTCCGGCGCCAATACCATAAAGTCAACCCCAAAAATGGTATCCGGCCGGGTGGTATATACTTTAAAAGAAGTGTTTTGTGCCTGTACAGCAAATACTACTTCTGCACCATAGCTCTTACCGATCCAGTTGGTTTGCATTTCCTTCATGGCATCGCTAAAATCAACCGTATTCAAGCCTTCCAGCAAACGATCTGCATACTCGGTAATACGCAGGTACCACTGGCGCAATTTCTTTTTCACCACCGGGTAGCCACCACGTTCACTTACACCATTCACTACCTCGTCATTGGCCAATACCGTACCCAATGCCTCGCACCAGTTCACCTCACCATAGCCACAAAAAGCCAGGCGATAATTCATCAATATATTTTGCTGGGTAGGGTTATCAAAAGCATTCCATTCCGCAGCAGAAAAACTGGTTATTTCCAGGTTACTACCGGAGGGTATGGGGTGATGCAGGTTCCCTTCTTTGGCAAAAGCGGCTACCAGTACAGCCATGTTTTCTGCCCGCTGTGTTTGGCGGTTATAAAAACTGTTAAACAATTGCAGGAAGATCCACTGTGTCCATTTATAGTATTCCGGTTTGCTGGTATTCACTTCCCTGTCCCAATCATAACAAAAGCCTATCCTGTCCAGTTGCTTACGGAAATTATTGATATTGGCAGCCGTACTCACAGCAGGATGTACCCCATGTTCTATGGCATACTGTTCTGCCGGCAGGCCAAATGCATCATACCCCATGGGATGCAATACATTATACCCCTTTAGTTTCTTAAACCGGGCATAAATATCGCTCGCGATATATCCCAATGGGTGCCCAACGTGCAAACCAGCCCCACTTGGATAAGGAAACATATCCAATACATAAAACTTTGGCTTCGGGGAATCATTACTTACCTGGTAAGCATGAGAAGCTACCCATTTTTCCTGCCATTCTTTTTCGATTCTCCTGAAATCGTATTCCATAATGCCTTGCCCCCTATAGGGAATTTATAATTAATGTGTTCAGTATGACAAGCAGCATTGACTTCCTGCTGCTGCGAAACAGGTTAATAGCACAAGCTACCCGGCAAACGATAACAAAAAATATGATAATTTAGTTAAACGGATGCATACTTTAGATGCACTACAGACCGTTAAAGTGGTTGCAAATGTAAGTGTTTACGCTACATTTGCCATTGTAAAACCTTATATAACAGCACATGGCAAAGGAAGGAAAAGCATCATTAAAACGCAGCAAACCCAATTATATTTTAAGTATTGCAGGTGTAGCCTTTGCATTATTGGTTATGGGCATTATGGGCTGGCTTTTCCTGAACTTCAGGGAAGTAGCCAAGGCCTTTAAGGAAGATATTCGAATCAGTGCCTACCTCCGTACCCTGAATAAAGATACCATCGGCCAAATTCAGCAATACATAGCTACCCAACCCTTTGCCAGGAACGTAACCTATGTAAATAAGGAAAGCGCCAAACAGATCTGGAACAAAGAGAACAATGAAGACTGGGCCAAGATCCTCGACGCCAACCCCCTGCCCGAAAGCATCGACTTTTATGCAAAAGCCGAATACGTTAATAAGGACAGTTTGCAGAAAATACAGAATTCACTCATGGCACTCTATGGCAACCAGATCACCGACGTAAAATACCCCCCGGAACTGGTTACCAGCATCGACCAAAATGCCAAAACACTCGGCCTGATAGCTATCGTGATCAGCGTGGTATTATGCGTGATCGTGATCTTCAGTATTGACAATACCATACGGCTGGCCATGTTCAGCAATCGCTTTCTCATCAAAACCATGCAAATGGTAGGCGCTACCCGTGGTTTTATAGCCCGGCCTATGGATATCAAGGCAGCCCTGAATGGCCTCCTTAGCTCTGCCATTGCTATTGCCCTTTTGTTTGCCATTATACAATGGGCACAAAGCCTTTTTCCCCAGTTAAAAGCCATTCAAAATACAGAACTTACCATCACTTTATTTGGTGGTATGGCACTGATTGGCGTAGGTATCTCCCTCTTCAGTACCCACCGAAGTGTGATCAAATACCTAAAAATGAAACTGGACGATCTCTACTAATCGAAAGTTTAACCAGTTTCCCTATATTGCACTCCTCAAAAACAGTATTATGAGTGATAAGAAACCAAATGCACCATTACCTATTTTATTTACAAAAGATAATTATATATGGATGGCCGTTGGTGTAGCCATTATTGCATTGGGCATGTTTTTAATGAGCGGAGGCAAAAACCAGGATCCCAACACCTTCGATTATAAAGTGGTATACAGTACTACCCGTATTACGGTAGCACCTATATTGATACTGTTGGGATTGGGTGTTGAAATGTTCGCCATCTTCAAAAAGAAACCTGCCGGCAAAACAGCAGAATAATTTGATTCTTTGTTAATATTTTTAAAGCGGTGATAACACCGCTTTTTTATTTCTTTATCCCCTGATCATAAAACCCCCAATAGCTACTTATGGATCTCTACCAGTCAATCGTCATCTCCATCGTAGAAGGATTAACTGAATTCCTTCCTGTTTCCAGTACTGCCCACATGAAGATCGCTAACCCGCTGATCCATGTTACACCCGATGCATTCTCCGATATGTTCGAGGTGGTAATACAGCTGGCTGCTATCCTATCCGTAGTAACGATTTATTGGAAAAAATTCTTCGACTTTAAACATTACAGCTTTTATATAAAACTAATCGTAGCCGTTATCCCGGCCCTCGTATTTGGTGTGTTATTAAAGAAACACATTGATGCTGCACTCGGTAACCTGAAATTTATTGCCATGGTGATGATCGCCGGTGGTATTGTGTTGTTGTTCATCGACAAGCTTTTTACCAAAAGCACTGTTGAGGAAGAAAAGAATATCTCTTATCTAAAGGCATTTATCATTGGCTGTTTCCAGGTACTCTCTATCGTTTTCCCGGGGTTAAGCAGAAGCGCTGCCACTATTATTGGTGGTATGAGCCAGAAATTAACCCGCGGCCTGGCAGCAGAATTTTCTTTCTTCCTGGCCGTACCTACTATGCTCGCCGCCTCTGCCAAAAGTATGCTGGATGCCTACAAGGAAAATCCACATGTATTGGCAAAGGAGAACATGACTACCCTGGGTATCGGTGCCGTGATAGCCTATGTGATTGCCTTATTATCAGTAAAGTTCTTTATCGGTTACCTGCAAAAGCATGGCTTTAAGATTTTTGGTTGGTACAGGATAGCAGCAGGTATCATTGTGCTGATCCTGGTTTACAGGGGTATTATCCAGTAATTATTATTCACCGTTCAATACAATCCAATGCAGACTGCTTCCAAAAAAGTGATCAATGCCTGGGCTATGTATGACTGGGCAAACAGTGCCTACAATTTGGTAATTACTTCCACTATTTTCCCTGCATATTACGATGCTATCACCAGCTTAAAAGATGCAAATGGCAACATCATCAGCCATAAGGTAACCTTCCTGGGCAGAACTTTTGAAAGTGCCTCCCTGTACAATTATGCCTTGTCGTTTGCATACCTGGTTATAGCCATCCTTTCACCTATCTTATCCTCCATTGCCGATTACCGGGGCAATAAGAAAGCCTTCATGCAATTCTTTTGTTACCTGGGTAGCATCTTTTGCTGCACCATGTTTTGGTTTCAAAAAGATACGCTTTCACTAGGCATTATCTCCTGCATTATGGCAGCCATCGGGTATTGTGGCAGCTTTGTATTCTATAATTCTTACCTGCCCGAAATAGCGGCTGAGGCCGACCAGGATAGGGTAAGTGCCAAAGGCTTTGCGTATGGATATGTAGGTAGTGTTATACTACAGGTTATTTGCTTTGTGTTTGTATTAAAACCAGAATGGTTCGGTATAAAAGATAGCAGCTTTGCACCCCGCTTATCCTTTCTATTGGTAGGACTTTGGTGGATGGGCTTTGCACAAATCACTTTTGCCCGTTTGCCAAAAGGAACACCCGCCCAGCAAAACAACAACAACAATATTTTTACCAATGGCTTTATCGAATTAAAAAAGGTATGGCAACAAATAAAGCACTTACCTATTTTAAAAAGATATCTTTTTGCCTTCTGGTTTTATAGTATGGGCGTACAAACAGTAATGCTGGCAGCTACTTTATTCGGCAGCCAGGTACTGGGGTTAGCCACCAGCAAATTAATTGCCTGTATACTGATCATACAGGTAGTAGCCATTGCCGGCTCTTATATTATGGCAAAACTGTCCGACAAATTCGGCAACTTCAGGGTACTCATGTTTGTCGTATTGATTTGGATAGGCATTTGCATCTATGCCTTTTTCATGACTACAGAAATGCAGTTTTATATAGTAGCCGTACTGGTAGGTCTCGTAATGGGAGGCATTCAATCGTTAAGCCGCTCAACCTACTCCAAGATCATGCCTGCTACACACGATACAGCCTCTTTCTTTAGCTTCTACGATGTAACAGAAAAAGTAGCTATCGTAATCGGCATGTTTTGCTTTGGCTTTGTACAGGAAATTACCGGCAACATGCGCAACTCCATCATTGCACTGGTACTATTCTTCTTTTTAGGATTCATAATTTTGTTTTCTGCGCTTCAAAAACAAAAAGCGTTGCTAGCCAAATGAACCTCTACACCATAGACACCGAACTCTTTAAGCTCGACGGCGGCGCCATGTATGGCGTTGTTCCCAAAAGCATCTGGCATAAACTCAATCCGGCCGACGATAATAACATGTGCACCTGGGCCATGCGACTATTATTGATAGAAGATGGTAACAGGTTAATACTCGTTGATACCGGTATAGGGGATAAACAGGATGATAAATTCTTTTCTCATTATTACCTCCATGGCGATGCTACCTTAACCAGCAGCCTAGCAAAACATGGTTTTAGCAAAGATGATATTACTGATGTAATACTCACCCATCTCCATTTCGATCATTGTGGTGGCGCGGTAGACAGGGTTAACGATCAATTGGTACCTGCATTCAAAAATGCAGCTTATTGGAGCAATGAACCCCACTGGCAAGCAGCAGCAGTATCACCCAATGCCAGGGAAAAAGCATCATTCCTGAAAGAAAACATTCTTCCCATCCAGGAAAGCGGGCAGCTCCGCTTTGTAGAACATCCTTACCTCAAGGACAAAGCAGCACAGGGCTGGACCTCCTATCCACCCTTGATCAACCAGGGCGCCAACACCGCTTTTTCTGATAACATTTCTATCCGGTTCTGTAGTGGACATACCGAATCCATGATGTTCCCTTTAATACAATACAAAGGCAAAACCATCGCCTATATGGCCGACCTCCTGCCTTCTGTAGGGCATATCCCAATACCTTATGTAATGGCTTACGATATGTTCCCATTAACAACCCTACATGAAAAAGCAAGTTTTTTACAGGAAGCGCTGGACAATGAATACATTCTTTTTCTCGAGCACGATCCCAAACACGAATGCTGCACACTGCAACAAACCGACAAGGGTATCCGCGTAAAAGACACTTTTAAACTAAGTGAGATATAGAAGAACCTGTCCTGCTGATCGCTGACAACTGATCGCTGATTGCTGAATACTATCTAAAACTGATCATAGAACTAAGCGGGAAACGCAGGTTATGGTAGCCCATCATGTCTACCTTAATACTACCTACTACAATGGGGCTCTCAATCCGTAAGGGAATATGATTGGGGTCATCGCTAACCCATACAGTCATCTTTTCCCCACCTTCAAACATAGTACCCTTTATCAGCAAGGGGCTGAATTTAATGGCCCTAAACTTTCCATATTTTGTTTTGATGGTCTCTTTACCCAGGTACCGGATGTAGATATTGTATACCTGGTTATCAAGAAACATGGAAAAAGGGATTTTATCGTTGGGCTTATAATGGTTGTAATCAATACTCCTCGCATAATAAATGCTACTCAATACATCCTGCACACAATTGGGCACTTTAAATACGCCCTTATCGGTAGTAGCCGTATTGGCCTGCTGGTTAAACGTAACGTTCTCGTAAATCTTATACCCGCCTTCATCCACATTACGGATAAACTTATAAGGCTGCATGGTACCCGTATCAAAAAAGGTCTCATATTTATCACGCACTTTAAATATCCAGTCGTAACTGGAATTACTCGTACCGGTACCGGTTACATGGTACACCGGCTTATTATTATATTTTTCCTGGTTAACTGCAAACGTGGCGGTACCCGCATTAATATACATGCCTATTACAGAGTAGAATACGTTAAAAGTGATAGTCTCCCCGTCCTGGAAAGACGTATTACGGATGCCACAAAAATCATCACCCGCTGTAAGAGACGCACATTGAACGATAAGTATGACTAACAGTATTATTTTTTTCACTCTACGCTACTTATTATTTCCAAATATTCTAATACCCAATATAAGCAAACTACCTGCCAATGCCGGCACAAATAAATTAATTAACCATATTCCGGCCGATGTGGCAATAATACCCAGTGTATTCTTGCTCAACAAACCAAATAAGGCAATCCCCACCTGCCCACGTAACCCCACTTCTGCCAGTGCAACGCTCGGAACAATGGCCATTACCAGGAATTGAACACCAATCAGCCATACCGCCTGCCACCAGGCAATATCCACTTCAAAAACCTGCAACAATAATAGGTATTGCAACACAAATACAACGTACCGGGTAAAAGAAAGGAACAAAATTCTTGTTAATTCTTTATTATGAAGGTCCTCCAGCTTCTGGATAAAAAAACTATACCGGGCCACAAAAGGAATACGCTCCATTACTTTGGTAACCCAGGAAAGATTGTAATAAAACAACAACAAAACAAGGGTAGCCATCAATAACAGGTAAATCAGCCCCTTTAACCAAAAAGAAGGCAACCCCTGCATCTGGGGCAAACCCGTTAATAATACATTATACATGTAAACCAGGCCAATAACCCCTACTACAAACGTAACAATGGTTTGTGCCAGGCTCCCGGTAGCAGAAAGGGCAATGGCCCGCAAACGGTTCCCATCCTCCAGGTAAACAATACGGCCCGCATATTCCCCCACGCGATTAGGCGTAATAAGCCCCAAAGCCTGCCCGCTAAAAATAGCCCTGAACGCCCTACGGAAAGAAAGAGGCTGTATGGCCCGGATCAATACCTGCCATTTCCGAGCCTCAATACCCCAGTTAAAAAACATCAGCACCATTACTGCATAAAACATCCATGCGCGGGCGCCGGTAAAAGAAGCCTTGATCACATGCCATGATTGTTGCAGGTTCTGCTGCTGCTTTATTTGTAGATAGATAGAATAAGACAACCAAACAAACAATATGGGCCCAACAAAATAATTGATGAATATTTTCAGTTTCTTATTCAGGCAAGTAAATATTTAAGTGGAGGTACAAAGAAAAGTCTAAACCTGCAAACAGAAAAGTATATACTGTCTTTCAAGTACTTTCACCATCTGAACGATCTATGAAGCAAGCAGATATCATATTAGGCATCGACCCCGGTACACAGGTAATGGGGTATGCGCTGTTAAAGGTACAAGGCGGTAATGCACAGGTATTATTAATGGATGTACTAAAACTTACCAGCCACAAAGACATCTATGTAAGGCTCGAAAAAATTCATACCAAAGTAGCAGAACTCATCTCTTTATACAGACCCTCCACCTTCGCCATCGAAGCCCCCTTTTTTGGAAAAAACGTACAAAGTATGCTCAAATTAGGCAGGGCACAGGGCGTAGCCATCGCAGCCGCCATGCAGGCAGGCCTCTCCGTAACAGAATATAGCCCAAAAAAGGTAAAACAAAGCATTACAGGCAATGGTAATGCCGATAAGGACCAGGTGTGGAAAATGCTCCAACGCATCCTTAATATCGAAGAAAAACCCCAATATTTCGATGCTACCGATGCCCTCGCCATAGCACTATGTCACCATTACCAGGTATCCTCCCCCCTGAATAAAGCCGGCAAAGGCTTTAAAGGATGGGAAGATTTTATTGCCAAAAACCCAGGTAAAATAAAAATCAAATAACCGCCCTCCCTTCTACGCACATCCTCCGTCCATCCTACTCCCATCCTGGGATACTTCTCCTCAGCGTGCTCTTTTGTGCCGTTATATGCCGTCCCGTACCCTAAAGAGTCGTTATATGCACTTACACCTCTTTTCGTCTCATTTCCTGCGTTTACGCATCGTTACACACTCACCCAATACCTCCACCCATCATTAATAATTAATAACTAATAATTCATAATTTCTCCTCCCTTCCCACATTGACAATTAACCATTGACAATTATCCATTCATTCCTCTCAAGATCTTCTCCTGCACTTCCTGCAACTCCTCCTTGCTCAGTTTCAGCTTCGGGCGCAACAGGTTCATATCATCCGTTTCATTGATCGGGATCAAATGAATATGCGCATGAGGCACTTCCAGCCCCACCGTAATCATATTCACCCGGTTACAGGAAAAAGCCTTCTCTATAGCATGGGCAATGGGTTTTGCAAACACCAGTATTTCCCCCAGGTATTCATCCGGAACATCAAATATCTTATCCACCTCCACCTTGGGTACCACCAGTACGTGCCCCCGCTGAACCGGGAAAATATCTAAAAAGGCCAGGAACCGATCGTTTTCCGCAATCTTATAACAGGGAATCTCCCCGGCAATGATCTTTGAAAAAATAGTCATAATAGCTGTATTTGCATTGCAGATGTAAGAAGTTTCCCGCAAACAAAAAAGCTACCTTTTAAGAGGTAGCCTTTCAAGAGTTTGTGGCAACAATTAAATGGAAATTTCTTCTACTTTAAACTTGATCAGCCCGGTAGGCGCCTGCACTTCAGCAATCTCTCCCTTCGCCTTTCCCAGCAATCCCTTCCCAATAGGAGAAGAGGCAGATATTTTACCCGCCTTTAAATCAGCTTCCTTTTCCCCTACTATCTGGTAAGTAACTGTCTTTTTATTCGCAATATTGGTAATCTTCACCTTGGTTAAAATAGCCACCTTACTGGTATCGATAGAAGCCGGATCAATAATTTTTGCATTGGCAATAACACCCTCCAGGTGTTTAATCTTAGCCTCAAGCATTCCCTGGGCTTCCTTGGCTGAATCGTATTCTGCGTTCTCCTTTAAATCACCTTTTTCCCTGGCCTCTGCAATAGCCCTGGATGCCGCCGGCCGGTCAATAGCCTTCATGCGCTGTAATTCCTCACGCATTTTTTCAAACGTCTCTTTGGTAACGTATTCACTCATACTCATTCTGTTATTAAGGATAAAAAAAATACAACGCCACATCCTGTGTAGCGTTGCAGAATATCAAAAATAAAAAATCTTTCGTATAAATATAAAATACAAAGGTAAAAAGGAAAACTGGAATAGAGCCCGTTATACCCCATCATTTTTTTGAATCCCGGGGCATTCTTAACATTGCCGGCAACCCTAAATCCCCAGTTTATCCAGTACTACTTTCGCCATTTTATAAAAGGCCTCATGGCTATACCCGGCTATATGAGGGGTAACAATTACATTGGGTTTTTGCAGTAAAGCGTTCAGCTGCGCCTGTTCGGCAGGTGTGTAGGTAGCCAGTTTTTCATTTTCCAACACATCCAGTGCAGCAGCCCTTATTTTGCCGTTATCCAGGGCATTCAGCACTGCCTGGGTATCTGTAACCTTACCCCGACAGGCCGTTACAAAATAAGGCTTATTCTCCAGGGCATTAAAAAATGCATCATTCGCAAAATGAAAGGTCTCCTCCGTCAAAGGAAGGTTCAGGCTAATCACATCCGCATAACGGGCAATCTGCTCCAAACCAGCCTCCCGTATATAATCTTTGGCAAATCCAAAACGGTATTTATCATTCGCCAGCACCGTAACATCAAAAGGCGCCAACAACTTTGCAAAAGCATTACCCGTATTACCAAACCCGATAATACCCACCGTTTTACCCGTTAGTTCATCCGCCCGGTTCTCATCACGTATCCACTTACCCTCCTTCACTTCATTATTACTGCTGCCTATCTTATTCATCAGGCTCAGCAACATACCCAATGAATGCTCCGCCACCGCATTACGATTACCCTCGGGGCTACTCACACAGGTAATACCCTTAGCCTCCGCAAAAGCCACGTCAATCAGCTCCATACCACTCCCCAGGCGACCAATCCATTGCAATTGTGCAGCCCGCTCAAGAATAGGCCGGTCAATCTTTAGCCTTGTTGTTACAATTAAACCGGTAGTATCTGTTATCAGTTCCCCCAACTCATCATAGCCAATAGAAGGCAGGTAAAGCACTTCATATCCCTTCTCCGCAAGCCTTTCTGTTAAATAAGGATGCACCTTAGCTGTTATAATTACTTTCATCGTTGTCTTTGTTTACAATACGGGTTATTTCATTCTAAATGTCAAGGCAGCAAAGTCCGCAATACTCAGTTGCTCCGCACGCTTGTTAAACAATGCATCCTGCAAAGTTGTTTCATCAAATTGCGCCTTTACCGCATTCCGCAACATCTTCCTACGCTGGTTAAAAGCCGCCTTCACCAGCTGCACAAAATGCTGATGACTTTTCACTTCCGGCGCCTCGCTTTTTCTTTTCAATCGTATTACCCCACTCATCACTTTAGGGGGCGGGTTAAACGAACCCGGTGATACATCAAACAGATACTCCACCTCGTAAAACGCCTGTATCAATACACTGATAATGCCATATACCTTACTGTTGGGGGCAGCAGCCACCCGCTGCGCCACTTCTTTCTGGAACATCCCCACTACGGTAGGCACCTGCTCTTTCCAGTCCAGTATTTTAAAAAGTATTTGGGTAGAAATATTATAAGGGAAATTGCCCACGATCGTAAAAGTATCGTCAAAAGGGGCATCGATATCCAGGAAACTCCGGTGAATGATCTTGCCCTGTATAGACGGGTAAGTAGCTTCCAGGTAGGTTACTTTCTCATCATCCAGCTCTACTGCTTTAAAATCGATCTCCGGTAACTGCAGCAGGTATTTCGTTAGCGCACCACCGCCAGGCCCTACTTCCACCAGCTTATTGAAAGGTTCTTCCTGCAAAGCAACCACGATCTTTTTACAAATATTCTCATCCCTCAGGAAGTGCTGCCCCAGCGATTTCTTTAACGTATACTGCATTCCCGCAAAGGTAATAAGGAAAAGATGCATTCTCCTTATCTTCACAACCTAAATAGTCTTGCATGAGTAGTGAATTGCAAAAGCCTGTTGTCGGCTTTTCCTGCGGCGATCTTAACGGGATCGGCATGGAACTGATCATAAAATCTTTAAGCGACAACCGTGTGCTCGATGTATGCGTTCCTGTTGTATTTGCCAGTAATAAAAGCATCAACTTCTATAGAAAGGGATTACCCGAAGTCAATTTCTCCTATAACAGTACCAGGGACTTTTCCAAGCTCAGCCACAAACAGGTAAATATCTATAACTGCTGGGAAGAGGAAGTATCCATCACGCCCGGTCAGCTCAACAATATAGGTGGTAAATACGCCCTGTTATCACTGCAACAGGCAGTGGCCTCCCTAAAAGAAGGCCATATTAATGCCCTGGTTACGGCACCCATCCATAAAAAGAACATCCAGACCGATGGGTTTACCCACAGTGGCCATACCCCTTACCTCAAAGAAATGTTTGGCGTAAACGATGTGGTAATGCTCATGGTAGCAGAAAACATGCGGGTAGGGCTTGTTACAGAACATGTGCCCCTGGCAGAAGTAGCCAAACACATCACAAAAGAAAACATCGTTAGTAAACTCAGGATCATAAACACCAGCCTCCAAAAAGACTTTGGTATCGATAAACCCAGGATTGCTGTACTCGGGTTAAACCCACACGCAGGCGACGAAGGACTAATTGGTAATGAAGAAGAGACGATCATTAAACCCGCTATCAAAGAAGCCAAACACAATATGATGGTGTTCGGCCCTTACAGTGCAGATGCTTTCTTTGCCCGCGGTCAATACGAAAGGTTCGATGCAGTATTAGCCATGTACCACGATCAGGGCCTTATACCCTTCAAATCCCTCGCAATGGGCGAAGGCATTAATTATACCGCCGGCCTCGATGCCGTACGCACCAGTCCCGACCATGGAACCGCTTTCGATATTGCCGGTAAAGACAAGGCAGATCACCACTCATTCTTAACCGCCATCTTTGAGGCAGTTGATATTTACCGCCGCAGAAACGGATACGCTATAGCAAGGCAAAACCCACTCAAGAAAATGAGTGCCCGTTTACTAGCCAATGCTGTTGACGAAAAAGTAGAAGAAACAGAAGGATAATTAAACAAATTAAAGAAAGTATGTTCACAATATCCAATAGTTCGCTTGCAGTGGTGATTGCCCCCAAAGGCGCTGAATTACAAAGCATCTATAGCCATAAAACCGGTATCGAATACATGTGGAGCGGAGCAGCCGTATGGCCAAAGAAAAGCCCTGTATTATTCCCTGTGGTAGGAGGTTTAAAAAATGGCACCTACCAATACAACGATCATAGCTACCCGCTTAACCGCCATGGTTTTGCCCGCGATATGGAATTTGAGGTTACAGAACAACAAATGGATAGCATCACCTTCCTGTTAACAGCCTCCGCCGAAACACGCAAGGTCTATCCGTTCGAGTTCACTTTTTTTATTACCTACTCCCTCAACGACGATTGTTTATCCGTTACTTACAAGGTAGAAAACGAAGGTCGCAGCACCATGTTCTTCTCCGTAGGTGCCCACCCCGCCTTTAAAGTACCTGTAACAGAAGGAACAACTTTCAACGATTACTATCTCCGGTTCAATGCTCTTGAAAACGCAGGACGTTGGCCCCTCGCATCAGATGGGTCTATCGAAAAAGCGCCGGAACCCTTTCTCAACAATACAGATGTATTGCCACTGAATAAGCCATTGTTTTACAATGATGCACTGGTTTTTAAACACCTGGCATCTACGGCTATCTCCATCGTAAGTGATAAACACAGCCATGGCATAACCCTATCGTATAACCAGTTCCCTTATATGGGCATATGGAGCGCAAAAGACGCAGATTTCGTTTGTATTGAACCCTGGTGTGGTATAGCAGATACGGTAACAACCAGCGGCTTATTACAGGAAAAAGAAGGCATCAATGCCTTAGAGCCCAAAGGAACATTCGAGAGAAGCTGGAACGTGAAAGTATTTTAATTCAGCAAAGAGGAAATCTACTCATAGCGTAAGGCTACAATAGGATTCAGCCTGGAGGCTTTAATAGCCGGGTAAAGTCCTGCCAGTAATCCCACGCCCGAACAAATCACTATCCCGATAATTACCCAGCCCCAGGGTATCACAAACCCCGTATGCAATAAAACACCAAACAGGTTACCCACCAGTATCCCCAGTATAATCCCAAACAAAGCCCCCAGCAGGCTAATGATCATGCTTTCAAATAAAAACTGCTGGCGAACAGCACTCCGCTTTCCACCAAGCGCCTTAATCAATCCCACTTCCCGGGTACGCTCACTCACAGCAACCAGCATAATATTCATCAGGCCTATAGCAGCACCGGCCAGGGTAATCATCCCGATTACCACAGCGGCCGCAGCAATATTTCCCAAAAACCCGATCAGCAATTCGGCAAACTTATCGCTCTTCTCCACCACAAAATTGTCCTCATCCATTGGCGTTAGTTTACGCACCCCACGAAATACAGAAGTAGCCTCCCCAATAGCACCATCCAGCTCATTTACATCACTCACCATAATACCCACCAGGTAAGAAATACCAACACCTGGTAATCGTCTGGCATTGTTATACGAGGTGATAACCACATCATCCTGCCTCGATAACCCACTGTTTCCCCTGCTCTTTAACAAACCTATCACCCGGTAAGGCATACCACCTACACGTATAATTTTATCAATACATTTCTGCGGGTTACTCCCAAACAACTTTGCCGCCGTATTACTACCTATTAAACACACATTACGGCCACTCTCCACATCCAGGGAACTCAGGTTTCTACCCAGGTCCACCTCGTACCCGTTCACAGCCAGGTAGTTCTCATCACCACCCCATATCGTCTCCTGTGGGTTGGTCTTTTTATCCCCGTAATAACATTCCACGTTATTACCACCCCGTATATACATGCTAACTGTTGCAGGGAAAGTATAGGATTGTTTAAAATACTCAGCATCTTCCTTTCGAATCACCTTACCCAGGTTCGATTTTTTCTCCTTTCTCGCCCCACGGGTAGTTTTTGTAACCTCATCCCTTCCAAAGCGAATCCTGCTCTCCTTAAAACGGATACTAAAGGCATTCGCCCCCATAGAAGCAAAACTTTCACGGAAACTCTGGTTCATGGCATCTTTAGCAGTAATGATCCCGATCAACGCCATAATACCCAATGCAATAATGGTAACAGTAATGCCTGTACGCAACTTGTTACTACGCACTGTTTTAAACGCCAATAAAAAGGAATCAGTGATAACCATGCAGTTTGTTTGGCCAGGTGTACAATAAAGATAACAGGTTGCTCTATCTGGTACTAATTACCCTGCGATATATTCATCTGGTTCACCAGTTCAAAAAAGTGAGAACGGTAACTCTCTCCTATGGGAATATAATTCTGTTTAATAATGATCCGGTTACGCTCAATCACATCAATCTTATCAAGCGCCACAATAAAAGACTTATGCACCCTGATGAATTTCTTATTCATCAACACCTTCTCCATATGATGAAGACTCTGCAACGTCATTAGCTTATTATTGGCAGTACAAATAGAAATATACTCCTTCTTAGCCTCTATAAACAGTATTTCAGAAATATTCACTTTCACAATCTTACCCTCACAACGTACAAATAAAATATCCGGCTCCTGCGACTCTTCATAGTTGGCGGGAACAACCGTATTCGGGTTATGGTTAGCAGTAGCATCCAATACCTTCTGTACAGCCTTCAGAAAGCGGTCGTATGGCACTGGTTTCAAAAGATAATCAACCGCATTCAATTCAAACCCGTCAATCGCATAATCCGACATGGAGGAAATAAAAATGATCTTGCTCTTGATATTGATGGCTTTAGCCAGTTCAATCCCATTCAGGCCCGGCATCAATACATCCAGGAAAATAAGGTCTATATCATTATTGGCACTCAATGCCGTTAATGCCTCAAAAGGGTTATTAAAAGCACCTTCCAGCGATAAAAAGGGCGTTTTGTTAATATACGTTCCTATTAAATGAGAAAAGATCTCTTCATCATCTATAATCATGCACTTGAGTGACCTGGCCGTTAGAGGTACACGTTGATTTATACTCTGTGCTATTCCTGTCATACCTGCGAATTTTGAATGTAAAAATCAAGCCTGTGTATTTGTAAGATAGCGATTTATAGATAATATTATGATTACCATTTTTTTTATATCGTAGCAAAGT
>Ga0207739_1000026_pt1 | contig 15900 bp, 17 predicted proteins | sample LuqExpMetageno15_FD_187773 | JGI IMG/M metagenome (GOLD analysis project Ga0207739, IMG submission 187773) | Tropical forest soil microbial communities from Luquillo Experimental Forest, Puerto Rico - Sample 15 (SPAdes) | ecosystem: Environmental > Terrestrial > Soil > Tropical forest ... | reverse complement strand
TATGGTTTTTATCCTGTTTATATTTAACGAGAAAGAAACGCTATACCGCATATTTGCGGTATTGGTGGCCCTGATGGTGGTATTGACTCACCAGAAGAATATATCCCGCATTTTGAACGGTACTGAGAGCAGGGTGCCTATTTTAAAATACCGTGACCGCCGTAAACAAAGAAGGCGGGGGTAATTGACCTTTTCCCATCTTATTGATTGATCTCCTGATTTGCCAGGCTTTTGGGCCTGCGGATAGCTATTGCATAATACCTGCAAAAAGCCAAATATTTATATATAAAAAACAGTGAATAAGTTAAAATGCTGCATAATTTTAATATTAAATTGTTGGATTGTTGCAAATTGTCAGTATTATTAGTTACTTTTGCACTCCGTAATACATCACCTAAATCCCTTTTTTAGGCATGTCAAATCAGAGTTTGTTTGAAAAATTACAGCTAAAAGATGAGAAGAGCCTTTTAATTCAGGGCATTCCATCATCTATCGAAAAACAATTTGCCAAATTATCTTACGCCAAAAATGTTACCCCTCTTTTAAAGAGCAGAAAAGTGGACTTTGCACTGGTGTTTGCTGTGAATCAGAATCAGCTGAACAATGTGTTAAAGGAAGTATTTCCTGCTTTGCATGAGGAGAGTAAGTTATGGGTGGCTTATCCTAAGCAAACCAGTAAGATAGTGAGCGATTTGAACCGCGAGTGTAGCTGGGATTATCTTTCTCAAAATAGTTACGAGGGTGTTACATTAGTAGCCATAGATCATGTTTGGAGCGCCATGCGTTTCAAGAAATGTGAAAATGTGGCTGCTGTAATTGCCAAGGCTGAAAAACTGGAGAAACCTAAGGCTGAGCCTAAAGGAACTGAGTTTGAAAAGCGACTGGTGGTTCCCCCTGTTGAACTGGAGAAAATATTTACAAAGCATAAGAAAGCGAAAGAATTCTTTACTTCCCTGTCTGTGACTGACCAGAAAGAATACGTGATCTGGATAGAAGGAGCAAAGAAAGAGGAAACACGCCAGCGCCGTTTGGATGCTGTTGTGGAGAAGCTGAATGCAGGTAAAAAGAATCCTTCCGAGAAGTAGTTACTAATACTAAGTACGATTTTAGAAGTACGATATACGATGTGGTAAACATCGGGTATCGTACTTTTTTATTTCTTACATCTTTGTAACAAAGTCCCGTTATTGTTGGGATTGTTCCTGGTGATGATGTTCGCGGGTTTTACTTCGCACTTCGTATTTTGTACTTCGTACTTTTCTGAGCATCGTACATCTTACAACGTACATCGTACATTATATTATCTTCGCAGCATGAACAGGCAAGAACTTATTAGCCAGATCAGGCTAAAGAAATCATTCTTATGTGTTGGCCTTGATACGGATATTACTAAAATACCGAAACACCTGCAGCAACACCCGGATGCGATATTTGAGTTTAATAAAGCGATTATAGACGCTACCAGGGATCATTGTGTGAGCTATAAGATCAACACGGCTTTTTATGAATCTATGGGCCTGAAGGGCTGGGAGGCAATGGAGAAAACGCTTGATTATATACCCGATGAGCATTTTACTATTGCAGATGCCAAAAGAGGGGATATTGGCAACACCTCTTCTCATTATGCTAAAACTTTCTTTGAAACATTACCCTTTGATGCGGTTACCGTAGCTCCTTATATGGGGGAAGATAGTGTGCGTCCTTTCCTGGAATACGAGAACAAATTCACCATTGTGTTGGGGTTAACCTCTAATCATGGCGCGAATGATTTTCAGAAACTGGTGGTGAGGGGTAAGGATGAGGATACTTCGTTGGTGCCTCATATTGTGAAAGGCAATACCGAGAAGGTATTGTATGAGAAAGTAATAGAGAAGATCGCTACCTGGGGAACACCGGATAACCTGATGTTCGTAGTGGGCGCTACCCGCGCCAGTGATCTTGAAAACATACGCTTTATTATTCCTGATCATTTCCTGCTGGTACCTGGTGTGGGTACACAAGGTGGAAGCCTGGAAGAAGTGAGCAAGTATGGAATGAACGAGGATTGCGGCTTATTGGTAAATGTAAGCAGGGCAATTATCTATGCGGGTAATGATGCTTCTTTTGCCAGCCTGGCACAACAGGCGGCCAGCCAATACCAGGTTGAGATGGGAGGGTACCTGTAGAACAGGTGTGAAGTGTTAGGTATTAGCTGTTAGGCGTGAGTTCTTGGCGATTTATGATTCATATGTTTTGATTACTTCTGCTACTTCTTTGGCCCAATTGTAATGCTCTTTGCCTGAATAATGCAATTGGTCTTTGGCCAGTAGGTTAATATCATATTCTGCTTTTCGTGAGCTTTCTGTAATATCAATAAAAGGCACTTTGTGTTGCTCACACAGCTCTTTACAAATGGCATTAAATGCGTTGATCTCTTTGCTTATCTCTTTTTGATCCCTCTCTGCTGCAAAGGGTGTAACTCCCCAATCGGGTATAGATAATACGATTACCCTTTCCGGCTTTTCATGGGTTAAGTGGATGGCTTTCTTTAGCAGAAAGGTAAAGTCTTCGTTGAAGTCGCTTGTTTGCAGTCCTCTATATTGGTTGTTAACTCCTATCAATAGGGTTACAAAATCATAATGGTCGTTGAGTTGTATATGTAAGAGGTGATTGGCCAGTTCAAAGGTTGTCCACCCGGTTACTGCTACTATTTCGGGTGCATGAAAATGAAGCCCGCTTTTGCGTAGTAATTGTACTGTTTGATAGGGAAAACTATCGTGCAGTGGAACAGATTCTCCTATGGTATAGGAGTCTCCGAGACAGAGAAGGGTGTTGTAATGCTTTGTCATGGAATCAGAAATTTGTTTTTAAAATTTCATAGAACCTGTAAACATCTTCAAAGCTACAATACATTGGGGCTGGTGCTACACGTATTACACCTGGTTCACGATAGTCTACTATAATGCCATTCTCTATCATTTTGTCATGGATGGCTTTGCCTTGTTTGGTAAAGTAGAGGCTTAATTGTGCACCACGTTGTTCGGGTTGTATGGGCGTAATGATCTCGAAATTAATAGCAGGTAATTGTTGCAAGAGATATTCGAGGTAAGCGGTAAGCTGCAGGCTCTTGGCTCTTAAGCGGTTGATCCCGGCTTTGTCGAATAGTTCGAGTGATGCTTTTAAGGCTACGGTATTGAATACCTGTGCTGTGCTTATATTCCATCCGGCAGCGTTGGGTTTGGCAATAAACCCTTTCTCCATTTTAAAGCGTGTCTTTTCGTCATTACCCCACCAGCCGGCTAAACGGGGTGTTTGTGGGTTAGTGGCAAACTGTTCATGAACAAATACACCTCCCACAGCGCCGGGGCCTGCATTGAGGTATTTATAGCTACACCATACAGCAAAGTCAACATTCCAATCGTGTAGCTGCAAAGGCACATTGCCAGTTACATGGGCCAGGTCGAACCCGGCTATTGCGCCTACGCTATGGGTGGCTTGGGTGATCGCTGCCATATCGAATAACTGGCCGGTATAGTAATTAATACCGCCCATTATTACCAGTGCAAGATCGTTTGCATGTGCCTGTATAGTGGCAAGAATATCTTCAGTGTGAAGTGTTTTTTCTCCTTCTTTGGGTGCTATCTCTATAATGGCATCGTCGGGGTTTAATCCAAAATGCCTTACCAGGGTTTCTACGGCATATTGATCGCTGGGGAAGGCTCCGGCTTCCATGATGATCTTGTATCGCTGCGCGGAGGGGTGATAAAAACTGAGTAACAGGAGGTGCAGGTTTACGGTAAGTGTGTTCATTACCGTTACTTCTGTATCTTTTGCGCCCACTATGGCCGCGAGGGAAGGGGTTACGTATTGCTGGTAGAATAACCAGGGATTGGCACCACCAAAATAACCACCTACGGCTACTTCGCGCCAACTTTGCAATTCAGTATCTATGGCATCTTTTACATTCTTTGGTTGTAGGCCGAGTGAGTTGCCACAGAAGTAAATAGCGTCTTTGCCATTGTGTTGTGGAAAGTGAAATGCCTGTTTAAAGGAGGCAAGCGCATCTTGCTGATCTAATAACCTTGCTGTTTCTATGGTAGTATCGAAAGAGTGGGACATAATCAAATTTGGCGCAAAATAAAACAAAAGAGGTCTTCTTTATGAAGACCCCTTGTTCTGATTTATTGATACCGGTTATTTTATTTTTTGTGACCGCCACCAAAGTTTTTGGAAACACCCACATTCACCTGTTGTCCAAAGGTGAAGCCTAATGAACTGCCGGTATTGCTACCACCGCTGAGTTTAAGAGAGCTGTATTCAAGGCCACCAAACCCAAAATTGAGTGCAAAGCCATTTTTTACATTAATGGCTATATTGGGTGTAACACCTGCGTAGAAGCCACTATACTTGTTACTAATTCCTGGGGCCTGCTGTTTGTCTCCTATATAGCTAAGGTTTAACTGACCATAGAAGCTAAAGATATTAGACAGGGGTTGCGTGTAACGGCCAAAAACACCTACACTGTAGGATTTGAGTAAATAGGAACTATAATCATTGTAGTTATAACCACCCTGCACACCTAGTGTCCAGTTATTGGTGAATTGATAACCGATACCTGGTGCAAATACAAAACTTCCATTTCCTCCGGAATTGGGGGCGGCAGATAGTGGCGCTCCACCGTTTTTATTGGTTGTAAAACCAATGTTGCCATACACTAATGTACTTCCTTGTTGCGCGTGCGCAGAGATGGCCAGTCCACTCATCAGGAGCGACGCCAGTAGCATTTTCTTCATAGTAATTAATTTTAGAATGCCTCTTTTACAATTATTATGCCAGTCAACAGGTTATGTAAATAATGGCATATGCCCCATAATAGACGTTCATTGTATTCATTCCTGGTGATAGTGTGGTTTATGATAAAAGGTTTTATGGTTCCTGTTTTCGTTGTTATTTTTCCTGTTCTAAACTGAAACTGCTATGAGAAAGCCTGTGCTTATGCTGGCAATGATTGTGTTTGCCCTGGTTGCTTTTGCCCAACAAACACCTGTTACCCGGGCCAATTACCAACTGGCTGCCAAGTTCTCTTCCAAAAGACTGGAGAAGATGGTGTTTTCTACTACGGTAGACCCCCATTGGTTGAAGAAGAGTAATCGCTTCTGGTATATGTATGAAACTACAGAAGGTAAAAAGTGGTATATCGTTGATCCTGTAAAGGCAGAGAAAAAGCTTTTGTTTGACAATGAAAAGCTGGCTGCACAGATCACAAGAATTGTGAAAGACCCTTTTGATGCACAGCACCTCGGGTTGGATAGCATGAAGTTTATTAAGGATGAGAACTGGATACAGTTTGAAGTAAAGAGTACAGAAGAAGTAGAAAAGAAAGATTCTACTGCCAGGAGGGGAGCCGCACCTGTTAAAGAAAAAAAGGTACTCTATTTTGAGTATAATCTTACTACAGAGGTATTAACTGAGTTACCTGATTTTAAAAAGCCTAAGCGCAAACCCAACTGGGCAAGCATTTCACCGGACAGTTCCATTATTGTTTTTGGTAAGCAGTTCAACCTGTATTGGATGGATAAAGCCAACTACGAAAAGGCATTAAAGAATGAAGAGGATAGCACTATTGTGGAGCACCAGCTTACAACAGATGGGGTGGAGTACTATAGCTATCACAATGATGGCGTTGCCGGTGGTGGTGGCGAAACCAATGTAGACAAGGAGAAGAATAAGAACAAACGCAAGCCTACCCTTCTTTATTGGAGCCCTGATTCAAAGCATTTTGTGATGGTGCGTACTGATAACCGTAAGGTGGGTGATCTATGGGTGATCAATAGCCTGGCGGAACCAAGGCCTACCCTGGAAACATATAAATACCAGTTACCAGGAGAGAAGGAAGCACCTATTGATGATGTGTTATTGTTTGATATGGTTGTGCATTCGCATCAACTGTTGAATGCCGGCTTATTTAAGGATCAGAATATTTCTCTCTGGAGCAAGCCTACCATGGTGAATACCCGTGATGATGATTTCAGACCAGTGTTGTGGCTGGGTACCAACGATAAATTCTATTTCACCAGGACCAGCCGCGACTTAAAGCGTATTGATGTTTGTGTGGCTGATGTGGCTACTACAACCGTTAAAGCATTGATAGAAGAGCGTTTGAATACTTATGTGGAAGTGAGGAGGTTAGGATTGGTTAATAATGGTAAAGAATTTATTGAGTGGAGTGAGCAGGATGGATGGGCGCATTTCTATTTGTATGATGAGAATGGGAAGCTGAAGAACCAGATTACCAGTGGCGCTTTCCATTGCGAGGATATTTTGGGTATAGATGATAAGAAACGTGTATTGTACTTTTCTGCGAATGGCAGGGAATCTTATGAGGATCCTTATTACCTACATGCATACCGGGTAAATTTTGATGGAACAGGTTTGCGGTTGCTGAACCCTGGCGAATATGACCATGCCATGAACATGAGTGATGATCAGCAATTCTTTGTAGATAATTATTCAAGGGTGAATACTGTACCTAAGTCTGTTTTGTACAATGGTGAAGGCCGGAAGCTGATAGATCTTGAAACGGCTGACCTTAGTTCCTTATTCGCAGCAGGCTATAAATTTCCACAACCGATAAAAGTAAAAGCAGATGATGGCATTACTGATTTGTATGGGGTAATGTATAAGCCTTTTGATTTTGATTCTACAAAGAAGTACCCCATTATGGAGTATGTATATCCGGGCCCGCAAACAGAGGCTGTAAACAAAGCGTTTAGTAAGGGAATGGATAGAACGGACAGGCTGGCACAATTGGGTATGATCGTAATCACCATTGGCAATCGTGGTGGCAATCCTTCCCGTAGTAAATGGTATCATAATTACGGGTATGGTAATTTGAGGGACTATGGCCTGGCGGATAAAAAAACGGCGGCAGAGCAACTCGCTGATCGCTATCCTTTTATAGATATTGACCGGGTAGGTATTCATGGCCATAGTGGTGGTGGCTTTATGAGCACAGCTGCTATGTTGGTATACCCCGATTTCTTTAAAGTGGCAGTATCTTCTTCCGGTAACCATGATAATGCTATTTATAACAGGTGGTGGAGTGAGAAACACCATGGTGTAAAAGAGATCATTAGCGAAAAAGGTGATACTTCTTTTGCGTATACCATAGAAAAGAACCCTGATCTTGTAAAGAACCTGAAAGGACATCTTCTATTATCCACAGGCGATATAGATAACAATGTGCATCCTGCGAATACTATCCGTGTAGTAAATGCTTTGATTAAAGCCAATAAGCGTTTTGACCTGGTAGTGTTACCGGGACAACGTCATGGATATGCGGATATGACCGAATATTTCTGGTGGAGAATGGCGGATTATTTCTCTGAATACCTGATTGGTGATACTACAGAGCGGCCTGTTAATATTGACCAGATAAATAATGATGTAGAGCAAAGTGGTGTAAAAGGAGTTCCTCCGGCAGGCGCTGGTGCTGCGGGTGGAAGGAGAAGATAAATAAATGTATTGTAAAGAAGTTAAGGAAAGGGCTGTCGATACAGCCCTTCATCCTATCGGATTATTCTAAACACTGAGACCGAATTACATTGCTGTTTTTGCAATGAGGGAGAAATGTCTTTAGGTAACGGATGGTTTTTTATAGGAACCGTATATTGCCAAAGTTGGCACGAACGGTAATATGTGTGTTACCACCTTTACCGATAGAGCCAGTATATCGATGGGTGGCACTGTAATAATTGGAATAACTGAAGTCCGATGAGCTCCTTTCTTCAGGTATGTCTATCATGGAATGGTTACTTAGCCTGCCATTGGAGATAACAATATCGTAGTCCGCGGTAAAGTCTTTACTAAGACCCAGGTTAACGCTGGTGTAATTGCTTTTGATATTAAGCGCTGTCAGGCTACTATCTATATCAAGGTCAACAGTGCTGCAATAATCGAGTTTCGCAGTAAAACTGCCTGTCATTTTCTTAATATCCAGCCTGGAGTACCTGGCAACCAGTTCGGTATTAGCGAGGCTTTCTATAAAGGTTTTACCGTATTCAACAGTAATGTATTGTGCTTTGTCGAGCTTTCCTGCTGTTAATGTTCCGTATTTGCAATAGAGCTCCAGTTCTCCTTTATAATCGCCGATATCGATGGGGCCAAAATTGTTCTCTGCGTATAGTTTTGCTGTAGCGGGCAGGTATACTTCGTAATCTACTTTGATACTTTGGTTGTGGTAGTTGTTATATCCCGTGTTACCGATATAGGTTTTGAACGAAATATTTTCAGCATCTTTCTTTTCTATGATGTTGATCCGGTTTAATACGGTATCTGCATATGCTTTATCGTCGGAACCCACCAGGATCTCTGCTGTTACTTTTACTTCGGTTCTATCCCATGTTTTAATAACGAGGTGTCCATACCGGTTTTCCAGGAGCACCCTCTCTTTACCTAAGGGGTAGGTTTGGCTAAATGTTTTATGGCTTTGTTGTACATTCTCTTCGCTATTATAAGATGACTGGGCGGTGGTAACAATGGTAATGGAAAGGAGTATCCATGCGAGCAACCCTTTGCTCACAAGTGTAGCAGTTACTTTCATAATCAGTGATTGAATTACTATTAAGAGCGCAAAGGGGGAAAAAGGTTGGAAGGGAGGGGCGTTTTTTTTTGAGTAGGGCGTTTTCAGGCAAAGACGCAAAGGAGGAGCTGGTGATAAAAGAAAAATGATACAAACAAGTGTTAGTAAGGAGGATGCCGTTATTTTTGTTTTAAACGATGAAATATGGCTGCCAAAACCGATTTATTTCAAAGTCCTGATTATTATCTGTTGGATGAATTATTAACAGAGGAACATAAGCTGGTACGCGAAAGCGTGCGTAATTATGTAAAGAAGGAGATATCTCCCATTATAGAGGAATATGCGCAAAATGCGGAATTCCCGGTACAGATAGTAAAACAGATGGGAGAGCTGGGCTGTTTTGGCCCTACTGTTCCACATGAATATGGTGGCGGTGGCCTGGATTATATCAGTTATGGCCTGATGATGCAGGAACTGGAGAGAGGGGATAGTGGGGTGCGTTCTACGGCCAGTGTACAGGGTAGCCTGGTGATGTTCCCTATTTATGCCTATGGCAGCGAGGAACAACGGCGTAAATACCTGCCTAAGCTGGCAAGTGGTGAATGGCTGGGTTGTTTTGGCCTTACGGAACCCAATCATGGCAGCGACCCCTCCAGTATGCTTACCAATATAAAGGATGCGGGCGATCATGTGATACTGAATGGCTCCAAAATGTGGATCAGTAATGCGCCTTTTGCACAGTTGGCCGTGGTATGGGGTAAAGATGAGCAGGGTGAGATCAAAGGCCTTATCGTAGAAAGGGGGATGGAAGGATTTACCACACCTACTACGCACGGCAAATGGAGCCTTCGAGCGAGTGCTACCGGGGAGTTGGTATTTGATAATGTGAAAGTGCCTAAGGAAAATATCTTACCCAATGTAAAGGGATTGAAAGGCCCCCTGGGTTGTTTAACCAAGGCCCGTTATGGGATTGCCTGGGGTGTATTGGGTGCTGCGATGGATTGTTATGATACTGCTTTGCGTTATAGCAAGGAACGGATACAGTTTGATAAGCCCATTGGGGCATTCCAGTTACAGCAGAAAAAACTGGCAGAAATGATCACTGAAATCACCAAGGCGCAATTACTGGTTTGGCGATTGGGAGTACTGATGAATGAAAATAAAGCAACGCCTGCGCAGGTGAGTATGGCGAAGCGCAATAATTGTGAAATAGCGGCGAATATTACAAGGGATGCCCGGCAGATGCTGGGTGGCATGGGTATTACCGGCGAATACAGTATTATGCGACATATGATGAACCTGGAAAGTGTGATTACGTATGAAGGTACCCATGATGTACATTTACTGATCACCGGTATGGATGTTACAGGGTTTAATGCGTTTAAGTAAGCAGGTATATAGAGAAATATCACTTCACCCCTTTTTATACAAAGATTAACCCTGTTATAAAGGTTACATGAAATTTTTCCTAATTGGCATGATGGGTAGCGGAAAAAGCTATTGGGCGCAGTATATTGCCGGCGCGTGTGCAATTGACTGGATGGATCTTGATGCAGAGATAGAGAAGGAAACCGCTATGAGTATCCGGGATATCTTTGAAACAGAAGGAGAAGCCTTTTTCCGTACCAAAGAAAAAGAGGCTTTGCATCTGCTGGCAGCTCATCAAAACATTGTGATTGCAACCGGTGGTGGTACCCCCTGTTTTCACAACAATATGGAATGGATGAACAGGCATGGGATTACCATCTGGATAGATGAGCCTGTTGAAATTCTGGTACAAAGATTGGGTAAGGAAAAAGCACAACGCCCTTTGTTACAAAACCTGGGCGACGATGAATTGTATACTTTTTTGTCGGGTAAACTGGAAGAGCGAAAAACAATATATAGTAAGTGTCAATACCATTTACAGGGAACCAATATCAATGAAAACCAAATTATCCAAATAATCAGGCAACATGCATAGAGGATATTTAAAAACGGCCGCATTTTTAGGAGCGCTATCAGTAATGCTGGGCGCTTTTGCCAGTCATAAGTTAAAACAAATGGTATCGCCTGAGGCTGTAGCTATTTTTGAAACAGGGGTGCGCTACCAGTTTTACCATGTAGGTGCATTGGCATTGGCGGCATTGATCTATAAAGAATATCCTAATAAACTCATCAGCGCCGCAGGCATTTTGTTTATGCTGGGAATAGGCTTTTTTAGCGGCTCTTTATATGTACTTACCTATACCACGGCTAATAGCATAACAGGATTCGAATGGGTAGGTCCATTTACCCCGATAGGTGGTGTGTTCTTTATTTGCGGCTGGTTGTGTTTGTCGCTGGGCGTGAATTATAAGGAATGAGGGGGCTATGTACGATTTACGATGTACGAAGTACGATGTGATTGACAGGGAGTAGGAATACTCTTCCCGACTGTAGCCAAACCCCAATGTTATAAACCGTTTTTTGTTGTTCCGTTGCCGTTTTGAATTATTTGTATTCTGTCATACCTAAATACTTTCGCTGGTTTCGGATCGCCCTTTGCTGGGAAATAGTTTGCAGGATAGCCTTTCTTTGAGTAAAACTGTCCCGTTACAGAAACTCTTAACGGAATGTTAGTTCCATTATAAAGTGTATTAGCTGAAATTACTTTATCACTTGACGGTTCAAGATAAAACTCTTCAAACTTTGAAGTGTCCTTTGCATATTTTGTTTCAAACCATTGAGGGCAGGTACACATAATTGCTGCATATGAAACATCAAGCGTTTTTGTCTTCCCATTCAAACCTCCTTTATCAACCAAATATTTTAAACTGTCAAGTTTGTCTACTAAGTTTTGCCTGTAATAGCTTTTGATAATTTTATATGAGGTATATCTGAACACTTGTGCTTTGTTAACCTGTTCCTCGCCTTTTATATAGCCTATCGGATAGCCTTTGTCAATGTAATATTGCCCAGTAAATTGAACAATATCACCACTATAGCCTATTGTGACTGGAAGTATTAAAGATGTGTCAACGGGCTCGATAAAAGCACAATGGTCTGAAAGTTTGCCTGTGTCCTGATACCTGGTTATTATATCCTGTGTCGCCCAATTAGCACACCCGCAAGCCCACATTATGTAGTGAAATTCTACGGTCTGTATCTTATTGTTCAACTTGTTTTGATGTGTTGAACAGGAAAGAAGTAGGAGGATGAATGTTATTGTTGATAGTTGTTTCACTGCTTGCTACAAGTACTGATTAAAGTTACAAAAGTTCATTGCTAATTCTATGATTCAATTTATAATATATGGCCTGGAACTGCAGGTGAAGCTGAGGTAGCGCTGTCTTCCTAACGACAAAACAATAATTCGATTGTAACAAGTATCTTGTTACAATCGAATTGTACATTTAGGCTAGCCCACGTAAAATGTCAAGTCTATTTTTAGGTGCATTTGGTGAAAGAAAATCGGGGATTGTCTTATCAGTTCGTCTAGGTCTTTTCAAAAACTCAACTGGCCATTCTGTCAACCGTTGTTCTTTTACATGAACATACTTCCCTGGTTCCGGTTCGTCAATATACTCCTCTTGCAAAATCAATGCAAGTGGGTTTTCGCAGCCTTGATTTGATTGTGAATAGGTAAGAGCTTCTTCATAAGTCTCGAAAAAATAATAATAATTATCACCATTTTCTATGTCAGGTGCTCCGTCATTGGGGTGACACCAAACCCTATATTCCAATACATCGTCCCAAACAAAACCACCACCGGATTTTACAAGTCCCGGATATTCGCCTATTAAATCTGGATCTTTAGCTTTTGGATAGTTTATCATTTGTTGGCTTTAGAATTGTCTGTCAGTTTTCAGGCTAAAATATATCCGTCGAATGTTTGAAGTGTTTGCATTGGCATTCGCAGCAGTTAGTTGGGCCTATATAAAACCTGATGTTGCCTGTAGTTCTCCTATTGTACTGCTAATTTTGTCACTAATGTCGCTGGGTATTTGTTTGCTAACTCTTTAATGTATTTTTTTGCTTTTGATAATTTTTTTTTATCAACACTATTTAAGTACGAAAGCCACCCATTTACTTCGTATAAGAGCTTGATATTTTTCTGCTCTTTTGGTAATGTTAAATGATGAATTTTAGCCCTTACATTTTTATATTTATGCTTGCCTATTCCAAAAGTGTCGTTTGATATTACAAGTCCTGTTACAATTTTTGCTCTTGCTGAGCCTGCGATTCTTGTTTTAGAAGGATTTATAATAAAATTTTCATCTTCAACAATTGCTTTAATTACAGGCATAATATTGACAACTTTTGAGGGAGTTAATCCCGAAAATGATAAGTCGTCTGCATACCTTGTATAATTAATTCCTCTTTTACCAACGTAGCCTTGAATACGAGCATCAAGAGTCCATGCTGAAAGATTTGCAAGTTTTGGAGAACAAGGGCTTCCCTGTGGCAAAGACTCTTTAAAAGTGCAAACGTTTGTCATTATAGTCGCAATCATTTCATTATAGCCAACTGCTTTGAAAATACTATAAACTTTATTGCGTTTAACAGTCAAAAAAAAGTCTTTAAGATCAATGGTAAGAATTGTAATTGCATTTTTATGTGGCTCTGCATTACTTGCAGTTGATGTTCCCTTTTCAAAGCCTTTGCAAGAACTAGAAACTTTAAGTTTGTCTAAAATATTTACAAGTATCCAAGACTGAAGTCCCTTCAATTTTTTACTTGGTTGACAAATTGTTCTGGATTTTCCACTTTTTTTGGGGATGTTGTAGGTCTTATAATATTTGTCAGAGTGTTTAGAAAGTTGGTAAATAGTATATTTTGATATATGGGTTGTTTTAGAGAAATCATCAAGGTTTTGGATTAATGGTAATCCAAGCATATTAAGTCTTATGTTATCTGATTTATTCATTGTTTAATGAAGGTCGGGTAAGCCCTTTTTACATCGTAACATTTGAGTGAATTTAAAAGGATTCTGAGGAGACGAAGAATACTTTTAAATTTTCGATTATAAAGTTCAGTTTAATACTCGGATGCCGGAACAACATCCTCTCGCATTTTCAATTGCATAACGCAAAATACTTAGCGTCTAAAAAGAACTTACCCTAACTTCAATTTCTTTTTTCTATTTCTTAAATTTAGTATTTCTAATCTAAGATTGTCTATAGCTACAGTTTTATCCTGTGTTTTACTTCTTGTGTTTTTTTTCTGAAAGCTAAAAAATTCATCAATACCTAATTGTGTTAATTTATATCCATTAGGTGTTAATTCTACTAACCGTTTTTTGCTTAAAATTGTCAATGCGGTTGTAGTCGCTTGGAAAGAGTTTGCTTCATCATTCATTGCGCTTCCAACTATATCAATTAGTGTTGATTTTATAACAGGTTCTAATAAATAAATTGCTGGTAATAAAAAATTGTCAGTTTGTAAGAGAGTGATTTTATCGTTTATTTTACTACTCGTTTTTTTCATTGATCTTAAGGCTGTACTTATTTTATCAATTTCTTTATCGATTTTGTTTGGATCAATAAAAATCAATCCGTGGTTATTTGCGTTCTTTACAAGTTTAAGTGGACCTTGATTTATAAAACTTTTGTTTTTTTTATATTTGTTATCAACTAAGCAAATTAGTTTGTGCCTTAATTTTTCATCGTTTGCAAAAGCTCCTAATTCTGCAAATGAACCTGGACTTTCTGGGATTAAAACAATTACATCAACACTATCAGCTAAAAGGCCTTCAAGTGATAGCAAGTCTTTTGACTGTGAACTGTATAAAAGTTCTTCAAAAATATCTTCAGGAAAAATTAGATCATAGTAATGTTTGTACCAAAATCCTGTCAGTGACTTTGCAATTTTAAATCTCATTTTATCTTCTTGAGATTTATCAGCACCACATAAAAATATGGTTGTCTTAAAACTGTTAGCAGGCTTAAAGATGTCTTCTCGAATTTTCTTCGATATTTTTTTACAATCTGATTTTGAAATATTATTTGTCATCGTATAGAGTCGATAAAATTGTAGCCAATGCGTATATTGATATTACTATACGCAATATATTCAAAAATGACAATATTAAAAATAGCTATTTAGTATCATCACTTTTCGTACTGTGTTGGAACAATCCAACCTCACCACATTATTTCTTCTTGTTGTCATAAACCATCAAAAGGGGCAATAGCATTTACCAGTTTTTGCCTGCTTACGTGCAGAATATCTACCACAAATGCTGATTAAGTAATTTAAGGCACCAACACCAGCCTTTTCCCATTACTATCTCTATTCCATACGCTTTCTACTTCCTGTAAAGGCACTGCTTCCGTATCTATTTTTAGTTGACCCGTAGCCGCCAGCTCAAAAAGCCTGGGTAATATTTCTGTGGGTACTTTTTGCATTACTTCTTTGGGTACAGAACCGCCGCCTACGCCGTACAATTCAATAGCCGAGCTTCTTAAAGAGGCGGAGGCCAGTTCTATGGTAGGGCCAGCCATTTCTCCTACAGAGATATAACGGGTGCGTTGGGTGGAGGCTGCAAGATCGTGCCCGGTTAAGGCATTGAGCAATAGGGTAGCGGGGTGCCCCCACAAGTAATCGATCACAATATCGAAATGGGCCTGGGCCAGTTCTTTTTTGATGGACTGTGTAATGCCTGTATCATCCTGGGATAAGGATACCAGCGCATCTGCACCCAATGCCGGCAGGGTTTGCAATATTTCCTCATTTCTTCCGGCGGCAATCACTTTGTCTGCCCCCAACTGTTTGGCCAGTTGTATGGCCAGTTTGCCGGTTACACCGGTGGCTCCATTGATGAATACGGTATCACCCGGTTGTATGGCCGCCCGGTAGCTTAACGAGAACCACGCGGATAAGCCGGGGTTGGGTAATGCGGCGGCTGTTATATCATCAATATTACCGGGTAAAGGAATACAGATTCGGTTGGATATAATGGCCTGTTCTGCCATCATACCTGTATGGCCCCCTGCGTATACCCTTGTGCCATCTTTCAGTATGCCTACCCCATCTACACCCGGTACAACGGGCAGGTGCTCATAACTGTCGTAATGGGTGCCACCGGCACGCATTTTATCAATGTTTTTAATGGAGGCGGCTTTTACGGTTACCAATAGCTGGCTTTCTGTTTCAATAACAGGATCGGGAAAATTTTCATACCGGGGGCTTTCGCCCAGGCGGTGCAATACGGCTGCTTGCATATTTTTTTGTTTTAATAGTACAAAGGAAAAAAGCCAGCCGTGGGTACACGATAACAAAAGATAAGAAAGTGGATGGTTTCTGGTTTCTGGTTACAGGTTCCGTAGAGAATTATGAATTACGAGTCACTGGAAACCTCAAACCAGGAACTTGTAACC
>Ga0207739_1000025_pt1 | contig 15943 bp, 17 predicted proteins | sample LuqExpMetageno15_FD_187773 | JGI IMG/M metagenome (GOLD analysis project Ga0207739, IMG submission 187773) | Tropical forest soil microbial communities from Luquillo Experimental Forest, Puerto Rico - Sample 15 (SPAdes) | ecosystem: Environmental > Terrestrial > Soil > Tropical forest ... | reverse complement strand
TACTACCGATAGCCTCAATAACTACCTGATGATAAAGCCTTATTATGATCTTTCTTATAATAGTACCCGGGGAGAACCTAATTGGGTAAGCTGGCATTTGTATACAGGTGACCTGGGTAGTACTGACCGTCTCGACAATTTCAGGGCAGATAGTTCTTTGCCTGCCTCCTGGTTCTGGGTAGGTGGGAATGATTATTCAGGCAGTGGATTTGACAGGGGGCATAATTGTCCTTCTGGTGACAGAACGCTTAGCACCACTACCAACTCTGCTACTTTTTTAATGAGTAATATGATTCCACAGGCGCCTTATAATAATGAACAAACATGGGCCAATATGGAAGACTCTATCCGTAAGTATGTAAATGCGGGTAATGAGGCCTTTATAGTAATGGGATCGTATGGTACAGGTGGTACGGGTTCCAATGGTTTTGCTACTACCATAGATGGTGGTCATGTAACGGTACCTGCCAATATCTGGAAAGTAGTGGTATTGATACCCAATGGCAATAATGACCTGAGCCGTATAGATACTACTGCAAGGGTGATTGCCGTAATAGTACCCAATAACAATAGCGTTAGCAGTACCTGGAAAAACTATCGTACTACGGTAGATGCTATTGAGGCTGCTACAGGTTATAACCTGTTATCCAATGTGCCGGTAGCTGTTCAGAATGTGCTGGAGGCGAGGGTGGATACTAAGTAGAAAAGATATACTAGTAGTCGACTAATAAAAAAGTCTGTGATAGGTTGTTGGGCCTTCACAGACTTTTATGATTTTGACACATCACCTTTTCTTGTCAAATTGAAGGGTCAGTGATTTTCATAATGAAGATGATCTTGGTAGAAGGCGGATAGCTACTGCCATTACCTGTTGCCCCACTAACATCATGCTGATGGATAAACTTATGATCGCCTTGCGTTTCAAAAGCAAGTACTTCTGCTGAAGGGCCTCCTTTCGAAGGAGTTGACGTTGTTGCAGAGAATTGATGAGTATGTGTATCACTTCCTAAAGATTCCCCGATTTCTGCTTTATTGACTGTTCCAATTGGATATTTACTAACGAAATTGGGAGTTCCGTTTGTTGTATCACATATTGCCCATCCTGCAGGGATAACGGCGGTAGATGCCCACATTAATACAACTCCTTTTGGAAAGAATTTCATGATCTCCATAACTGGTAGTTTTAATAGTTATTGATTTGAGAAAGGGATAATTCCAGGCAATTGTTTTTATTGGTTAGAAAGATTAGCAGTACCGCATATTTGCTTTGCAACTGCATCTCCTGCTGCAATTACTAACCCAATAGCTCCCTTGGCGATTGGATTCTTAATTAATGACTCTAATAGCTGAAGGCCTTGTTTTACTGAAGGCCAGATAGAGCAGAATTGATTGGAAGACTGAGTGGTAAGAGTGATGTTGTTACTGTTTGCAACAATTTGTTGTGTGTCCATAATGTTGATTTTTTTGTGCCTACTCTAAAACCCGTTTTCGGCTTCCCGGGATTGATTATTTGATAACAAAAATGAAAGTTGTTGAGAGAGAGGGCAATGAGAGATTTCTGATCATAGAATGGGATTTTCCCCGTGCAGGAATGGGGAAAATGCTATTTATCAGAGAAAAGAATTGTTGGAGCATTGCTGATCAATAACCTCAAAAACATTTTATTATGCAACCAGAAAAAAGCACTGAATCTGAACAATTCTTAAAACTTAAAAAGAGTTCAGTTATTAAAAACGTCATTATTGGCGTTTTAATTCTAGGAGTAGTGGGATTAACCATTTATTCTTATAATGAAGCATCTTCGATATCGGAGACGCGGGAAGGATTTGCGGATTTTAGAAAAGATAGCCTTGCGTTATTTAATCCGCAGGATCTTTTTGAAGCGCAACGGCATGGGTTGATTGATTCTGCTCATGCTCGACTGGGTATTACCAAATACCGTAATAGGTTTATTAATGTATTTGGACGTAAAGCATATGGCGTTTATCATGATACTACTGATGTAAAGGAATACACCGATAGTATTATTTCGTTTATCAGGAAAAGACCAACTACAGTAGTGATAAATAACAAAACATATAGCTGGAAGTTTGGGTTTTATTATATGATGTATAGGGTTAACGGAAGTGCAAAAATTACTTTCTGTTTTGCGCCAATGCTTGTAAATGTGAATAATCCTTCGGATGTTTATGATTATTTTGATAGGCCAATCCGGATTTTAGCTGAACAACCAAGGGATCCAGGAGATAGTACAAATCCTTATGATAGTGCTCCACTTTATGATGATGGTGAAATGTGGCCATAATTAAATAAACCAAGCCTAATGAATTTCCCTTATACTGTAATTATTGAAATTGTATGCCTGTTTTTTGCCATAACCTACCTGAAAAAGGAGAAAGGTTATTGGAATGGCATTATGTGGTTCATGTTGTTTACCGTAATAACCGAAATGGCGGGATATTGTATGCGAGTCATATTACATTATAACAATCACTGGCTTTACAATTTTTATTTACTGGCAGAAGCCTCTTTTATGAGCTGGCTTTTATATAAAATAAGCATCTTTAACAGTAAGCCCCTGGTAATAACGGGGCTTGCTGTTTTTGTAATATGCTATTTATATGAGAGTATTCATAGTGATTTTACAGAATATAGTTCTGTCAGTAATAGCATACTCTGTATCTATCTAACAATTGTATGTTGCCTTTATTATTATTTTTTATTAAAACGCGATGAATATATTAATGTTGTTAAATATGCACCATTCTGGATAATTACGGGTTGCTTTTTCTTTTACTTTGGCAGAATCGGATGTAATTTTTTCTTTGAATACTTGGTTGCCATTTGCAATAAATACGGAGTGCCGGTACGTTATATCATATTTATTATACTTAATTTTATTTTGTATGGTTGTTGGAGCTATGCTTTTATATGCAGATATCGACACACAATATCATCCTGACAGTTATTTTAATAACTTCTATTTTTTTATTAGCCGCAGCTTTTCTTGTGCTATATGTAAGATTATATAATGAACGGAAGGGTAAGTACATAGAGGAGAAAAAGATGATGGTGCAGGAATTTGAGAAACAACTTCTTCAATCCCAACTGGAAACCCAGGAAGAAACCTTTAACCATTTAGCCAAAGAAATACACGATAATGTAGGTCAGTTATTAAATAGCGCCAAACTATTAATAGGGGTTACACAGCGTACCATATCAAATCCCCCGGATACGCTAGCGATAGCCGATAAAACATTAGGCAAAGCGATCAATGAATTGCGTTCCCTCTCCAAATCGCTAGACAAGGAATGGCTGGAGCAATTCAACTTTATTGAGAACCTGGAAGCAGAGATAAAACGCATTAACGCAGCAAATAGCCTGCATATCAGCTTTGTAAAGCCGGATATCTTATCCATGAAACCCGGTGAACAGATCATTCTGTTTCGTATTGTACAGGAAGTATTGCAAAACGCTATCAAACACGCGCAGGCAAAACACATACAGATTATCATATTGCAGGTAGATCAACAACTGGTGATCCGTATGGTAGATGATGGCAGTGGTTTTGATGAATCCACTTCCCTGAAAGGTATGGGTATCCTTAATATAAAACACCGGACGCATTTATTAGGTGGCATGGTAGAATGGCAGTCGCCGGGAAAAGGCACTGTAGTCAACATCCAAATACCTGTAAAACCCGAGGAAATATGAAATTAACCATTGGCATTGTAGACGATCACCAGCTTTTCCTGAAGTCACTAAGCCTCATGCTGGAAAGCTTTAAAGTATACGAAGTAGTACTGGAAGCATTAAACGGGAAAGAGTTGCAGGAGAAAATGCAACAAAAGAAAATAGTGCCCGATATCATATTGATAGATGTGAATATGCCTGTTATGAATGGAATTGAAACAGCTACCTGGTTGTTTGAGCAATACCCACAGGTAAAATTGGTTGCATTATCTATGAATGATACAGATAAAGCAATCATTGGCATGTTAAAGGCGGGTTGCTGTGCCTACCTGTTGAAAGATACCCATCCCAATGAACTGGAGAAAGCTTTGCAGGAGATCAGTACAAAAGGGTATTATAATGCCGATGTAAGTAATATTAATTTCAGGCGTTTGCTACAGGCAGAGAAAGAGGCATTACACATCAATGAAAAAGAAAAACAATTTCTGCAATTAGCCTGCAGCGATAAAACCTATAAACAAATAGCCGCTATTATGGGTGTAACAGAACGTACTGTTGATAGCTACAGGGAGAACCTTTTCCAGAAGCTAAAGGTACAAAGCAGGGTAGGGCTGGCATTGGAAGCCATCAGGAAGGAACTGGTAAAATTGTAAAGAGTGTATTACTACTGCCGGGTGGCAGGTAATACACTCCTTATTGATCCTGGTGCCAGAGGGACGATGTTATAATTAGTTAAGTTTGTACGATTGTAGTGTTTGAGAATAATCCAGGTACAAGGAATTCGTAGCCGGGTTCTGCTCATAATCCTCCATACGAACAACACCTACACCCGCTGAAACATATGTTACAATTACTTCCTTTGTAGCATTGTTACAATCCGTATTGTATTCAATGTTTTTCAGGCAGGAATACCCATTAATGGTAGTGGGTGTTACAAAACCATATTGAGAGAACAACCCTACACAAAGAGGGTTAGAAAAGTCATTGGCCGAACCCAGTAGCGCACCATCCTGGTTAGAGGTAGCAAAAAACACATAAGGTGATGAACTAAGGCTATCCATCATATAAATAGCTGTGTTGGAAGGGTCAACTGCTATATAGTTACCCGATGCAAAGAAACCATACGTATTATCCTGGATGCCATAAAAGGTAATTCCACTCGGGTCGTTATAGGTTTTATTAGTAACACTGATTGTATCGGCATATATCAATGCTGCAGGGCCGGTAGGATTTAAAACAGAATCCTGGTACACCCATGTATTACCTGCTTTCAGCGGCCATAAAGAAGATGCAGAACTACCTGGTGAAACCAATGTGGGATTCTTGGTACAGGAAAAAGCGGCTGCGGCGATAATAATACAAAAGATGACTTTTTTCATAATGATACTTTTTACTTTTACTCATTAAGAGGGGCTACAGTAACAATATGTTTATCACTCATTTGTTAAAGAAAACCTAATAAGCCATAGGCCTTAAAAAGAGCTTATGTTATTGTATATCAATACGCCAAAATCTTAAAAATAAATTAAGCCGGCACTGCCGGCTTATCTTTTTTAAAGGAGGTGTGCTTATGTTAAGCATATACGGTATTATTCTCTGTTGCACCGGGGTGGCTTACCTCAGGAGCATCAAGCGTAGTAAGTACATGTACAAAGGCATTGAACAGGTTGGTAAGCTCGGCTGTATTTGTAATAGCCCTTTGTATTACCAGTTCCAGGTGGTTCTCTTCTTTTTTATCGCCTTCTTCAATCTTCAAGGTATAACCGGATAATGATTGGAATGCATTTCTTACCCATTCAGCGGCAAAAGCTTTCTTTACCAGTTCTGCATCATTGGTTTTCACAATAGTTGCATCGTCAAAAGCCGGGTAACCAAGAACGATATCCTCCATACCAAATATTTTACCTATTTGGTTTACAAAATCCTGTGGATGTATGGAAAAACGCAGATGATCCCGTGTATACAAGGGCGCATCGATTACTGTTTTTTCATAACCACCTTCAAGACTACCGCCTGCTGAACTGCTGATGTCAATATAAACATCCCGTTTATCTATTGTAATAGTGGCCTGGTAATCCAGGGTGCTTGTTGCAGCAGATAAATCATCATTAATTATCTGCCATACACCATTGATGTCTTCATCGGTAAAACGTTTCTGTAAGTTCATATTGTAAGGTTTATAAGTTTAATAATAGGGGTTATAACCAGTAGCAAATTATCCAAGAACCAGGCCAATGACCCTGACCAAAATCAGTAATAACGATTATTATACATGATCTTCAACAGCAGGGGCAATAAATGTACCATCCGTATGCCAAACAGCACACAGTAGAATGGTGAGTTAACCAAAGGATATTGTTAAAAAGAGGGGTGTAATGCAAGAGGGAGGAACAAAGTACCGAAGTAGTCATTGAATGCTGAACCGGGCGTTCAGCCAGGATAGTGAGGCTAAATACCCCAATAATCAGGATGTTGGTAAAACGCAATGTCTATCAACTCATTCAGTTCCTGTGTTAACGGCATTTTCTTTCTTCCTTTTTCCGTCCAGTAATACGTACCTGCATCACTAACAGAAGGAATAATCTCTTTTCTCTCTTTAGATTTTGGAAGGCTCAACATATAAACGGGTTTATCAGCGTCACCCTGTACATCTATATGTACTCTTTGCCCTTTGCCTGATATAATTAAATTACTTTTCATGCCTTTCAGAAACCAATTATAATGCCAGAGTGCCAGGGTGATTTACGAAGTACAAAAAAATAACATTACCCCTGCATTTTGCCTTTTTAGCTTCTTACCTTTATCCTTCTACTATGGCAAAAAACAAACAACAGCCTGCTGCCCCGGCACTGCAGGTACAGGAAGAAAGCATTGAAGTATTTGGCGCAAGGGAACATAACCTGAAAAACATAGACATTGCCATTCCCAAAAACAAAATGGTGGTTTTTACCGGTGTTAGTGGCAGTGGAAAATCGTCACTGGCTTTTGATACGATCTATAATGAAGGCCAGCGACGCTATATGGAAAGCTTTAGCGCGTATGCAAGACAGTTTATGGGCGATATGGAGCGGCCGGATGTAGATAAAATTACCGGCCTCAGCCCTGTTATCTCGATAGAACAAAAAACAACCAACAAAAATCCACGCAGCACCGTAGGTACCGTTACAGAGGTGTACGATTTCCTTCGTTTATTATATGCAAGAGTAGGGGAAGCCTACAGCTATAATACCGGTAAGAAGATGGTAAAATTCAGCGAGGAAGAGATAGTTGAAAATATTTACCACAAGTTCAAAGGCAAAAAGATCTCCTTACTGGCGCCACTGGTACGCGGGCGTAAAGGGCACTACCGTGAGTTGTTTGAAGAGATTCGTAAAAAAGGCTTTTTAAAAGTGCGGGTAGATGGAGAGATTCTCGACCTTACGCCAAAGCTGCAGGTAGACCGGTATAAAATACATGACATTGAGGTAGTGGTAGACCGTTTGGCAGTTACGCCGGATATGAAGGTACGCATCAGCCAGAGTGTACAGCAAACACTCAAAATGGGTAAGGAACTGATGTTTCTGCTGGTAGATACTACCGGCAACAGTACGGCAAAAGGCAAATCAGCCGGTGAGTTGCTGGTACAATACAGCAAACAATTGATGTGTGAGGATACGGGTATCAGTTATGAGGAACCTTCGCCCAATGCCTTTTCTTTTAATTCTCCTTATGGTGCCTGCCCGGTATGTAAAGGATTGGGGAATGTATATACGGTAAGCATAGAAGCCGTATTACCCGATAAAAAACTGTCCATCAAAGAGGGGGGGATTGCGCCTTTGGGTGGGGAACGGGAAGCCTGGATGTATAAAAGCGTGGCACAGTTAGCCAAAAAGCATAAAATAAGCCTGGATAAGCCCATTAAAGATTTATCGGAACAGGCACTCAACCTGTTATTGTACGGTCAAAAAGAAGGGCCGGGTGAAGAGGTGCTCAATTTTGATGATGCACCCGTTGATACGCCTTACGAAGGTGAATTTGAAGGCATTGTTCCTATGCTGAAAAGATGGTTTGGTGCTACAGGCAGTACAGAAAATATGCGGGATTGGGTAGAGAAATTTATGGAACTAAAATCCTGCCCCGAATGCAACGGCGCTCGCCTTCGTAAAGAAAGCCTTTGGTTTAAAGTAGACGAAAAAAATATAGCCCAGCTAAGCCAGTTAAACCTTGACAAACTAATGGCCTGGTTTGACAATATTGAGAAGCGGCTAAGCGACAAACAGAATGCTATTGCAAAAGATATTTTAAAAGAGATCAGGGAACGCATACAGTTTCTGCTGGATGTAGGCCTTACCTATCTCTCGCTGAATAGGCCTTCCCGTACGCTTAGCGGGGGTGAATCGCAACGTATCAGGCTCGCTACCCAAATAGGCTCACAGCTGCAGGGTATTACTTATATACTGGATGAGCCCAGTATTGGGCTGCATCAACGGGATAATCACCGGCTCATCAGGTCTCTCTTAAACCTGAGAGATATTGGTAATAGTGTATTGGTGGTAGAGCATGATAAGGATATTATGATGGCCTCCGATTACCTGGTAGATATAGGCCCCAAAGCGGGTCGCTTTGGAGGGCAGGTAGTTGCCGCAGGTACACCACAACAGGTATTACATAGTAAGTCCGATACGGCAGCATTTCTAAGTGGTGCAAAGAAACTGGAAATACCCGCATCGCGACGCCCGGGGAATGGCAAAGCACTCGAATTGAAAGGTGTAAAAGGGAATAACCTCAAAGGGGTGGATGTAAAATTCCCGCTGGGCCAGCTGATTGTAGTAAGCGGAGTAAGCGGCAGTGGCAAGTCAACCCTGATCAACGAAACATTATATCCTATTCTGTCCCATCACTCGTATGGCAGCAGGGTAACGCCCATGGAATATAAAAGCATCACAGGTTTAGAGCACATTGATAAGGTAATTGAGATAGACCAGAGCCCTATAGGGCGCACGCCGCGTAGTAACCCGGCTACCTATTGTGGGTTCTTCACAGAGATCCGTACCTTGTTTGCTTCTGTACCGGAAGCCAAAATACGTGGCTATAATGCAGGCCGCTTCTCCTTCAATGTAAAAGGAGGGCGTTGTGATGTTTGTGAAGGAGGAGGTATGCGTGTAATAGAAATGAACTTCCTGCCCGATGTATATGTACCCTGCGAAAAGTGTAATGGTAAAAGATACAACCGCGAAACGCTGGAGATCCGCTACAAAGGGAAATCCATCAGCGATGTACTGGATATGACGGTAGACGAAGCAGTAGACTTCTTTCAGCCGGTACACTATCTCTATCGCAAAGTGAAAGTATTACAGGATGTAGGCCTGGGATATATCACCCTGGGGCAGTCTGCAGTAACCTTAAGTGGCGGAGAGGCGCAACGTGTAAAACTGGCTACCGAATTAGGTAAAAAAGATACCGGCAAAACCTTCTATATACTGGATGAGCCCACTACAGGCCTCCACTTCCAGGATATCAAGCTACTGATGGATGTATTAAACAAACTGGTAGACAGGGGAAACACTGTGTTGATCATCGAACACAATCTCGATGTAATTAAACTGGCGGATCATATCATAGATCTCGGTCCCGAAGGGGGAGATGGTGGCGGCAAAATATTGTTTGAAGGAACACCCGAACAAATGATCAAAAACAAAACCAGCCATACCGCCCGTTTTTTAAAGGCCGAGATGGAAGGAACCACTGTACCGTTAGATTAATCTCATACTGGCATTAATAACTTCTGTGTAATGAAATACCTGTTTTTAGTATTCATTTTGTTTTGTACAGCGTGTATCACAACTAACATCAGTCCAAAAGAGAAAAAAGAAGTCTTCAATGAAGAGATCAGTAAATATGGGCTTACTGATAAAGATACCATTGTAGATATAGGCTGCGGAGATGGTGCATTTGATGCTGTAATAAAGTCCTACTACCCCCATACGTGTTTTGTGTTGGAAGAACTGTCACCAGGTGGAAAGAAATCCATGAAATACCTACATGCTTATTTTCCTCCCGGAACAAACGGGAAAAAGCATTGTTCGCCTGTAATTGTATTGGGTACGGATACTACTGTGCCATTGCCATCAAACCAATATAAACATATCATCTGCCGAAAAACAGTGCATGAGTTTACCCACCCGGATGCTATGTTGCTCGAAATGAAAAGAATCCTGCGTAGAGATGGTACGCTTATCATTATGGAGAGAGCGCCTATGTACCTGGGAGAAACTGATAAATACTGTAAACGACAGTATTTATCAAAAGAAACAGTGGTAGCATTACTGGAAAAAAATGGATTCAAATTGCTGGATATTAAACCACTCACATTTAAGAATGAAGGCCTCCCTGCCAATATCTTCTTTTTTGGCAAAGCTTAAATGCTGCTGCAATTACCAGTACAGTTGTGGATTATTTTACTCTATTCCTCTTCCATAAACAGGTAAATACTGCCTGTATAAAAAGGGTACACCATTTGCAACTATCTGAAAAACGATTAGTATGACAAATGTTACAAAAGCAAAAGTGAACGAAAACATCCAGGTAAATTTCAACCAGTCAAAAGAAGTTACGTATTGGGCCAAAAAGTATAATGTAACCCCGGTAGAGTTTCAGCAAATGTTTAAAGAAGCAGGCTATTCAATAGCCAGGTTAATGGCTATACAGGCACAAAACAATACAGGTATTGCGGGATAGCAATATCCCCTTTTAACATATCCGATGCGACAAACAGGGGAGTATCGGTCGCGGAGAGCCTTTGTACAACAAGGGCTTTTTGCATTTTATATAGGCCATTGTTCTTAGTAAACAATGCGTTATGTGTTGATCACTTGCAGATTTCAAACACATTATTTTTATTTTATTTTTGTTTCGTGGGATTACCTATCTTTATTGCCTACACCCTGAAACGCTGGCAAGGTCAAACAACTGGTATTAATCTGTAACGGCCATAAGGATAAGCCGCTGCTAATTATCACCAAAACGATACGGTCCCTGTCATGAAACTTCCTTTTAGAGACGAATTGTTTAATACACAATTCTTACGTGCCCTTATTCCCATACAGAATGATGAGGCTGGCATTCCTGAATGCCAGGGCACAGCCATCAGGATAAAAGAGCCCGATACAGGCAGCTGGTATAATGAATGGATGGACACTGCTGATAATGTATCTGTACTCGCAGAACAATATGCTCTAAGCGGGCAACCGATCATAGCCAGGCAAACCTTTTTACGCGCAGCCAATTACTATCGTACTGCGTATACATTCCTGTTACAACAACCTATAGTAGAGCCGCTAATACGTGCATATGACGCACAAACAGGTGCATTTAAAAAAGCAGCAGCATTAATGGAAATACCGCCATTGTTTTTTTCTGCTCCCTACCACGATATTCAATTACCCGCTTGTCTTTATCCTTCATATAATAAAGAACACCCATTGTTGATCATCACCGGTGGCTATGATAGTACCATAGAAGAACTATATACTTCTCATGTAAAAGCAGTGCAGGAAGCCGGGTACCATTGCCTGTGTTTTGAAGGGCCCGGGCAGGGAGCCCCCCTCTTCAAACACAATATGGGCTTTCAACCCGGTTGGGAACAGGTGGTACAGAAAGTAATAGATCAAACCATTTTATCAGGCAATACCCATACGAACAAGATAGCGATCATGGGCCTGGCATTTGGAGGATACCTGGCATTAAGGGCCGCCGCCGGCGAACCTCGCATTAAAGCCTGTATTACAGACGCAGAACAGTACAACCTTTATGAACCGGTTGAAAGCATTCTGCCGGGCTGTCTGAAAAACGATCTGGAAAGTACCAACCCGCTAAAACAAAAAATAGTTCATGCCTTATTCAGGCAGGCGCTCAGGCACCCGCTTCGTGGTTACGAGTTACGAAAAGTATTATTAGTACATGGTGCATCTTCAGTAGAAGCGTACCTCTCTATCATCAAAACATACAATCTGGAAGGGCATATAGAAAAAGTAAACTGTCCTGTTCTCCTTTGCGATGCAGAAACAACCAGCAAGAATATAATAACAGGAATATCGGCCGGGCAGCCTGAATATGTAAGTGCTTATGCAAAGTTTACGGGTAAGAAAGGAGAAACAATATACCGGCAAATCACCAACCCCACCCTATTTCACAAAAGGGTGTTCGATTGGCTGGATAAAACGATAAATAGTAGATGATAGATGCTTTGTTAGTATACTTGCAACGTATTACGTACAACTTAATTTAGCTGCGGATCTATAGGGTAGTTCACCATCATTTCATATTCTCCGCCTAGCTCTTTTAAGGCTTCACGCCATATCTGCTCGGCTTGCCTGTGAAAAACCAGTTTCCTGGTAGCCTGGCGTGCAATCCAGCTTTTTCCTCTCAGTTCACCCTCCAGCTGTCCTTCGCCCCAGCCACTATAACCGATAAAAAAGCGAATATCTCCCTGCTGTAAAAGGTTTTGTTGTACCAGTGCCACTACCTCCTCGAAATCTCCACCCCAATAAACACCATTGGTAACCTCAATACTACCGGTTAGTAAATCAGGCCGTTGATGCAAAAAATGTATGGTATCTACCTGTACCGGGCCGCCATAAAAAACCGGGAAAGGATTGCCCTCCAGGTCGCTGATCAGGTCCCCCAACTGCTGTTGGTAAGGTTTGTTGAGAACAAAGCCAAAACTACCTTCAAATTGATGCTCACACACCAAAACCACTGTTCTTAGGAAATTAGGATCCTTCAAAAATGGGTCGGATATCAGTAACGTACCAGGTATAATATCATCCATGCTTGAAAATTAAGGCATAAATCGCGAATAAAAAACTCGAAGTTAAAATGCTGGTAAACCTGACAACCGGCATGTTTAACCAGTAATACTTAACACTATATTTGTGCCAATGAAGAAAACTTTACCTGTCATTGTTATATTGATCTCTCTCTCCTTATTAGGATTGATATGGTTACAGGTATCATGGTTACAGAACCTGTTAACGGTAAGACAAGGGCAGTTATACAATAAAGTAAGAGAATCCGGCTCAATGGTAGCCGTTGACCTTGGTAAAAATACCGGGGGTGCCAACGTAATAAGAATACCAAGACGCCTTGGCCTCTCAAGATTTGGTGATCTCTCCAGGCTGGCCAAACCACCTCTGGTTGAAGAACGCTACTCACAGGTAGAAATATACAATAAACTCAGGAATGCATTCGATACCGAAGACCTCCGTGATCTCAAATTCGAGTTTGCCGTCATCAATGCCAATGGCGATTTTGAAATGCACAGCAATGGCTTTGAAAAAGAATACGAGGATACTTTAAATAATCGCCGTGTTTTCATTTCTATTGTATCGGATAATGCCAATGAACTCGAAAGCATAGGCCCCTTCGAAAACCTTATCATCGTAACACCTGATTTTAAGAAACAGGTTTGGAATTCATTGCGGTGGATTATAGGCGGTGCTGCATTATGTATGCTGGTAATCATTGCCGCGTTTTATGTTACGCTCAAAACACTGTTAAATCAAAAGAAACTCAGTGAAATCAAAAGCGATTTCATCAACAATATGACGCATGAATTCAAAACGCCACTCGCCACCATTTCATTGGCGGTCGATGCCGTGCGTAATGAAAAAGTGCAGAACGACAAAGAAAAGATGGGCTACTTCACAGGTATCATCAAGGAAGAGAACAAGCGCATGAATAAGCATGTGGAAACAATACTACAGGCAGCCTTAATGGAAAAGCAGGAGTTAAAGCTGAACTTAAAACAGTTACATGCGCATACCATTATCAAAGACGTATTGGATAATTATAGGCTACAATTAGAAGAAAAAGAAGGAAAGGTAGAGCTATTTCTAAACGCAAAGAACGACCTGATTGATGCAGATGAAATACATTTCACCAATCTTGTATCCAACTTAATTGACAACGCTATTAAATATTCCAGTGATAAAGTACTGATACGTATTACCACACATAGCTCCAACAAATTCCTCGTCATCGGTGTAGAAGATAATGGTATCGGTATGAGTAAAGAAACTGTAAAACGGGTATTCGAGAAATTTTACCGGGCCCATACTGGTAATGTACATAATGTAAAAGGCTTTGGCCTGGGTATGAGTTATGTAAAAACCGTGATCGACGCACACAAAGGCAGGATCAGGGTAGACAGTGTATTGGGTAAAGGAAGCACCTTTACTATAGAAATGCCATTGGCAGAGGTATAGCCCCAACAGTAACAATTAATCCTTCCAAAGCAGGCTTCCATCCCCATAGCTCAGGAACCTGAATTGATTGTCCAGTGCATAATCATATATTCTTCTCCAGTCATTACCTGTTATAGCGGCAACCAGCAGCAATAAAGTGGATTGTGGTTGGTGAAAATTAGTAAGCAACCCTTTAGCAACCCGTAAGGAATAACCCGGCGCAATGATGATCTGTGTTTTGGTCACCAATCTTTCAATAGTATACTGTTGCATCCAGTTCACCAGGTTTTGCAACGCTATAGCTGCAGGTACATCCTGAGGTAGTTCATAGGCATCCCATTGGTGAATACTAATAGTTTTTATTGTAACAGTCCCGGGCGCTTTTAACCGTAGTTGTTCCCCCAGTTTCACACCCATCCAATACAAGGTCTCTATGGTCCTTAATGAAGTGGTCCCGGCAGCCACAATGGTCCCGTCAATACGATCAATTAACTGCTGAATGGTAGCCAGGTTCACATCAATAAACTCCGCGTGCATATCATGCTCCTGCATGGTAGCGGCCTTAACAGGCTTAAAAGTACCTGCACCAACATGCAGGGTAACATAAGCAGCCTCTATCTGTTTAGCGGATAGTTTATCCAATAATTGCGTTGTAAAATGCAATCCGGCCGTAGGCGCTGCTACCGATCCATCGTGCTTCGCATAAATGGTTTGATAGGTCTCTTTATCCTTCTCCTCCGCGCCCCGGTTTAAATAAGGCGGTAATGGAATGGAACCCGCAAAATGCAACAATTCCGCAAAGCTCAATGTGGTATCACTCCAGCTTAGCTCAACAATATAATGGTCACTCCGGTGTTCCAGTTTCGTTGCAGTAAGCGTAATCATAGCATCGGGCCCGTTAAAAGAGTGCGTAAGCAACTCCCCGGGCTTCCACTTCTTTGCGCCACCTACCAGGCATTTCCACAAAACCTTCCCCTTTTGCAGCATGGCCGTGGTAACATCTGCATATTGTTCATGCGGCTCCAAACAGAATACCTCAATAGTGCTCCCGGAAGCCTTTGTAAAAAGGAGTCTCGCCTCAACAACCCGGGTATTGTTAAATACTATCAGCGTATTGGCCGGTAAATGATCATCAAGATGCGTATAAATGGTTTCGCTAATATCGCTCTTACGATAGATCAATAATTTGCTGCTGTCACGCTCCGGCAAAGGATAACAGGCAATACGTTCTGCAGGTAAATCGTAGGTGTAATCAAGAATAGATAATTGCCCTGGATGCATAATTTTCTTTAAAAAACAGCAAAGGTAAACAATACCCGAACAGCCTTTTCCGTTTATATCGTCCCTCCGTTAACCAGCGTAATCCACCGCGAAAGCACACAGATACCAACGGTTTTAAGGGGTTATTAACACTAATTCACATCTTATTCAGTAAAAACGACTCCCTAAGCCGCTCAAAACCAATACAGTGCTGCTTTTGCACGCCCTACATTTTGTGGATAAATACAAACCGCCCAAATCTTCATTAAAAGTGGGAAAAAGTGTTATTTTGTGTTATTAAATGGTAATTTCATCCCACAATCACACCAATGAACGGTTTTCACGGCGAATATGAGGCTACGGTGGATGCGAAAGGTCGCTTCCTGTTGCCTGGTGGCCTGAAAAAACAGCTGCCGGAAGGTGAAGCCCGTTTCATCCTCAGCCGTGGATTCGAAAAATGTCTTACCCTTTATCCCTTGAAAAGCTGGGAAACGATCATTACAAAAATTAGCCAGCTAAATGATTTTGACCCCAAAGTGAGGCAGTTCAGGCGCCAGTTCCTGGGTGGCGCAACAGAAGTGGAGTTGGATTCTGCGGGTCGTATGCTACTGCCTCAGCCCCTGAAAGAGTTTGCTTCCTTAGGAAAAGATATTGTACTGGCTGCTGCAATAGACCGGTTTGAGATATGGGATGCAGAGAAATACAAACAGCTCTTTGACGATTTTTCATCAGATGCTTTTAGCGATCTCGCAAAAGAGGTGATGACA
>Ga0207739_1000024_pt1 | contig 15983 bp, 15 predicted proteins | sample LuqExpMetageno15_FD_187773 | JGI IMG/M metagenome (GOLD analysis project Ga0207739, IMG submission 187773) | Tropical forest soil microbial communities from Luquillo Experimental Forest, Puerto Rico - Sample 15 (SPAdes) | ecosystem: Environmental > Terrestrial > Soil > Tropical forest ... | reverse complement strand
AATTCCAGCTGTACGTCATAATCCGGTAGAAAAAACCGTGTTTCTGTTTCCGGGTAAAGCACTGCAGTAGGAACACCATCGCCGGATACCTTAATAGCATTACCCTCCTTTACCACGTTCATTACCTTACCATTGCTTTGCTGGTAAGTACCGGTATAGCTTTGTATCAATGCATCAGCCAGTGTAATACGCTCATGCGCTTGCGAGCCCTTATTCATAGTGCCAAGAATAGTGGCGCCCGAAGGCAATGCAGCCTTAATAATTCTATCCGATATAAACATGCCATTATCCCCATTAGTCATTACCACAATACCCTCCTTGCTATTGGGTAAAAAAACAGCCATTGTACGAACGCCTATATCCGAACCGCCATGCTCCAACGCATAGTCACCACCAGGCAGGTCTTTTACCAACCCCCAGCCCAGGCCCCGGTAATAATGTTCTTTAACACGTATCAATGGTTGTATCATTTGTTGGTATAACGTATCCGTTAAACCAGCTCCCTGTATTACAAATACACCCAGCTTACAATAATCCTCCACGGTAGTGATCAGGTCGTCCGCAGCACTTACAGATGTTTGAATAGATGTCTCGTAACGATTACCCTTGCCATCATGCCACATAGCAAAACGGCTGGTATCCAGGTCAGGGCTCCAATACCGGGTATCTTTCATACCCAATGGCTTAAATAACCGAGCCTCCATCAGTTTGTTTAAAGGTTGGTGAAACTTGCTTTCCAGGGCCCTTCTTAAGTATTCATACCCCTCACCGGAATAGCCGAATTGCGTACCCGGTTCAAAATGAAAAGATAATTTGCCGGTACTATCATTCGAACGCCAGTTGGGAAACCCGGTACGATGGCTTAATACAATACGTGTAGTAAGTTTATATAACCATGGCTGCCCCGCAATATCCGGGTCTATCCAGTAATGCGCCAATGGCTCATCCAGGTTCCACACACCTTCCTGCACCAGTTTTAGTACCAGCATAGCTGTTACAGGTTTTGTTTGCGAAGCAATATTGAAAAGCGTATTGGAAGGAGCAGGCATGTCCTTTTGTAACGAACCAAATACCTTCACCCATTTAATACGCCCATCCCTTATCAGTCCAACACCTACACAAGGCACTTTGTTGGCTGCCATTTGCGCTGGTATCTCTTTTTGTAAGAAGGATAGTAACGTATCACTACCCTGTGTATAACCAATAAAAGGGTTGCAATTAATCAATGCAACGATAATAAGGATATAGGTATTTTTCATATACTAGCTCATTCGGCTTAAAACCCAGGTTACTTTAAATAATTTCTTTACCGCAGCAATATCAATATAAAAGGGAGGATATACCCAATTCCCTTCCAAAGAACCAGCTTCTTCTTTCTCATTATTATCAGCCACCAATTTAAGAATATTTGTTTCCTGGTTATTTTCTTTATAATAAAGCCGCCTAACCAATAAATCATTACCCCGCTCAACTACATATACGTTCCCCGGGATAATTATTGTATCCGTTACCTCTTGTATACCAATAATAGAACCAGGGGGATAACCGGGTAGCATAGCAGCATCCACAATATCAATCACCCGTTTACTATCTTTAAATAATTCCTCAGTAAATAGTTTTCTTGTATCGCTTTCTCCACTCTCCCCTCGTTCATAGTAATCAAAAACAGTTCCCATTCCATGAAGATGAGAGTTGGGTTTATACTCGGCACCAGGGTCCTTTGTTTCGTTGGTTGGGTTCGCAGAATTAGCCAACTCTGTCTCTTTTACCTTGCTAACAAGAAATTTTCCAAATCTTTCCTCATCATTTTCCTTTTGCAATTTCTTGTCGTTGCGAATCCAGGTAAGATTTCTAAAAATAGTGCTTTCCAGATCCTCTGGCTTCCCCTCTTTTTTGGCTTTTTTTGCCTTCGATTTCTGCTCATTTAAGTACTTTCTCGAATAATTAAACCGCAATATCAACTCCTCCTCACTGCATAGAAGCACTACTTCGTCTATCAATTTTGACAACTCTGTGCTATCATCTTCTGGTTTTTTATTGATATCCATCTAATTGTAAAATGAAATGTTGAACGAATAATAAAATTTCTAAAAGCAATCACTTCTTGATATATTTGGAAAAGAAATCATATCTCTTGTTCCAACAAATTGTTAAAACAAATATATACAAATCAAATTATTAGCACAATGGCCAGCAAGCTTACCGATGAGGCTATCAGCACTATAGAAAGCAACATTGAATTGTTTGCTAGGGTAGCCCGGGAGTTAGGGGTAAAGCCAACCTCCTTACCCATGATTCTTAAAAGAAACTCAAGACGGCTACTCGAATTCGATGTACTCATCCTTATTGCCAAAGCCATGAACAAAAAGCCGGCAGAGATAATCGAACACATTACTACCACAAAAGCAACAAATCCATAATACCCGTCCATCGCGTACCTGCTAACAATGATTTATCCCTGGGATATACAGGTCTCTCTTGTAAGGTAATAAAAATATTACCTTATTGCATACAATAGGGTAATGTTTTTATTACCTTTGCCCCCATGATAAAATCATTTATGAATGACCGCAAAACAACTTATCCGGCTTATTGAAGCAGATGGTTGGCTTTTGAAAAAACAGAAAGGAAGCCACCAACAATATGTACACAGCATCAAGAAAGGGAAAGTAACAGTGCCGGTACATGGAAAAAGTGAGATACCCCAAAAAACAGTCAATGCAATTCTAAAGCAGGCGGGGCTGAATAGCCCCCTGCTTTAATTTTAAAACCTTAATTAGAAACCGAGAAAACAAAAGAACCATTCAGATGCAAACACACATCCTCATCATCGAAAGTGCATCCGATGATCAATTATGGGGACGCCTGACCTTTGACGACAATTTGATTATTGAATCTGCGTCCAATGAAGATGCACTACAAAAGAAAATGAAAAAGCTGTTGAAAGATTTTCACGGCTTAGATCCAAAGGAAATTGAGTTTGATGTTCAGTACGACATTACCTGGGTATTTGAAGACAAAAGCTTTTTAAACATCTCTGAAATCGCCCAACGCGCAGGGATCAATAAAAGTCTCATGCTTCAATACACTTCCGGAAAAAAACTACCCTCTCTCGAAAGGGTAAGAGAGATTGAAAAAGTGATCCGGCAAATAGGAGAAGAACTGATCAACATCAAACTGGCGGCTCCCGTAAAAAAGAAACAGTGACAACATACCGGGGGGTAGGCGGTCACAAAAAATTGATAAGCCCTGGCTATTAGCCAGGGCTTATTTTTTACCCCTCCCCAATGTTTACAATTACTTAAACAGCCCCACTCCCTGCCAATAGGTATTATAGATACATTTAACCAAACCACTTGCATGAAACGAAGAGACTTTGTGATCAATACAACCCTTACTGCTTTAGCCACTTCCTTAATAACACCCTTAAAAGCCCTTACAGGAAAACCCATAACCCATCTGGAAAGCGATGATCTCTCCCTTCGTGCGGCATTGGCCGACGGGTTTGCCCTGCATTTTATAGCTATTGGCGATTGGGGACGCAATGGTGAATACGACCAGGCCGAGGTAGCCAAACAAATGGGTATATGGGCAGCAACACACCCCAACGATTTTGTTATTTCTGTTGGTGATAATATCTACCCCAAAGGAGTAGTCAGTGAAAATGATCCTTTATGGCATTATTCCTTCGAGAATATTTATACAGCCCATTCCTTACAATGCGATTGGTACCCGGTGCTAGGTAATCACGATTACCTTACCGACCCGGATGCGCAAATAAGATACAGCAAGATCAGCCGCCGCTGGAACATGCCTGCCCGATACTATTCAAAAGAAGTAGCGATCGGCAAGAATAACGAAAAAGTGCTCTTCATAATGATCGACACAGATCCCTATCTCTTTGAAGACAAAAAAGAATATGCAGCCATAGAAACAGCATGGATAAAGGATACGCTACAACACGCCTCGGCAGACGTGAAATGGAAAATAATAGTAGGCCATCATCCATACTATACAGTAGGCCCACGTATCAATAACTACGATACCTTAACCATCAAGGCAGCCCTGGCCCATATATTGGAAGAGTACAAAGTAGACGTATACCTATCAGGGCATGATCACTCCCTGCAACACTTAAAACCAGAAGGCTTTACACACCAGTTTATTTCAGGCGCAGGTTCTGAGTTAACACATGTAACAGAAGGCATAGACTACAGCCGTTTCCAGGCCTCAGAGCATGGGTTCATGTATTTTTCAATAAGCCCCGGTAAGCTAAACGCAAAGGCTGTAAACGATCAAGGCACGGTTCTATACGAAACAGAGCTAACCAAATAGATCCCCAGGTCTGCCCAGGCTAATACACCTGGAATTCCGGTGAGCCAATCAATATGCCCGTTACCAATGGTAATGGACTACCCAATGGTTTATTATTAGAAGGTGGCGGTGTTACTTTTGCAACATCCTGGTTAGGTGGTGGAGCCGTAGCCGTTTTATTACCTGCCGCTTCGTTACCGGCACCCATAAACATCATATCCCCCGGAGCACCCGCAATAGGTTTATCCTGTGTAGGCACAGGAGCCTTGGTGGTAGTGATGTTCGCACTGGTTAATAAATCCGGGTTATTGATAATGGGCAATAGCCTTGTACGCAACTGCTCGGTATTAACATTGGGTAATAACTGTTTGCTATACAGTGCTAAAGCAGATTGAGCATCTTTGGGAGCCACGCCCCCTGCCAAAGTAGTAAGATTCACTTTTACACCTGCTATCTGCCCTGTAGTTAATGCCAAACTAAAGTCCATACGGTTAAGCAAAGAACCGGTATTGATCCAGTAATTGCTACGATCAGGAAAGCCGGTAGGCGCCTGGTAATAGTAACGTTTTTCACCCATACGGGTAATCCAGTTATAAAGGGGATAAGGGTCAGTAATATCAGCATTCAATCCCCTTACTGCACTAATGGCTAACTGAAAAGGCGATTTGGTTTTTGCTTCTATCGCTTGTTTGTCCCAGAATTCCGGTGAAGTAACCATAACGGTAAGTACTTGTCGAATATCACCGTCATACTTGGTAAAAGCTTTCGCCATTTTATCAATCAGGCTCTGTGGTGGATTATCGCTAACAAAACGTATGGCCAGTTTACGGGAAATGAACTTAGCCGTAGAAGGATGGTGAGCCAACATTTCCAACAGGTCAACGCCTTCCTCGTAGCCGGAAGCAACATCTTTACTGGCAGGGAATACATGACCCAATACTATCTTTTCACCATGATCATGCCGGTTAGGTGTAAAGAGAAAATCACTATCCCGCACATAACCTTTTGAAGCTAAATTATTCACGCCCACCTTCTCAACAAGACCCTTCATAGCACTACCATAAGCTACTTCACTAATAGGGTAAACAGTCCAGCCGGTTAATACCCTGGCAGCCTGCGTCACATCCTGCTGCGTATATCCGCCATCTACGCCAAGAGTATGCAATTCCATAACTTCACGTGCATAATTCTCATTTAAGCCAGGCTGGGCGCCTGCCGGTTTGGTAAGGGTTTGTACAGGTTTACTACCCGGAGTACTGTTGGAACTCATCATCATCATATTCATACTACTACTATCAGCAGGTGGTGGTGTAGCAGGCTTTGCCGGTGCCTTGGGAGGCGGTGGCCCTACACTGGTAAAATTATCCAGGTAATATAACATGGCAGGAGACTTGGCAGAAGCCATGAGAAGCTTATCAAAATTACCCAATGCATTCGGCCGTATCACATCCCGCTCATAAGCCGGAATAAATTGAGCACACTCCCCTTTAAAGAAAGAAACATTAAAATGGTTAAACCAAAAATCGCTTAATACTTCCTCCAATTGATTATTAGAGTAAACAGCCCTTAATATGTTTTGATCAATAAATTGCTTGTACAGGTCCTGGTCCGATTTAAACCCCTTCTTATCCATATAAGCCTGCACCTGTGCATTAAATGCCTTCTTATCAACGGCTCTGTCAACAGAATCTTTACTAATCACACTGTCTTTAATCGCCATAGAACGAATGGCAAAACCAGGGAGATAAATATGACATACTTCCGTATTGCTAAGATGAAGGCTACTATAAACACTCAAACGCTTATCTAGTGAATCATCGGGCAGGTCGGCCTGCAGTTGTTGCTGAAACCAGTTTTCCAATCCCATTTTTACTACAGCATCTACCTCGCCCGGGGTAGCACCATAGGTAAAGCGCTCCAGTAAATGCTCAGCCGCCTGGCGTTCCGTAAGGCCGGCTTTTTTATAAGGAAATCTGGAAGGTTTCGTAAGCGAACAAGTAAGTAAGATAATACTACCAGCCAGTAACGTGGTTATGCAGCAGGCTTTCAGCGTTCTTTTCATGGCAGACCTTTTTAGACGGTTAAGGCGTTCGACTTTGGATAACAGCTTTGGTTTAAAGCATTGTTAATTAATCAGTTTCCATGCTTCTGGGGATGACTTGGTACAGGATCTAAAATAATTTCATGCCATCTATTGCGCAAGTAAATGCTTGCGCATATATTTGCAAGTACTTACTTGCACATTAATTATGAAAGCCAGACGTGACGTATACCAGGCAATAGCCGACCCTACCAGGAGAGCGATTATTAACATGATTGCTACCGAACCACACAATGTAAACGCCATTGCTGAAAAGTTTGATATAAGCCGGCAGGCAATATCACTGCATGTAAAGATCCTTATGGACTGCGGCCTGGTAATCATTAAACAACGCGGCAGAGACAGGTTCTGTGAAGCACAATTAGACCAGCTTAGTGAAGTATCTGCATGGATAGACCAATACCGGCAACATTGGGAAAGCAAACTGGATACACTCGAAACCTATTTAGCAAAACTCAAAAAAGAAAGATATGCAAAACGCAAAAAGTAGCACACACGATCGGGAACTACACATCTCCCGGTTGCTCGATGCACCGGTAGAACTGGTTTGGGAAGTATGGACCCACCCGGAACATATTGCAAACTGGTGGGGCCCCAATGGATTCACCAATACCATCACTACTATGGATATGAAGCCAGGAGGCGAATGGAACCTGGTAATGCATGGCCCCGATGGCACAGACTATAAAAACAAAAGCGTATTTAGGGAAGTAACCCCTTTTAAAAAGATAGTGTACGAACACGTTTCAGCGCCAAAGTTTACCGCAACCGTTACTTTCGAAGAACAAGGTGAGCAAACATTACTTAACTGGCATATGCTTTTCGAAACAGCGGAAGAGTTTATACAGGTAGTAAAAACCTTTAAAGCAGATGAAGGATTAAAACAAAACATAGAGAAGCTGGCGCTATACTTAAAAAGGAAATAAGTGTAGGCAGCTATCGCCACTCATCATCTTAATATTTCCTCTTATCCGCTGTATTACCCTAAATCCATCTTCTAACATTACACTACAGGATGCCCGGTAAAACCGTGCTTGCTACTTTGGCCTCGTAATAAACCATCAATAAAATACGATTGCTATATGTACAAGCTATTACTGGCTGCTGCCTTTATGGTATTCTCTTCTTTTATATCGGCGAATCCAACACACAATCCTGTTGATCCACCGGTTACGGTTACAGATGATGGTGCTACATACACAATGACCAATGGCTATCTCACCATAAAGGTCAATAAAAGAACAGGCGATCTTATTTCTGTAAAAACAACAAAAACAGTTACACCAAATATTGAGCTCATGGGTTATGTATCCGGCCACCATGCCGGATACTGGGAACAAAGCCCCGCACTGGCTGCAAGGGAAGTAGCCAGCATAACCATTGATCCTGCTGCAGTAAACGGAGATCGCGGAGAAGTATCTGTAAAAGGCTATGCTGATGGTAAGTCTATTCTCGGTGCCAACCCAACTGCTGCCGGTCAGGGTGGAGGCCTTATCGCCGATCTGGAAATTCGTTACACCTTAGAACGTGGCGCACATGGCCTATATACCTACGCCATCTTTACCCACCAGGATACCTATCCTGCCGGCTCAGTAGGCGAGTCCCGCTTTGGTTTCAAACTCTCCGGTCATGTTTTCGATTGGCTCTCCATAGATGAACAACGCAATGACATTATGCCCACCGGCAAAGACTGGGATTCTGCCAACGACCTGAATATGAAAGAAGCCCGCCGGTTAACCACAGGTGTACACAAAGGGCGTGCAGAACACAAATACGATTATTCAGCCGACCAGTTTAAAACACCTGCTTTTGGATGGTCATCCACTACACAAAAAGTAGGTATTTACCTGGTCAACCCTTCGTTTGAATACCTCTCCAGTGGCCCCTTGCATTTTGAGTTAACAGGTCATTTGGATGACGGCGATGGAGGAGATCCTACATTACTCGATTATTGGCGTGGTACGCACTACGGTGGCAGTGAGCTACCCTTTGCCGCCAATGAACCCTGGGAAAAAGTAGTAGGCCCTGTGTTCATCTATGTACCAACGGGCGATGATCCACAGGCACTTTTTACAGACGCCAAAAAGCAGGCAAAAATAGAACAGGCCCGCTGGCCCTATAACTGGGTAAAGGGAGTAGATTATCCCCAGGCTGCTGAGCGTGCAACAGTAAAAGGAAAACTGAAACTGGTAGATGCACAAGCACCTATGCAAAAGTTCTCCAACCTGTTGGTTGGCCTCGCTTTCCCCGATCAACCCGCTATACCCAGGTCTCCACGCCTTATACAGTCCGATACACCCCGTATGGCAGAAACAACGCCTGCAGAGAGAAGAAGCGACACAGCTCTGGCCAGGAACAGGGATACTGCCGGCCAAATATTGCCTAATGGCAAACGCGCTAACAGGGGCACTTATGTAGCGCCAAGACCCCAGGGTGCACGGAATTTTGTGTTTCAGCCACAATCCCTTAACTGGCAAAACGATGCCAAGCATTATGAATTCTGGGTAAATGGAGCCGGTGATGGCAGCTTTACCATTCCCAATGTCCGCCCGGGTACCTACCAGTTACATGCAGTAGCTGATGGCATATTAGGCGCATACGATGCTACTGCTACAGTTACCATTACACCCGGCCAAAAGCTGGATATGGGTACCATTGAATGGCACCCCGTTCACTATGGGCAACAAATATTCCAGGTAGGTACGCCCAATCGCTCGGCCAAAGAGTTTTACAAAGGAGATGATCATTGGCATTGGGGCATGTATATCGAATACGCAAAATACTTCCCCAACGATGTAAACTTTACCGTAGGCAAATCAGATCCCTCAAAAGATTGGTACATCTACCAGGTACCGCATGATACTGACTTTAAACCGGACGGCCGTGACCAGGGTCGTGCCACCCCCTGGACCATCCATTTTACAATGCCTGCCAATGCTCCTGCAACCGGTAAAGCCACTTTACGTTTTGGACTATCGGGTTCTGCCACCCGTTCACTGGGTATTACAGTGAATGGAAAAGAGCTGGGCCCGGATAATGATATTAGTGGTGGTGGCGCCAGTATGGTTCGTGATGGCATAGAAGGTACCTGGGTAGAACGTGATTTTAGCTTTGATGCTTCACTGCTCAAGACAGGCGAGAATACGCTGGTACTTACCGTGCCGGCCGGCAATGTAACCAATGGTCTTTGTTACGATGTGATACGACTGGAAGTGGCGCCATAACTCCTCCAGATAAATTTTCTTCCCATAAAATGCTAATTTTATTATGTAATGTATACTAATTTATTTAGCTTTACACATAGTAAAACAATCTTTATGGCATACCCCGCATCCCTTATCGCATATGCCTTCGTTAAAAAAGCCATCGATGAAGGCAATCCTGTAACACAAATGAAGTTGCAGAAAATGATCTACTTTGCCCAGGGTGTTCATCTTATTCTACACAATGAACCCCTCATAAAAGAACAGTTCCAGGCATGGAAATACGGTCCTGTTATCCCGGCTCTTTATCAAACGTTTAAGTTCTATGGCAGCCAGCCTGTTGTCGATACAGATTGGATCACCGATCCCGATAACAACAACAGTGGTTATACCAATATTTACAATATCAATGCCCTCAATGAACAGGCAAAAGAAACCATTGCCTTTACCTGGGATAGTACCAAAAACATCAATGCTGCCCAATTATCCAATTGGACGCACAAAGAAGGCTCTCCCTGGTACAATAACTACAAAGAAGGCGTAACAGATTGTAACATCCCCAACGAAGATATTACCGCCTATTTCAGCCAGTTTTTAGAGAAATAATACATGCCATCCTTTAACAACCTTATTAACGCCATAGCCAACGAAAGTACCAGCCGTTCCCAGGCATTGGTACCGGAAGAAGTATTTGTAGATGAAAACCTCGATAAAGCTGTTCAGTTGGAAGATGTAAAGGCAAGAATGGAGTTCAACGAATTGCTCAGGCAAAACCGCCAGGAAAGAAAGAAATACGCCCATCATATTTTTACACTCACCTGTGTCTGGACATTTGTCATTTTTTTGATCGTAATGGCCAGCTCACTAAAATGCATCAACGGCATAGAATATTTCAGCTTTGAAATCTCCGATAAGGTGCTCATTACCCTTATCACCTCAACCACGATTAACTTTTTTGGATTCTTTCTCCTCGTAGTAAAATACCTGTTTCATACAGAACCAGGTGCCAGCCTACCCACATCAAAAGAGAAAAAGTAATATTCTTCCTCATGGCAGCCTCTGGAATCGCTATGGATGGACCGGCAAATGAACGGTTAATGAACGGCAAATGGAACAATAAATCCTCTACAGGGGGTTAATAAAAAAGGCTCCCACAACAAAGCGAAGAGCCTTTTAAAAGTATAATAGAATCAATATTGATCTACTCAATAACCTTCTCTGCCAGTAATTGCTGCACCATTTTCTCCAATTCCTGTATCCTCTTTTCCAACCCCGGAAGGCTACGGCTCAATGCCTGGCTACGCAAAGAAGCGGTATAATCAAATGCCGGAGAGCCGGTAACTGCCGTATGAGGTGCTTTAATAGACTTGGTTACGCCACTCTGTGCATTTACTTTAGTGCCATCCGCCAATGTAATATGCCCCACAATACCCGCCTGCCCGCCAATCATCGCATTATTGCCAATCTTGGTACTACCGCTAACCCCTGCCTGGGCAGCGATCACAGTATTATGCCCCACTTCCACATTATGCGCTATTTGTATCAGGTTATCCAGCTTTGCACCTTTCTTTATCAGGGTAGAGCCAATAGTAGCCCTGTCAATAGTAGCATTAGCCCCAATCTCCACGAAATCTTCAATCACTACATTGCCTATTTGAGGCACTTTTTTAAAGGAACCATCAGCCTGAGGTGCAAAGCCAAACCCATCCCCGCCAATTACACTACCAGCATGTATGGTAACATTCATCCCTATCACACAATCGTGGTATATCTTAACACCAGCGTGCAGAATGGTATTATCAGCAATGCGTACATTATTCCCTAATACCACACCCGGGAATAACTTTACATTATTGCCCACCTGAACATTCTCCCCGATGTATGCAAACGCCGCCACATATACATTGTTCCCCAGTTTCGCTGTGGTAGCGATATAAGAAGGCTGTTGTATACCGGTAAGTTGCTGCGTCATGATCTCCTGGTACTTTGTAAGCAACGTAGCAAAAGCGGTATAGGCATCCGGAACACGTAATAAAGTAGCCTTAACAGGCTGTTTCAATTCCTGGTTATCATTAACGATAATGATCGAAGCACCGGTAGTATATAAAAAATCCTCGTATTTAGGATTCGCGAGAAAGGCAAGCTGGCCTGGTTGCGCCTCTTCAATTTTGCCGAATGACACAACGGTAGCATTCGCATCACCCTCTACTTTGCCACTGATCAACATGGCTATTTGTGCCGCAGTAAATTCCATAATGAATAAGTTGGTTAAATCATTGGTCATCGGTATTAGTCATTCCATCTCACGCGAGTAATCAGCAGGTAACCAAAACAACTCACGCCAATTCGGCTTAACTTCAACGGAACGAACAAATGTAGAATTTTTTGATGGGCGCAGAAATAGTTTGATGAATTAAAGGGTTGTCAATAGCCGAAATATCCTTTACTGACCCGTCTTTAAAAAGTATGTTAATTCTTTCATCGTGTATCTGGTACATCGTATTATTCGCCTCACCGGTAAATACAAAATAAGCAGCCTCCTCCAGGCTAATATCCAATTCTGTAGCAGCTTCCTGTAGTTTTTTCTGCACAAGGCTTTCATCAAAAGGCTCTGCCTGAAGCTTTATTTTCAACAATTGCCTGTTTAGTAATCGCGAGCATAATTGGCTCAATACACGATCTGTATGATGGCTCCAGCGTTTTATAGCAAAAGAAAAATCAACGTCGTCCAATTGGCAAAACTTATCCAACGCATCCCGGTACATTTGACCATCATAATTGTACAGGAAGAAATCGATAGCGCCCCCTGTTTTCAGGTCTGTTATTCCAGCTGCACTCAATACACGAACACGCGCCAGGATATGCACCAGCATCTTTTCTGCACTTAATACTGTTTTATGCAGGTATACCTGCCAATACATCTGACGGCGGGCCACCAGGAATTTTTCGATGCTGTAAATACCTTTTTCCTCCACCATCAACTCACCATCCTGTACCACCAACATTTTTATAATCCGGTCGTAACCAATCACACCCTCACTTACACCCGTAAAAAAGCTATCTCTTGTCAAATAATCCATTCTGTCAACGTCCAGCTGGCCACTGATCAACTGGTGCAAAAACCGCTTGGGATACTGGTCTGTAAAAATGGAAATCGCAGTATTCAGCCGGCCCCCCAGCTCCTCATTCATCGCCTGCATAATCTGCAGGCTGATCTGCTCATGATGAATGCCCGTAACCAGCCTGTTTTCCAGGGCATGAGAAAACGGGCCATGACCTATATCGTGCAACAGGATACCCGCTTTTACAGCCGTTTCTTCCTCCTCTGTAATAACAGTACCTTTTGCCTTCAGTTCCGTTACTGCCAGGCACATAAGGTGATAAGCACCCAGGGAATGATGAAGTCTTGTATGAACAGCACCCGGGTACACCAGGAAAGCAAGCGCCATTTGATTAATACGACGCAACCTTTGATAATAAGGATGGGAAATAATATCGAATATCAATGGATCGTTAACCGTAATGAAGCCATACACCGGATCGTTGATAATCTTTCTTTTTACAGCCATGCAAGTTGATAGTTTGTTAAAGCCTTTATCAAATGTACTACTTGTGCATGGATGCGAATATATTTGAGTATTGATAGTAAAACACATACCATATGCCATTAGCAAAAATTGTTTGGGTAGATGATGAGATAGAAAGTTTGCAATCGCAAAGAATGTTTTTGGAGAATAAAGGATACGATGTAACCACTTTTACGAATGGATTTGATGCAATAGAATTCCTGAAGGATAATATTGCCGATGTGGTATTACTCGATGAAAGTATGCCCGGTATTACAGGCCTGGAAACGCTTGCCCGCATAAAAGAAGCCAACCAGCAGATCCCGGTAGTAATGATCACCAAAAATGAAACGGAAAGCCTGATGGACGATGCCATAGGCAGCCAGATAACCGATTACCTGCTAAAGCCGGTAAATCCCAACCAGGTACTGCTCAGCCTCAAAAAGATCATTGATAACAGGCGTTTGGTAGCAGAAAAAACAACTACTGCTTACCAGCAGCAGTTCAGAGACCTCTTCATGGCGCTCAATAACAACCCGGATTACAATGAATGGATGGAGATCTATAAAAAGTTAGTGTACTGGGAACTGGAAATGGAGAAAAGCGATAGCCCTGAAATGCGTGAAATACTCGCCTCCCAGAAGGATGAAGCCAATACCGAATTCTTCAAGTTTATCAGTAAGAACTATGCAAAATGGATGCATCCAAAAAGCGACGATGCACCCATCATGAGCCATAACCTTTTCCGCTATAAAGTATTGCCACACGTTGACAAAGAGGCTCCCACGTTTTTTATACTCATTGACAACCTGCGCCTCGATCAGTGGAAAACCATACAACCCATTTTTGCAGAAAGCTTCCGTATACTGGAAGAGGAAACATTCTATTCCATACTACCCACTGCTACACAATACAGCCGCAATGCCATTTTTAGCGGGCTGTTACCTGTAGATATAGAGAAGCAATTCCCCCTGGAATGGAAGAATGACGAAGAGGAGGGAGGGAAGAACCTGTTTGAGGAAGCGTTCTTCAGAGCACAGCTCAAACGCATGAAAAGAGATGACCTGAAGGTCAGCTATACCAAAGTGCTACACCACCACGATGGAGCCAGCCTCGTAAACAATGTTCACAACCTGCTCAATAACGACCTCAACATTATTGTATACAACTTTGTAGACATGTTAAGTCATGCCCGTACAGAGATGGAAGTGTTAAAAGAACTGGCCGGCGATGAAGTAAGTTATCGTAGCATTACCAGGAGCTGGTTTGAGCACAGCGCGCTCCACCAGGCTTTGAAAAAGATCGCAGACAGGAATATCAGGCTGGTGATTGCCACAGATCACGGCTCTGTTCGGGTAAAAACACCTTACAAGGTAATAGGAGACAAACAAACCACCGCCAATCTTCGGTATAAACATGGACGCAACCTCAATTACGAGCCCAAAGACGTATTAGCCTTTAAAGACCCCAGGGAAGCAGGATTACCCGTACCCAACGTAAATTCCTCCTTCATTTTTGCAAAAGAGGATGGTTTTTTATGCTACCCCAATAATTACAACCATTATGTAAATTATTATCGTAATACATTCCAGCACGGCGGTATTAGCCTGGAAGAAATGATCGTACCGGTCATAAAAATGGTAAGTAAATAACACAATACATATTTTATCCAGCGTCGTGGATAAGTGGATATAACGAAAAGTTGCAGAATAAGTAACTTTGAAGCAACTAAATTCCCCATTTGGGCACAGTTGCATGAAATACACGCAAGGAACTTTAGATAAATTAGAGGACATTCTGGGGCAGTCAGAGTACATGGTACGCTATGAAAGGGGAACCTTCCAAAGCGGCTGGTGCGTATTGGAAGCCAAGAAAGTAGTGGTGTTGAATAAGTTTCTCAATGTAGAGGGTCGTATCAATACCCTTATGGAGATAATCCCCCAGTTAAATATCGAATTCGACAAGCTTACCCACGAAAGCCAGAAATTGTACGATGAGGTAGCCAAACAGGCCGTAATAGCAGCGAATTAACAACTCTTAGCTTTAGCCTGTGAGTGCTACATCCCTTACCATAACATTTTTAGGAACAGGAACCAGTACAGGTGTTCCCATGATAGGTTGTAGCTGCGAAGTATGTACTTCGCCCGATCACAGGGATAAGCGTTTGCGCACCAGCATCCTGGTACAATCACCCACTACAACACTGGTGGTAGATACAACCCCCGATTTTCGTTACCAGATGCTTCGCATCCACAACACAAAACTGGATGCTGTCTTGTTCACCCATCCCCACAAAGACCATATCGCAGGTATGGATGATATCAGGGCCTATAATTTCTTTCAGCAAAAGCCAATGGATATCTATGCCAATGCACTAACCACAGAAGCCCTGCAAAGGGATTTCTACTACGCGTTCACAGAGAGAAAATATCCCGGTATCCCCCAGTTAAACATGCATACCATTGACGAAACGCCTTTTACAGTAGGGGATATCCCCGTAACACCCATACTGGTATGGCACCTCAAGATGGAAGTATATGGCTTTCGGTTTAGAAATTTTACGTATATTACAGATGCAAACCGGATAGATAACAAAGAGAAAGAAAAGATCAAAGGATCTGAAGTATTGGTGATAAATGCCCTGAGAAAAGAACAACATATTTCACATTATACCTTAAGCGAAGCCATACAACTGGCAGAAGAACTACAAATCCCCCAGGTATATCTCACCCACATCAGCCACCAGTTAGGTTTGCATGATGAAGTAGAAAAAGAACTCCCCCCGCATATCCGCCTGGC
>Ga0207739_1000023_pt1 | contig 16032 bp, 14 predicted proteins | sample LuqExpMetageno15_FD_187773 | JGI IMG/M metagenome (GOLD analysis project Ga0207739, IMG submission 187773) | Tropical forest soil microbial communities from Luquillo Experimental Forest, Puerto Rico - Sample 15 (SPAdes) | ecosystem: Environmental > Terrestrial > Soil > Tropical forest ... | reverse complement strand
TATAATTATCTCTCTACCGGCAATGGCACCAATGATACCCGGCAACAGCGGGTTAACCTAAGCATCGATCAAAAGATCGATAGCCTGAACTCTATTAAAATAGTACCTGTTATTACTTTCCAGCAGCAATGGAACAACAATAGCAGCAGCTATAACAGCGCTGCACCTGACAATACAAAACTGAACGATGGTATTAACAGTACGTTTTTACACAATGATGGCGTTAATATGACCAATAATATGTTGTACAAAAAGCGTTTTTTAAAAAAGGGAAGAACCTTTTCTGCCAATATCAACATGAATTATAACCATAGTCAGCAGGATGGAAGCCAGTATTCAAAGAATACATTTTATACCAATGGTGTAATGCCGGTGGATTCTACCCTGGATCAAAATAACAGCATTGATGCGGAGACAAAGAATATAGGTACCACCCTTACCTATACAGAGCCTGTTGCCAAATATTCCTTACTGGAATTAACCACTTTCTATAGCGTAACAGCAGGCAGTAGCAATAAAAAAACATACGATTACAATGGCGCTACCGGTAAACACGATCTTACTGACGCATTACTAAGCAATGATTATAGCAGCAATTATTCGTATAGTGGTGGCACCATCAACCTGCTAACAAATAAGAAGAACTACAATCTTACCATAGGTGGCTCCCTCCAGGCAGCCATCTTAAAGAGTACCAATAATTCCATTCAGCAAACCATCCGGCAATCCTTTACTGATGTGTTGCCTGCTGCTACCTTTCAGTATAAGTTCAGCCAATGGCGCAACCTGAGGATCGTATACAACACTTATACACAACAACCCTCTACTGCGCAATTGCAGCCGGTACCTGTTATTACTGACCCGCTCAATATTACACAGGGTAATCCTGACCTGAAACGTTCTTATACACAGAGTGCTACGCTGACTTATTTTTCAGCTAACCTGGCTAAGAAGAGTAACCTGTTTTTGGTGGGCATATTCAATACTACCAGCAACTCCATTGTGAATGCAGATGTGATACAAACCAATGGAGCAAGGGTATCCACGCCAGTTAATGCCAATGGCGTGTATAGTTCTCTTTCCAACGCCAATTATGGGTTCTCCATTAAAAAGCTTAAGAGCCGTATAGACGCTGGTATCATTGTCAACCTTACCCACAACATTGGTTTTATTAATGGCGACGAGAATAAGATTGATAATACATCAGTAGGGCCATCCTTGCGGTGGAATTATACCATTGATAACAAAATTGATATCTCGGCTTTGGGTAGGTTAAGTATCAGCAAGGCTATTTATTCATTACAGCCGGAACTAAATACCCATTACCAGCAGCAGCAGTATGGATTGGATATGACCAATTACCTGCCCTGGGGCCTGGTGGTATACAATAATTTTACTTATACCATCAATACCGGCAGGGCAGATGGATATAATACGAAAGTGCCTGCCTGGAATGCCTCTATTGCAAAGAGCTTTTTAAAGAACAAAAGGGCGGAGTTTAAATTGAGTGTGTTTGATTTGCTGAACCAGAATATCGGTACCTCCCGCAATGCCAACCAAAACTATATAGAGGATATACGGTACAATGTATTGCAACGTTATTTCCTGCTGAGTTTTACGTTTAATATCAATAAAGCGGGCGCCAAAGCACCTGGCCCGCAGGTAATGATCAGCCAAATTGGGGGGTAATGAATAAAGATCAAAAAACTCGATGCGATAGCTATATTTGCCCCATCAAAAAATAATTCATGAAAAAAAGCCTTCTTGTATTCACGGTTATATCTGTTGCCGTAGCAACAGCCACAGCACAAACAGCAAAACCTAAAGTAGCTACCACTAAACCAGCTGCCAAAACAGCTACTACTGCTACTGCCCCTAATCCTATCAAAACCCTGAAAGATAGCGCGAGCTATGCCCTGGGTGTTAATATTGCGCGCAACCTGCAGGCACAGGATTTTGGGAATATCAATATGGCTTTATTGGAAAAAGGCTTGAACGATATATTCGCTGCTAAAAAGCCTTTACTGGCTGATGAAGCTGCCAATACCTGCATCGGCGTCTACCAGCAACAGGCAAAAAGCAGTAAGGCGGTCGTTAACAAAGCAGCTGGCCAGAAATTCCTGGCTGCCAATGCAAAACGTGCGGGTGTGGTAACATTGCCTGATGGCCTGCAATATGAAGTGATTAAAGCGGGTACAGATACTGCAAAACCTAAATTAACGGATAAAGTAAAATGCCATTACCATGGTACTTTATTAGACGGTACTGTGTTTGATAGCTCTGTAGACAGGGGTGAACCCATTACTTTCCCTTTGAATGGCGTAATCAAAGGTTGGCAGGAAGCATTACAGTTAATGACAGTTGGTAGCAAATGGAAATTGTACCTGCCTTCTGACCTGGCTTATGGTGACAATGCTGCCGGTCCTAAGATTGGTCCCGGAAGCACCCTGGTATTTGAAGTAGAATTATTAGGTATTGAAAAATAAGCAACCTATAGCTATACTAAAAAAGCCATCTCATAAGAGATGGCTTTTTTAGTATAGCTATATCATTGATTAGAAGCCACCGCCATTCATAGAACGTATCATGGTTCTGTTATTGCCATTGTTCTGGTTGTTGATTACCTGCTGTACCATTTTGTTATAGTCATCACGGGTTGTTTTTCTACCCTTCGGCGCCTTGATATCTTTTACTTTCACATCTTTTACTATAGCAGTAGCTACATAATAGGTAGAGCCATTGTCTATAATTAAGATCAGGACTACCCCGGGCAGGCTGCCATATACATCGGGGCCAGCCGGACTGGGCATATCTTCTGCATACCAGGCTTCTACATCTACTTCTTTGGGTAATTGTGGCTTGACCTGAGCGGTATCACCAGGTGCCTTGCGGGCAGGAGTAGGCTGTTGCCATATTTTACTAACCGCTTTACGGCAGGGATGCCCTTCAATGATCTTTGTTTCGGGGGTGATCTTCCATTTTTGTTTACGTATGGAATCTTCAATCAGGTAAGTATGATTACCCAATTCATGGCTTTCTATACTTTTTGCTTCCCCATAGTTCCGGTATACATCACCACCGGCACCTACGGCGTTATCGCCGCCACCAAAGCCACCCTGCCGCATCCTGAATCCGCCGCCACCACCACGGCCACCACCACCGGGACCACCACCAAAGCCTGGGCCACCAAAACCGGAAGAAGCATCAGAATTATCTTCCTCCAGTGGTTTGTATATAGATACACTGTCACTAAAGGCAAGTGTAAATTTGGCAACATTGTATTCCGGCATCATTGCCCTAACCTGTTCATCTGCAACTCCTTTACGCAGACTGATCCTTCTTTCATAGAGAATTGTACCTTCTTTCATTTGCGCCTGTGCTGAATAAAGACCAATAGACGCAATGAACAAAAGTGCTGGTTTACGCATACTACTTGTTTTAATGTTATTCGTTCAAAACTAATAATTGTATCGGTTAACCAATTCTTTTGGCAGGTTAATTAAGGTTAACAGAAAAAGAAATCGGTGAAAAGGTGGTTTACATTTGCTATAACGACGTACTAAATGAATATGCTTAGATTTTCCAGGCTATTAATGATCGGTTCTATCATCCTGATAGCAACCTTTCAATTCTATTGGCTACAAAAACTGTACAAAGATGAGGAGCATACCCTACAGAGAACAATGGATGTTGTTTTCAGGGAGTCCATGTACAAAGTACAGGCCGAACGTTTTAAAGCAGATTCTCTTACTTATAAGAGCTCTTTGGGAGGCGATATTTTTATAGGCGATATTGCCAGTTTTGTACAAAAAAGCGTTACCGTTAATGCATCTGGTAAACAGGATTCTGTTTCCGGGTTGCCGGCTAACACCATCACCATTGTTAAAAGAGTGCCTGACAGTACTTTGGCACACATCAACATGGATTCTTTTGTGGCTGCACAAATTCCGCATAAACAGCCGTCGGGTATGTCTTTATCGATAGAACAAGGCAGTAAGGACACGGTTATGAGTGTACAACGGGGTCATTCTACGCATAAAACACCCGGTAGGTTTACTACCATTACCAATTTCCTGGCTGGTAATAGAACACTGAACGACTCTATACCCATTGCAAAGATTGACAGCGCTTACAAAAGCGCCTTGTTAAAAAATGGTGTTACACTAGCTTTTACTATTGCAAAAGATACCCTCAGGAAGAGAGATAGCACCTGGGCGCATAGATGGCAAACTGCGCAGGTGCCTGTTGGTTTTATGGGCAAAAATGGCTACCAGGCTACGTTTGATAACCCTTCCTTTTTTTTGATGAAAAAGATAAGTCCGCAGATCTTCCTCTCGCTTTTATTACTGGCTTTTACCGCTGCATCCTTTATTTTCCTGTATAGAATGTTGCTGGGCCTGCGGCAGATAGCCATCATGAAAAATGATTTGGTGAGCAATATTACACACGAGCTAAAAACACCTATTGCAACAGTAAGTGTAGCTATTGAGGCTTTGCGGAATTTTGGCGGTATACAAAACCCGGAACGTACAAAGGAATACCTTGATATGTCTGCTTCTGAGTTGCAAAGGTTGGGGCTACTGGTAGACAATGTGCTCAGGTTTTCCATGTTTGAGAACCGGGAGATCACCTTACAGAAAGAAACATTCAACCTGTTACAACTAACACAGGAAGTGATGGCTTCTATGAAGCTGCAATTTGAAAAACAGCAAGCACATGTCTCACTGGAGACCAGCGGTGAAAACTTTGTTATTGAAGCGGACCGGTTACACATTACCAGTGTTATTTACAACCTGCTGGACAATGCCCTTAAATACAGTAAAGAAGACCCCCACATTATTGTTCGTATTATAGACCATACAGAATTTATAGAGTTGCAGGTGAGCGACGATGGTATAGGCATTGCCCCGGAGTACCGGGATAAAATATTTGAGCAGTTCTTCCGGGTTCCGGGAGACGACAGGCATACGGTAAAAGGGTATGGGTTGGGATTAAGCTATGTGGCCCATATTTTAAACCGCCACCAGGGATTTATTGAGGTTAAAAGCGAACCAGGTAAAGGAAGTACTTTTTCTGTAAAACTGCCTTTTAAAGAAGCCGCTGTTGTTAATTACGGCAATGGCAGGAAAGTAATTAAGAAAACCATCAAACTAGGAAGGAGGCAATAACCATGCGTATCAAAATCCTGTATGTAGAAGATGAATTGTTCCTGGGTAAGATTGTAAAAGAAACCCTGGAAGGCAGGGGTTTTGAGGTTATTATGGAAAGCGATGGCAGGAATGTATTACGCCTCTTTGAAGATGAGCAGCCTGATATTTGTGTACTGGATGTAATGTTGCCTTACCGCAGTGGCTTTGAACTGGCAGAAGATATTCGTGAACTGAATGAGGATATCCCTATTATTTTCCTGACTGCAAAAACACAAACGGAAGATGTGGTACGGGGTTTTAAAACAGGGGGTAATGATTATATACGCAAACCCTTTAGTATGGAAGAGCTGATTGTTCGTATAGAGAGCCTGCTGCGTATAAAAAAAGAAACCGAAGTGATTATTAATACAGATACCATTACTTTGGGCAAATACCAGTTTCATATCAACAAACAGGTATTGAGTAACCACACTGGCAACCGTAAGCTTTCCTACCGGGAAAGCGAGCTGCTAAAGTACCTGTACAGTAAGCAAAATACCATTATTGACCGCAGGGACCTGTTAAAGCATATATGGGGTAATGATTCCTTTTTTAACAGTCGCAACCTGGATGTATATATCACTAAAATCCGTGGTTATTTAAAAGAAGATACTGCATTGGAGATTATTACCATAAAGGGTGTAGGGTATCGGTTTGTTGTGTAAGTTTTATATCTTACAAAGCAAATCCACTTTAAAACAACAATTATGGTACAGCACGCATTTATTACTACTTCCTTCGATATTAAAGGCTACAAAATAACTACACAGCTGGGCATTGTAAGAGGTATTACGGTTCGCTCCCGCTCAGTGCTGGGTAATATAGGCGCCGGTATACAAAGTCTGTTTGGCGGTAATATCACTTTGTATACAGAATTATGCGAAAAAGCCCGGGAAGAAGCTTTTGAAATCATGGTACAACATGCCAATGCACTGGGCGCAGATGCCATCATTGGTACACGATATGATGCAACCGAAGTAGCACAAGGTATTACAGAAGTACTTTGCTACGGTACGGCTGTTAAAGTAGAAAGGGAGTAATTTCTCCCTACCTTATCTTTGCCCGCACATAAATTGCAGATCATATGAATGAAAAATTTGTGAGCCGCATTGGCAAAGAGCTACAGGAAATTGAAGCAGCCGGCCTGTTTAAAAAAGAAAGGATCATTACCAGTGAACAGGGACCTGAAATTGTAGTGAACGGTGCTACCGTTCTGAATTTCTGTGCCAATAATTACCTGGGCCTTTCCTCCCACCCCAAAGTGATTGAAGCGGCACACCATGCCATTGATACACATGGTTACGGTATGAGCAGTGTACGTTTTATCTGCGGTACCCAGGATATACACAAAGAATTAGAGCAAAAGATCGCCCAATTCCTGGGAACGGAAGATACCATACTCTATGCAGCGGCTTTTGACGCCAATGGAGGGGTATTTGAACCTTTGTTTAATGAAGAGGATGCGATTATAAGCGATGCATTAAACCACGCTTCTATTATAGACGGGGTACGTTTGTGTAAAGCACAACGTTACCGTTATGAGCACAACAATATGGCCGACCTGGAGGCAAAGCTGAAAGAAAGCCAGCACTTGCGCAGCCGTATTATTGTGACCGATGGTTCATTCAGCATGGATGGAACCATTGCCCAGCTGGACAAGATCTGTGACCTGGCTGATCAATATGATGCCATTGTAATGATAGATGAATGTCATTCCTCCGGCTTCCTGGGTAAAACAGGACGTGGTACGCATGAATACCGCAATGTAATGGGCAGGATCGATATCATTACCGGCACACTGGGTAAAGCATTGGGCGGTGCCAGCGGCGGTTTTACCAGTGGCAGAAAAGAGATTATTGAATTATTACGCCAGCGTTCAAGGCCCTACCTGTTCTCCAATACAGTAGCCCCTAGTATTGTAGGCGCCAGCATTGCCGTACTGGATATGCTTACCGAAACCACCACCCTGAGAGATAAACTGGAATACAATACCAGGTACTTCCGTACAAAAATGACAGAAGCCGGTTTCGACATCAAGCCCGGAGATCATCCTATTGTACCCATTATGTTGTATGATGCAGTAGTGGCGCAGAATTTTGCCGCACAATTGCTGAATGAAGGCGTATATGTGATCGGGTTTTTCTATCCCGTTGTGGCAAAGGGATTGGCAAGAATACGGGTACAATTAAGCGCCGCCCATGAACAGCATCACCTGGATACAGCCATTGCTGCATTTACCAAAGTGGGCAAGGCATTGGGCGTGATAAAGAATTAACAATTCACCATTCAAAATAACCAGATGATTCTTTTAAGCAGTAATAAACGGCTATCCGTTGCCTTCTTAGTTTTTACTTTTTACTTTTTGGCAGGCTGTTCCCCCAACAACGTAACTGTTGACAACAGCTTAAAAAAATACTTTGATGAAAACAAGGTAGAGGGTTGCTTTGCCCTGATGGATAACGGGCAAGGCCAGTTTATAGTATACAACCTGTCCCGCTACAAAGACAGTGCTTACTTACCTGCTTCTACCTTTAAAATTGTCAACTCCCTAATTGGTATTGAAACCGGCAGGATCGTAAATGAGAAAATGGTGATCAAATGGGATGGCGTAGTAAGAAAGTGGGCTAATGGAGATACCATTAAAGCCTGGAATAAAGACCTTACTATGGAAGAGGCTTTTAAAGTGTCTGCCGTTCCTTATTACCAGGAAGTGGCCCGTAGGATAGGGAAAGATACCATGCAAACCTGGCTGGATAGTTTAAAATATGGCACCCGGAAAATAACTACCCGGATAGATACTTTTTGGCTGGACAATTCGCTGAAAGTTACCCCTGATGAGGAATTGGGCGTGGTGAAAAAATTATACTTCGGAGAGCTGCCATTCCAGAAACGTAGTCAGGATATTGTAAAGAAAGTAATGATACAGGAGGAAACAGCTAATTATAAACTTGCCTATAAAACAGGCTGGGGCTTTAAAGAAAATGGCAGAGCCATTGGCTGGATAGTGGGTTGGGTAGAAGAGAACAGGCATCCTTATTTCTTTGTACTCAATATAGAAGGCGAACACGGTATCAATTTTACCACTATGCGGCTGGATATGGTAAAAGCCATCCTAAAAGAGAAGGGCTTTTTGCAGGGAAAGAAATAATGGCAGAGTTTTCGCTTTCTGATACACCTAAGATACCAATATGATCAACTGGATAATATTTGTATTGATTGTACTGCTGGTGATATTTCTTTATAGAAAGTCACTTAAAGCAAGAAGTAATACGACTCCAGACATAGAGGATATTGTAAAAGAGGATCATTTTTGGAACAATACAGATTAAATGCTCGATTTTCAAAACATAGCATTCTTATTGGGGCTTTTGGCGTTGGTGCCATTGGCCCTTTTATTTGTATATGTATTGAAATGGAAGCAGAAAACAAAAAAGGCCCTGGGTGATGAGCGGCTTGTTAACCAGCTTACCCGCAATTATGATCACCGGAAATACCGGCTAAAAGTAATTGCCATATTGGTGGCTATTGCCTTACTCATTGTAGCCGCGGCCAACCTGCGCAAACCAGATAAGGCCAAAGGAAGTACGGCAAACGGGATTGATGTAATGATTGCCCTGGACGTAAGTAAAAGTATGCTTAGCCAGGATGAGAAACCTACCCGCCTGGATAAAGCCCGGCAACTCATTTACCAGCTTACCCAACAATTACAGGGTAACCGGCTAGGGTTGGTGGTATTTGCCGGGCAGGCCTACCTGCAAATGCCTTTAACGCCTGATGCAGCTGCTACCAAAATGTTCGTGAGCAATGCCTCACCCGACCTGGTGGCCGTACAGGGTACCAATATAAGTGATGCCCTGCGCCTGAGCGATGCCAGCCTGGATACAAAAGAGCGGAAGTATAAAACAGTAATACTAATTACCGATGGGGAGGACCATGAGGACAAAGCAGTAGAAGTAGCAAAAGAACTGGCCGATCATGGAACTGTATTGCATACCATTGGTGTAGGCTCGGCAGAAGGTGTTCCGATAACAGAACCCGGCAGTAATGATTATAAACGGGATGAGAACGGGCAAACCGTTATCTCTAAATTAAACGAAGCGTTATTACAACAGTTGGCTGCTACCGGCAACGGTACTTATCACAAACTGGATAATACAACTGCTGTTGCAGATGCACTGGTGAAAGAACTGGATGCTATGGAAAAGAAGACCATTGGTAACGAGGATGGGTATACAATCTATACCAGCTTTTACCCTTTGTTCCTGGGAGCAGCCCTTGTACTGCTGATAGCAGAAGTATTTATCAGTGAACGAAAAACCAGTATTGCCTGAAACCACTCCTCATTATATTACTTTTTCTCTCAACGGCATCCTATGCACAGGATGCCAACGATCATATTATTAAAGGCAATGAATGGTATAAAAGAAATAACTTACAACAGGCAGAGGCGGAATATGTAAAAGCCCTGCAAGCAGACGAAAAAAACATTGCCGCCCAATTCAATTATGCCAATACTTTACACAGGGAAGGAAAGTTTATAGACGCTGCCCGTCAATTCGATGTAGTGATTAAAAATACCAGCGATAATTCCCTGCTGGCAAAAGCATTTTATAACAGGGGTGTTGCCCAGGTAAAACAGCATTTACTGCCGGAGGCCATTGAATCGTTCAAACAATCCTTACGATACGACCCTGCTGACCAGGAGGCCAGGGAAAACCTGCAAAAAGCGTTAAACGAAATGCAGCAGCAGCAAAAACAAAAACCGCAGGATAAAAAGAAACCCAGGGATAAACCCCAGGACAACAAGCAGAACAAGCAACAACTGGATAAAGAGCTGGACCAGTTGCGGGAAGAGGAAAAACACCTGCAGCAGCAATTGCAACAACAAAAGGTAAAACAGGTAAACCCCTCCAAAGACTGGTGACCCTACCGGTAAGGTTACAATTTGCTAATTAAAGCTGCCGCCCGCCGTTACGGTATGTTTGCTAAATTTGCCGTTACCGGCAACTGAGCCTGGTTTCATTATTTATTCAGATCCGTCATGCAGTTATATTGTAATTCGCTTTCACAATACAGTCGTCTAAAAACCCGGGAAGTAAAGATTGGTGATCTTTTATTGGGCAATTTTAACCCGGTACGCCTGCAAACAATGACCACTACCGATACAATGGATACGATTGCCACTGTTGAGCAAAGCATCCGTTGTATAGAGGCCGGCGCGGAGCTGGTGCGTATTACAGCCCCCTCAAAAAAAGAAGCAGAGAATTTACAGCATATTAAAAATGAGCTGCGCAGGCGTGGGTATACTACCCCCCTGGTGGCAGATATTCATTTTACCCCTAACGCCGCAGAGATTGCCGCACGTATTGTTGAAAAAGTAAGGGTGAACCCCGGAAACTATGTAGACAAAAAGAAGTTTGAGCAAATAGAGTATACAGATGCAGAATATGCAGAAGAAATAGAGCGTATACGGGAGCGTTTTACCCCGCTGGTCTCTATTTGTAAAGAATATGGAACAGCCATGCGCATAGGCACCAATCATGGCTCCCTGAGCGACAGGATTATGAGCCGTTATGGTGATACACCAATGGGCATGGTAGAAAGTGCGATGGAGTTTTTACGCATTGCCCGTTTAGAGAGCTATCACAATATTGTGCTGAGCATGAAAGCCAGCAACCCACAGGTGATGGTTCAGGCATACCGCTTATTGATCCAGCAAATGGATGCAGAATTCGGGGAATGCTATCCCTTGCACCTGGGTGTTACGGAAGCGGGAGATGGAGAAGATGGTAGGGTGAAAAGTGCTGCGGGGATAGGTACTTTGCTGGAGGATGGCATTGGTGATACCATTCGTGTAAGCCTGACAGAGGACCCTGAATTTGAAATACCGGTTTGCAAAGACCTTGTAAAGAGATATACTACCGGTGATACAACCAACAAGACCATACCGGCTATTGAGAAAGTGCCTTATTCGCCTTTTGAGTACAAAAGAAGGAACACCTTTTCAGTGGGCAATATAGGCGAGCACCATGTACCTGTTGTGATTGCTGATTTGAGTAAAATAGACAATATTACTCCTGAACATTTGGAGCGTGTAGGGTATACGTATGATGTGCCAAGTGATAAATGGAATATCAGCGATACAGCGGCCGATTATGTTTTTACCGGTCACCAGCTATTACCCTTTGCACTACCCGGTACCTTACAGGTAATTGTATACCCGGCTACCTGGGCGTTGGCGGCAGACAAAGAAAAATACCATCCTATTTTTGATGGGGCAGGGTTTACACAGGCAGAGGCCCGGAGTAATACGCTCAATTTTGTAATGGTAGACTGTTTTAGCGATACTACCCCTGTTAACGATTTTAGTTATCTTGATGAGCTGAGCAACGATAAAAGCGTTGTTTTGTGCCTCTCCTCTACGCAGCAACACGCTATGCCGGCGGTAAGAAGGATGTTTATGGAGTTAATGAACCGGAATATCCAAAACCCGGTTATCATTACTACCGATAGTAACTGGCTTACAGCCGATGAGCACCTGATTCACTATGCAACAGAAGCAGGTGCGTTGTTATTGGATGGCTTTGGAGATGGTGTTTGTTTTGGAATGACAAAGGAGGCGTATGATAATGCAGCGTATACCAATTCGAGCGGAAGGAATTATTCCAGCAATGCTACGGTAGAACAATTCGTTAATTCAACAGCATTTTCTATATTACAGGCAACACGTACCCGGATATCGAAAACAGAATATATTTCCTGCCCGAGCTGTGGCAGAACCTTATTTGACCTGCAGGAAACAACCGCCCGGATCCGTAATGTAACCAATCACCTGAAAGGTGTTAAGATTGCTATCATGGGTTGTATTGTAAATGGCCCGGGTGAAATGGCTGATGCAGATTTTGGATACGTGGGTAGTGGTGTGGGAAAGATCACTTTGTACAAGGGTAAAGAAGTGGTAAAACGCAATGTGGATAGTGCGATTGCAGTGGATGAGCTAATCAGCTTGCTGAAAGAAAACGAAGCCTGGATAGAACCATAAATAAAAAACCAACATGCGATTTGTTCCCTATCTCAGTTGCATTGCAATGGTAGCATTGCTTTTCTCAGCCTGCAAACAAAACGACAGCACTTCTATTATTAAGAGTGCAGCCCCTGTTACAACAGACAGTATTATAGGCACTTATAGTGGTGATTTTAATGGTTCTCCCATAGCCATCACGCTCCGGTATGTTTCCGGCAAACATGTTAGCGGGTATAACATGCATAAGGGATTGAAGAGGAATATGGCCGGTACCATGGAACTGGAAGGAAAGCAGTTACATTTTCACTTGAGTGAACCGGGCACTAACAAATACGATGGCGTTTTTGATTTCCTGTTGGATACTACTAGCTGGAAAGGAAATGGAACCTGGCAAGCCATGCACTTGAACAATGGTACAGTATCTTTTACGCTAAAAAAACAGTTTCTTGAAGATGCTGAATGGAGCTGGGGCGTTTTTAGGGATACACTGGGCAATTATCTTATGCTTAAAAGGGACAAGTCCTGTGAATACAGTTATGTTGCAGATGATTCTACCAGCAAAGGACAAGCGGTAGTAGTAACAGGCACTTTCAAGTTTGAAAAAGACTCCATCATTGTCATAGACTGGCAACCCAATGAAATATTCCCCTCCAGGAAGTCTGTTTTTCCCATTATTAAGCGCTACGAGAAGGATGATCCTGACAGGGAACGTCCACCATTGAAAAACATCTATATATTAGGCAAGGAATTCAGTGAGTTCTATGACTAGGCAGCGAACGAATACCGGTAACGCACTTCGGAATATTTGGATCTTTGCATGGTGTGCATTTTTGCTGGTGGCTACCTGCCTGATGGTTCGGCTGTCATTGCCCTACACTTCTCTTAAAAAAGATGTGGACTTCTTACTAACCAAGCAGAAAACCTGGCATATCCTGTATTGGCGCATCAGTTTCTATATACATGTATTTGTAAGCAGTATTGTATTACTGGCGGGCTTTACCCAGTTTAGCCGTTATATCATGCGGCGCAGACCCTTATTCCATAGAAGAATGGGGATTGTGTATGTAACAACTGTTTTAGCATTCTCTGCACCTACCGGTTTTGTGATGGGTTTACATGCAAACGGAGGACTGCCAGCCAAAACCAGTTTTGTACTTTTAAGCATCAGTTGGTTTGCCACTACCCTGCTGGCTTTATACTATGCAAAGCGAAAAGCATTTGTAATACATGGCGACTGGATGTTACGCAGCTATGCGCTTACCTTGTCTGCCATTGCGTTACGGTTATACGCCCTCCTGTTCGATGTTTTACACATCAATATGCAGCCAAGGCCGGTATACATTACCATCGCCTGGCTAAGCTGGATACCCAACCTGCTGATAGCAGAAATACTGATCCGGAAGGGGTTTAGCAAAAAGATTATTGCTGCGATGCCGGAGCTGCCGGCTGCGTAGCTGCAATAAACCTGCCTGCAGAATCAATGGTATATTTATCGGAACTCACCAGGTCCATCTTTGTTACCGGGTTATCGGTATATCCTACCCTCTGTACATCCTTTTCGTAAGCAACCGAATAATGTTTTATTTCAAATTGTTTGTTATCGGGCATGGAGAATACATTATACAATGAATCGTAGAACTTTGCCCCCGCAATCATTTGCTTATCTACCAGCCTTCCTTTTATATTAAAGGTTGCCATATAATAACGCGCCGGACCGCCATTGTCATCATCATACGGTTTGCAACCATAGATTACCGTTTTGTATTTACTGCTATCAATCACTTTGGCTACATAGAAAAACTCTTCCCCTACATCCCTGCTAAACTTGGCATCCCTCATTTCTACAATAAACTTATCATAGTCGTAAGCTAAACTTACAAAGCTGGGTTTACTATGATAGTAGCCGGAATCGATAACCAGCGGAAAGCTAGCCTGGTCAAAGTCCCTGCTAAAGCCTTCCCATAAAATAGCATCCGCATCGCCGTTACCTGCCATTGCATCGTTATAGGCGGAAACAAAGCGCTCATCATTTTTATACTTCTGCAGGAATTTATCATTAAATATCAACGTCCTGTCAACAAACCCGTTCTCCACTGCATAAGAAATATAATCATACATATCCCCTAATCTATCCATTTGTGCATAGCAACATGCTTTTTTAAATAACAGGTAGCCCTGGGGAGAATAATCGAGCCTTTCTGCCATAGAAAAAGCATCGAGGGCATGTTCCGCCTCATAATTTTCCAGGTAGGCATTACCCAGTTCATAATAGGCTTTAGCATTGGGGTAAATGACCAGTGAACGAATAAAAAGGCCGATACTTTTCCCGGCATCATGCCTGTTTTTTAACAGGTCGAGGGCTTCCGAGAAGATCTTTTGACTACTGTCTTTGTCCCTGCGGGATACCCCTTTTACAAAAGCACTTACAGAGTCGAAGCTAAATATGGTTTTGGCATCTAAAGAGAATTGGTTTTGCGGTTGTTTGCAGCTACCTGCAACAATACAAACCAGTGCAAGGGTTGCGTATAAAAGTCTTCTCATTATGCAGTTGTTATACAGCCAAAATAGAAAAAAGAGGGGAGAAAAGCAGCGGTGATTTAAAAAATTAATGCGTATTTCTCTTTGAATGCGCTGTCAATCAATTGTATTAGGGATTAATTAACTAAAAATATCGTTGTTAATTCTACGATTGCGAATTATCTTTCATGCCTAAAATTATTTCTGCATGAAAAAATATCTATTCTCCCTGCTGTTTGTAACAGCGGCGCTCGCTACGAACGCGCAGCAAAAGTATGAATGGAAGGAGGCTACCAGCGGAGGTTACACGTATAGATACGTAACCAACGATCCTATGAAGGCAAGGGTATATACCCTGCAGAATGGATTGACCGTTATTCTTAGCGTAAACAAGAAAACACCGCGCATCCAAACAATGTTTGGTACAAGGGCGGGTTCTAACAACGACCCTTCTAACCACACAGGTTTGGCGCATTACCTGGAGCACCTGTTGTTTAAAGGAACTGATAAATTCGGTTCACTGGACTGGAGCAAAGAGAAGCCTTTACTCGATAAGATCGATGCATTGTATGAGCAATACAACAAGATCCCCTTTACAGACACATTAGGTCGTAAAGCAAAGTATCATGAAATTGACAGTATTTCCGGTGAAGCAGCAAAGTTTGCTATTGCCAACGAGTACGATAAAATGATGGGCAATATGGGCTCTCAGGGTACCAATGCCTTTACAAGCGTAGAAGAAACCGTGTATGTAGAAAACATACCGGCTACAGCCATTGATAAATACCTGGCTGTACAGGCAGAACGCTTCCGTGCTCCCGTATTCCGCTTGTTCCATACTGAATTAGAAGCCGTATACGAAGAGAAAAACATTGGTCTCGACAATGACAACAGGAAGATAGAAGAGACCATGACGGCTAACCTTTTCCCTACGCACAACTATGGTCAGCAAACGACTATTGGTACAGTAGAACATTTAAAGAATCCTTCTTTAATAGAGATCAGGAATTTTTACAACAAATACTATGTACCCAATAACATGGGCCTGATCATGGCCGGCGATTTTGATCCGGATGTACTGATCAAAAAAATAGATGAATCCTTCAAATGGTGGCAGTCAAAACCAGTAACTCCCTACAACCCCGCTCCGGAAAGAGAGTTAACTGCTCCTGTAGTAAAAGAAGTATTCGGACCTACACCTGATAACCTGGCAATAGGTTGGAAAACACCAGGCGTAAATGATTACAGAACCTATGTATTAACACAACTGGTTCGCGCCATTCTGTACAACGGTAAGGCGGG
>Ga0207739_1000022_pt1 | contig 16245 bp, 17 predicted proteins | sample LuqExpMetageno15_FD_187773 | JGI IMG/M metagenome (GOLD analysis project Ga0207739, IMG submission 187773) | Tropical forest soil microbial communities from Luquillo Experimental Forest, Puerto Rico - Sample 15 (SPAdes) | ecosystem: Environmental > Terrestrial > Soil > Tropical forest ... | reverse complement strand
TATCTCAATTCATGCTTTAAAGTGGGCGATGACTGGGCTTTCCCTGCTAGTTGACTGCACTTTGACATGACGTAATTTTTTACGATTTGCTTCTATAAAGATACAAAAACTGCTTTTCGCTTCACTTCCGGTATAATTCGGTAAAAACCTGCTTTTTACTGCTTTAACGGAACTGCTTTGATGCAATTGTGTTTAGTGCTGTTGAAATTTGGGTTGTGAACGTTCATGACGGCTTAATGAAGTGTGCCGGGGTAGTCTTTAGAAGATAAGAGAACATTTCGATTGGATTAATTAAAAAGAAGATTGTATGGCTAAGCAGAAAGGCATTATTAAACTGCTCGGAACGATTGGAGACATTACGTTCTACAAATCACAAGATGGTTACCTGGCTAAAGAGAAAGGCGGCGTTGATGCCAGCCGTATTGCCAGTGATCCTACATTTCAACGTACCAGGGAGAACAATGCAGAATTCGGGCATGCTGGTACAGCGGGTAAGGTGTTACGCACTGCATTACGATCATTACTACAAAACGTATCAGATGGCCGGATGATCAGCCGCCTGACCAAAGTAATGATGAAGGTGTTACAGGCAGATGCCACCAGTACCAGAGGACAACGTAACGTAATAGACGGTGAGGCAATGTTGTTAGAAGGCTTTGACTTCAACATCAAAGGGAAACTGGATACCTGCCTGTTTGCTCCTTATACGGTAACCATTGACCGGGTAACCGGTAGTGTTACGATTGCCATCCCGGCTTTTGTTCCGCAAACCATGATTACCGCACCTACCGGTGCTACACATTTCAAAATAGTATCCGGGGGTAGTGAGGTGGATTTTGAGAGTGCTGTATTTACAACCAATACCAAAGACAGCGGCTTTTTACCATTGGATAACAATGCCACTGCTGCGATCAATATGGCGAATGCGGTTACTGCTGCGAGTACGCACCCGCTGTTTGCAGCTCTGGGTATTGAGTTTTACCAGGAAGTGAATGGGGTTAAGTATTCACTGAATAATGGTGCCTATAACGCGCTGGAACTGGTGAAGGTGGATGCTTAATAGCATTTAGGAAACACAGTTTGTAAACTAAAAATTGAAAGAGCAATGGAACTGGAATTACTGCGGGATTATTTTCCTGATGGAACGAATGGAGTAATACAAAAGGATGGTGTTGTGATATGTGCAGCCATAGAGCTGCCTTGGAAGGACAATGCGCATAATGTGTCGTGTGTGCCGGAAGGAAGATACCCGCTTGTAAAGCGATACAGCTCAAAGTTTGGATGGCATTTCCAGGTGAAAGAGGTACCAAACAGGGATTTGATACTGATACACCCGGCTAACGATGCGCTGAAAGAACTGGAGGGCTGTATCGCACCAGTTACCACTATCACAGGACATGGAAAAGGCGATGCCTCCCGCTTAATGCTGGAGAAATTAAAAGGCATCGCCTACCCTGTCCTAGAGAATGGGGAACAGCTATTTATCACCATTAAAAAGCGTGTGTAATGAACATCATTGAACGGGTACAGGCACCTACGCCTGATTTCTTTAAGAAGTTGCGAAACATCGGTTTGGCAATTGCCGCAGTGAGTGCAGCTGTATTAACAGCACCCATAGCTCTGCCTGCAGTTGTAGTGAGTATTGCAGGTTATGCGGCGGTTGCCGGTGGTGTGATCGGCGCTGTGAGCCAGGTTACTACTTCCAGTGAAAGCACACCGGTTAGTAGTGCTACGAAGACAGAAGGAGGTGGTTAATGGACCAGGGAACAAAATCCGGCACTATTGGCGGTACGCTGTTAACAGTAATTGCCAACATACGGAGTGAAGATGTAATAAAAACGGCTGCATTGGCAGCCATAGGAGCAACGATCAGCTTCTTCGTTTCACTGGGATTAAGGTACCTAGTGAGATGGATTAGAAAATAGACTTTGGGAGATATGGTCCTACTTTTGCCATGACGCGGCGCCGGTTTCTACCGGCGCTTTTTTATTTGTATCTCTTGAGCAAATAGGTCAACAGCGTGTTGACCTATTCTGTTATGTTCTTGTTCCTTCAGCACATATAGTAATTTACAATTTGTGAATTGTAAATTACTATATAGAAGCCATGCTTAAAAAGGCAATGGCTGGATAGTGTACCTGCCGCAACCAAGCTGTATATGCTTAAAGCGATAGCCAGGTAATACTTTAACTGCATAACAAGCCTGCCGGGAGTAGCTGTAATGGATGTTGCGGCGCTTGCTACTGGTGCTTTGATGCTTAGCGATACGAGACTTTTTTTGCATGGTATAAAATTTAGAAGCTCGTCACTGGTGGCCGCAGATCCTCTCGCCAAAAGGAAACGGAATAAATGATGGCTTTGTGTGCAGGCTCTGTGTTTATGCTGTAGTCTTTTGGCTGTTGGGATATGAGCTATAGCCCACATAGTGATGTAGTTAATCAACCAGGCACAGCTAGGTCGGCCACTAACTTTGCGAAAGGAATTTATACCTATGTAAAAAGGGGGACAGTACGCAAGATGTTACACAGCCGGCCTTTTTACATTACCGCTTTAAGTATTTGAAATAATCATTAATGAGGGTATACTGAAAAGTTTCCGTGGCTGTTATGAGCTGCTGTAAAGTGATCCTTTTTTGTTCCAGCTTACTTAGTCGGGTTATGATTTCTTTAAACTCTTGCCAATGTTTATATAATTCAGGTGCAATCTCCCCTACCAACTTTTGTATATCTTCTTTATTAATAAACTGGATGGCTGTACCTCTTTGGCAGATTTTGAACCTGCGGGACTTATCAAGGCCATACACCAGCCAGAAATAAAACTCTTTCATCTCTTCATTTGGACAAATGGCCATGAAAGAATTTACCCAGGGTTCTAATGACGGCTTGCCGGAATTATCACCTTTGCAAAGGATGTAAAATACATGAGGTGGTTGTACTGCGCCAGGACGATAACAACGGAGATGTAGTGGTAACATAACCTATAACCACTGGTTTTACTAATGGCACAAACGCGCAATTATGCCAGCGATAGGCAACCCAAATGCAGGGTGGGCAGGAAGGCAAGGTTTTGTTTAAAAAAATACTACCTGGAAGCAGGTGTTAGATATCAGGTATTAGCTGTTAGGATAAGCCATTGATTATTCATGAATAATAGTATACACAGGTGGAGATTTTTTTGTTTCAAACCGAAGGCAAGCGAAGAGAAACGAGCGAAGACCTTGCCGACTAAGGGGCGCATATCTTGCCGCATCGTCTGGCTATAATAAAAATTAAATTCATTGTTCCTGGATGAATTAACTAGATAAAAAGTCTCTCTGTTAAAGGAGATTTATTGAGGAAATAATCCAATTGAAAGTAGAATATTATCTGCCTTGTCAATAACTTGACTAATGATTGTTATCTCGTAAGTATCTAAATTATGAATACAATTATTTAACTCGTCTTTCTGAATTTGATTCAATTTGTTGTTGTACTTTTTTAAAGAATATTCAATCGCCTCGGAAACATACTTTTTTACTTCATCAGTCTTTTTATGAAAGGAGGCCTCCAACTTTTCGATTGGCTTATTAGATGTACGTGGTTTGCCCTTTTCTATAGCTTCACGTTCTGATTTATATTCCCATTGTTCACTAATGAGAGCTCTAAAAATATCGGCATTTGCACCAGGCTTTCCAAAGCGACCCTTTTGAAATGCTCTTCTGATAAAATACTCGTAATTCATTGCTTGCATGTCTGCCATACTAAAGGAGTTTAGGTTATGTTAAAATAGAAACAAATTTATGAAATATTAAATAAGACATATTGTCTTAAAAATCATTAAAGCAGCTTTTGCGAGTAGGTCAACCGGTAAAAGCGCCTGCGGCTAAAGGAAGGGTTGGCCGTGCCGGTAGTAACGGCACAGACGCTAGGGAGCATAGCGAGCCATAAAAGCCGCCGGCGGTACAGAGGCGGCTTGCGAGCCCCCACACAGGTGGCAGCAGTAAAGTTGCGGCGCTTTGTATAGCCATTGTACGCGCGTGTGATAAAGCGCCGCAACGATGCTGGCTATGTAGAAGGGTGCCGAGGTAATTTTTTGCTAAGCTACCGAGGCGCCCTGGCACACACAAGTAAACCTCTGGCGTTGCTTTGCGAAATGAAGTATGAATGAGCATTAGCAATCGCCGGGATTTACGCAGCCGTAGTGGGGCGACCGGCGAGCGAAATTGTTGGCAGCGGGTGAACTTAAACGTACTGAAACGCAGAAGGGACGAAAGCAGCGAAATGAACCCAGTGAGGTGCTGTAGGGTGAGCATGAGTAATGAGCGGACCGCGAAGTGTCGGCATTTGTGAGCAGGTAACGGGCCACACTTACTGATGCGAACAGGGTTGTTTCGAACGTGGTGAATGAGGTGCTTGAGGAGTGAATGCGTGAAGTTCGTTTAAGGACACAGGAGCTGCCCGAGCGGAGCCGGAGGAACTGCAAATAGTATGACATACTTTGCCGCTATACAAAAAGTGAGGAGTGTAGCCCTTGCTTTTTGTGTAGCGGACATTACAGTGAAAAACATACTTTAAAAGGATCACTATTGATTTATGTTTTTGCCTGTAATGGTTTGGCATACCTATTTGCTGACGACGGTGTAGCGAGACCGATTTACCGGTGCAGCGTTGGATCTGTGCTTGGGGAAAGGAAGGGCTGGCAGAAACATGGCCGCTTATTGGGTTTTGTGAGTTGGCTAGCGGCTATGTTGTGCGGTGGGGTCGGACTGTGGCAATTGCCTTGCTGCTATGGGCCTTGTGTTGTTAGCTAAGCAGTAGGGCAATTGCTGCGCAAACAGATCTACCGCTGACAGCTTTGCTTCTGCGCGTAGGGCTTGTATTATATCGCCATCTTAAAGCTTTTGTGATTTGAGGGAACCCATATGTGTGCTATGAGGCCAATCTTCTTACCATAGAAAATTGAAGCCTTCTATCTATAGGTTCTGGCACGATTGTTACGTATTTTTATAATATGTAAACAGTATAGTTATGGCACTATCCTTTCCATTTATTGAGGGCCTTAAGAAAACTGCCGGTAATATTGATGAGAAGATATTTGATCGCCATTTTTGTATTCAACTGGATTGTAACACTCTTGCTGCTATAGAGAAGGGAGTGTATATCCAGACTGTTTTAAAAGACTTCTTTGCTCCATTAAATAAAATCAGTGGGCCATCTCTTTACTGGTTTGAAATCATATCTAACCATACTCCCCAAGAAATTATTGCTACTGTAAAATCTGCCGCTGCCAGTGATACAAAAAGGAAATTCCCCAGGCTTAGACAGTTGAGAAAAGAGGATGCTAACACAAAAATATTATATGTGGGGAAAAGCTTGGGGATAGCTAAAAGGATGGTTTCTCATTTGGGATATCATTCAAAAGAAGATAATCATGGTTTACAGCTTTGTCATTGGGCTAAGGGTATTGGGTTGCAATTGCAACTACATTGTATCGTTTTACCTGCTACCGTAGGTGGTTTTCTTGATTATTTTGAATTTGAACTTGCCAAATATTTTAACCCGATTATTGGCAAACGAAGATTTTAATAACTGCTTGGGGGAATATCTTTTGTTAGGTTTTTGACCAGAATCCTAACAAAACTACCAGCACTACGATAGATTACCGCAAGTACCAAGCTGCCGTTGTCTCGGAACAAATCAGCAGCCGGTAATTTGCAGCCTCAACACTTAGTTCTACTGACGATGTAGAATCTACCGGGGGGAGGTAGTGTTGAGTAAGATGGTTTATATAAACCCGCTAGTTGTTTTGCTATTGTGCTTTTGTTCTTTCAATTATATCTTTTGGTTTTTTGTTCATGGCTGTAGCTATTATTATGAGTATATCAAATTCTAATAGCCTTCGTGAGTTTCTTTTGAGTACCATAGGTAAGGATGTGGGCTTTATGCCTAGTTCTTTTGCTACTTTCCCAAATAACTCTACATCACTTTCTATTGCACTAATAGCCGCATCTATAAGCTGGCTGGCCATTGTGTATTTTAATTTGATTTGGATATAATTGTTTACTTTATAAAAAGACGGGCAATTAACTCATGGGATCGCTCCAAGATCTTATTTGTTCTATCTAACAATATATCTATGTACTCCGGTGGCGTTTCAAACCCATCTTTGTAGCCTGCATCTGCATACAGTTTATCTACCCATTGCAGGAAACTTCTCTCCCACTCTGTATTAGCGGGGAATACTTCATTTAACTCCCAGGCATAACGGCGGGTGTGTTGCAATAACTCACTTATTATATGGGTATTCATTGTAGTACCCGTAGTAGCTGCTATTGTTGCTAAGAGACAACGCTCTATTGACTGATGCAACATAAAAGCGGCCATTGTGTATTGTTCTTTATCAAGGTACAGTTTAGCCCCATCCATAAAAACAAATGCTTTGGAATGGCCGTTGGTAAAGCTCTTTTCTGCTTGTTCAGCTTGCGCTATCCTGCTCTCTTTAGTAGGTGTTGGTATGTGTTCATTGCCATTGCTATATAATCTATTCTCTTCGCAACATACCGCTGTATAGAAGCTGCTACCATTCTCCAGCTTTTTTATAAACTCAGGTGAATGATGCAGTGAGAATTGAAACCCGTTTTTACGAATGCCTGCTATTTCTATGATACGTTCATAATGCTTGAATGTGGTTTTACCGCCTTTGGGCATTACGATTATGAGATCGAGCAGTGTTGTGTTAGAATACGGTACCCGAAAGATGCTTTCCGGGTGTATAGTAGTTACTATGAAGTCTACCACATTTTGAATGCTATTGTCTTCTCCGTGTTTAATTTTAAGCTCTTCTACAGAGAGGGGTAGCCTGCCTCCTATTGCTTGTTTGTGCAATACCTGGGTAGCCAGTACTAAGGCTTTGAGGTGTTCGTAGAAAGTTACGAGGTGCTGGCGTTCTTCCACTTCATTGATATGTGGTGGTTGATTAGATGTTAAGGCACTGCCGAGCAGTAGCCATAGATCTGCATTTGTTTCAGCAATATCATATTCTTTAAAGAAGTGTTCTATGATACCCCAGGCAGCATGGGGTTGTTGTGCGTTAAGCACATTGTCGTACATCTCCTGTATTTGAGGAGACAAGGTGAGTAGGTGCATAAAGTGTAGTTTAAGATTGTTAGAGAAATGATTGAATACTTATGTAACTACACCTCTGTTAGGCGGGGGTGGACAAAAAGAGGCGTGGGTTGGTCCTTATGTCTCCGAGGGCTGCGACACCCTGAACTCGAATAAGGACGCCCACGCCATAGCGTTGGGCGTTTTACCTTATTTCTCGAGTTCTTTTGAAGGTCGCAGTTTCGGAGAACGAGGAATAAAGCAAACACCAATATGTTGGGTTCGCAATTTAAGTATTAGCTACTAGGATGTATTATAAAAAGATTTATCCATATACATTGTTTTAGAGAGTTGATAAGAATGTTTAGAAAGTCTAAACAAATTTAGCGATAAGCTAACAATATACCAATAGTCATATTTAGTATTTCTAAAAAAATTTATCTTGTTCCTAATAAAATGTTTAGAAAATCTTGATAACCAATGACTAAACTAGGACTATACCTGGCTCAAAAGTCTGTGAACAAATCTGAAGTTGCTCGTAAAACAGGGTTGAGTAAATCCAGAATAAGCGAGCTTTCAATGAATCCGAGTACTCGATTACAGGCAGAAGAATTATATAAGATCGCCCTAGCGATAGATGTGAAACCAGGAGATCTATTAGAGGCATTGTATGGAGACATAAAGTTGTAAAAACAAATTACTTAACTCAATAATATTGAACCACCGGCAACGGTGGTTTTTTGTTTGGATAAGGCCTTAAATAGCATATAAAAGATTGATGTTCAGCGATGTTTTAAAGCATACAAATGATTCATTATATTAGTCCTAATTCCATTAGGTTTTAGACAAATCAATCTTTTCTAAATGGCTTATATAACAACTTCAAACTCTAAAAAAATAATTAGTACTATAAGTGAGATTAGTCTCTCTGAAATTGAAACTTCAGTATATAAAAAGGAAATCTATTTTTTTAATAGAAAGGAACAAGCTATGCTTAAAGGTATTAGGGAGTTTTTACGTGACCCTGATAACTTCTCAGCACAATACTATAAGCCACTGGTTATAAAAGATAGTTTAAGGTATGTATATCCTGAGCATCCACCGGCATATCATAAAGATAATACTTGCCCCAAACTACAATCTAACTTCATAAATTTTGAAATACCGGAAGAAGTTAGAGAAAAAGGAGAAGTTGAAATAAAAAGATTTCGTGCCTTTTTTGCTGAAAACAAGCATTTGCTTGACGGGAGAATTAAAGAGTTCATTGAAAAAATGCAAGCCAGGTTTTTTATAACAAGAGAGATTAACCCAAAATCTATTGATTATTCAAATTCAGGTACTAAAGAAGTGCCGAATTATAGCATTGAAGAGCTAGAGAAAGAGATAGACAAGATTTTAAAAGAGGCAGGTAAATATTATAGAGACAATCCAGATAAACAGGAAATAATTAAGAGGTTTGGCAAACTTACCTTTCTTGCCTACGTACATGGAGATATTTATAAAAACGATTCTAGGCTTAATGATAAAGATCTAAAAGAATTTCTAAAAGAATATGATATACGATTTAAAAAGCCGGTTAAAAATTATCTAATTGAATATTATAGATTACTCTATAATCCTAGCATGACATTTAATGGTACTCTACTTGACAGATTAGGTTTTCGTAAATGTGGACATTGTTTGGGAGAGAGTTTCTCTGAAATACCACTTGATGAGAGTTTTGATTTTAATATAATGTTCTTGGATGAACTATAGGGATATGACTAGTACTTATTTATTTTGATCAAAAGAGATATTAAATGGGTGCATTGTATCAGTATTGAAAATGACTCCGAATCATTTGAATACTTGTTTTAAAATTGTTATAAGCAAAGGCTCTGCAAAGTTTAGTACAAAATCTTCTTCATTATATGTCATAATGAATTCTCCAATTTTCTTATGTGCAATACTATTACGAACTCTATAAATCCAAAATGCACTAAGACTACAAATAAACTTGTTATAATTTTCTACTTCATTAGCTTGATTAATCTTTGCCGTTTTACAATTTGCCATTGTAAAACCTCCAGCTTTTCCAATGACTGACGTAAGAGCATTATAATCTTTCAATGGATTAGATTCTTTGGCGAAGTCGTAAAAAATTTCTTTAGCTGTGGGCAAATAGGATCCTATAGAGTTCAATTTGTCGACTATTGATGGGATATCTGTACAATAAGTAATGAATAAATATTTAAGCCTCTCAATATCTTCCTTCTTATACTCATGCAAGAGCATACTAATTGACTTAGAATCTGTTGAAGGATCGAGAGACCTGATTCTTTCAATTACATCAAAATCAAAATTTAATTCAAGTAGATGATAATACTTTAAATATCGTTCAAATGCCAGAGTATGCCTTATTCCTCTGACACTAGATTCAAAAAAGTGATCTTTTGAAAATTTTGGATAACTATCTACAATTAATTCTGTAATGTTCTTCTTTTTAGGGGGTGGAATTGTTAATGTTGGATATTTATGATTAAAATGACCCCATATCGGAGCTGAAGAGGAACAATCTTTTAAATATTCTTCAAGAAACTGCCTATAAATGATGACATAATCAGTGGAAAAAGAATGAGAAAGTGAATTGACAATTATGCTTCTATCTGGAATATCAATAAGATAGCAAATAAACTTAGCCTCTGATAATGTATTCAGATTTGTTACTTCTATACCCTTTGTAAAGTATAAATAACCAATCTCTGTCGTGTCTTTCTTATGAAGGGGAAGATCCACAGCTCTATCAAAGAATGATGCAACGTTTTCTACAGGAATCGCAACTAAATCATTTATTGATATATATCCTTTTGTTTCCCTTCTCCTTGAGATCGTAAAGGGTAATTGAAGTAGCCTTTGCTCGCTTTGAGTTTGTAGAATGTCTTGGTAGTTCATATAGATTATGATGTTGCGCGTTTCCAACAATCAGAAAATGATAAATTACCTTCTTCCCTGAAATATTCTTTAAAACCATTTGTTAGTAATCTTCTAGTTGCAAAGCCAACATTTTCACGCTTGGGATTAATACCTTGTCTAATTTGAGATAATACTTTTAATGATAGCGGGTCTGTTTTAGCTTTAGCCTTTTTTAAATCGGATAGAAGCTTTTTCATGGCAAGATTAACTCTCTTGGCAAGTGCTGCATCTGTACTGTATTGAGCTATAGCAGCAAAAAAGGAATTAATTACATTGTCCTCTGCCAGCCAATTCTTAGGGCTTTTAATTTCCGGTTCTACTAGCCCTTCATAAATCCGAAATACTTGTTGGTCAATTTCAACATATTCTTTAAGATATTTTGTAAAAGCAAAAAAACTATCTGATAGTACATCTTCATCCGAGTTGAATATTTCAAGCTCATTCATCTGTTGTACTACAATATTTTCTCGTTTTTCTTCTGGCGATTTTGTTAAGAAGCAGTAGTATGCGGTAACAATTCTATCGAAAGGAAATTTTTTGGGAATGGTTCTTCTAGTTTCATCTTTTTCTCTAAAGACCTCAAGATCAGTTATCTCTTCGCTGAGTTTATCAAGCATTGTCACAAAAAGTAATTCTACCTGATGCCTCATAGACATTGGCTTCTGACCTGCGTTTAAGACAATAAGTCTATATATTAGGTGTTTGATCTCTTTTTCAAGCCATATTTCAACAAATATCTTTTGCCCTTTCTTGATTTTTATTCCCTTCTCTAGCAGATCATTAATAATATAAGTTCGTTGAAGCCCATCTAATATGTAAATGTTTTTAGACAGGTGTAACTTGTCGATTAAAGCCGCTATTTTATTCTCTTCCCAGAGTTTAATATATGCATTAACAACTTTTGGATTAATTGCCAAAGTAATCGTTGGAAGAAGTGCCCCCTTTTCAATATCAGATTGCATTCTCTCGTAAGCCTTGTGTTTTTGTCGGGGCCTTTGAATTTCAAAACGGTCGAAGTCCTTGCCAACCATAGTGATATAATCTGCGATATCTATTTGCGCATAAAGGACATGCGTATTTGTTCGAAGATCTTTTGTTGAAGCGAGTATTTTAAGAGATGTCATTCTTCTAAAATTATTGAGGTTTATTTACTATGTTAGAGTAATAATTATGTGGTAAAATCGTTATTCAAAACCTGATGGCATTTCCAATCCAAGCTTTAATGCTATAGCTTCAAAAGATTTTTTTATAGCAGGCTTTTCTGAAAAAGTACGATTTATTTCTCGGATTAACCATTCGGAAGGATATCTGCTATTGGCCATTCCACACACACATGATACAGTCTCATTTTTTAATGGGGTATATTCTATTAATAATGCAATTAACTCGCATTTTGAATTTACCCATTTATACATCTTCAAATCTTTCTTAACAATAGCCTCGTCAAAAATCGTATCAAAGAATCCACTTTGAATTAATGTAGGTATATCTGACTCTATTGGCAATTTTCTGTTTGATACCTGTTCATACTTAGAAAAGAGCATGGCATTTACAGTTGATATTTCATCAACGGGAATAAGGTTGTTTCTTAACAGCTCACTGTAGATTGTGAACGGATTGATATTGTAGATATTGGAGAACATTTTTTTCTTCCAAAGCTGTCTTAAATCGGGATCTGTGTAATTCATCTGAATTAAACGATTTGGGTAAATATCTAAGAATTTGATATCCTTATTCTTATCTTTCAAATAATGAGTTAAGGCATTCACAACTTTTTCATCGCTTAGATTGAATACCTCATTAAATACTTTATAAGACTCAGAATCTAAATACCACATTTTTCCATCAATAGAAGCTTTTAATTGTTCGAAAAAATCTGGCAATTCCGTTAGCAATACACTTGTTGAAATTTCTTTTACAAGTGGCTTAAAGTCGGTTCCTGGCGCAGTTTTTTCATCATCAAAATGATCAAAAAATTTATTTAACAATCCTTTCATTCCTCCATTAACAGCCATTTTGGGAACATTACTCTTTACAAAGCTCCAAAATGCTTCTGTATGATGTCCTCCAATTTCATTGTCCTTATAATGAGCCGCATCATTTCTTCTACTTCGCCAGTATGCAAGTTGCTGCTTTAAATCGTCATTTAATTTAAATACTTCTTTTACTTTAGGTTTTGAACCTTGAATTAATATATCATAAACAGCATTCTCCCATCCCTCATGATCATTGATTTCTTTTATTTTTTGCTTCCACTCCTGTTCTATAAAATCTACAGGTGGTTTTGATTTATTTATTGTATCACGTATTATTGAAAGAAATCCCAAATACGAAAGTAATAATGATGCTCTATAAGCATGATTACGATAACATATTACTGCTTCTTTAAAAAGCTCTTGGACATTTTGAGAATAATGCCTCTCGTCAAGCCATTGTTCGATTGATAATTTCATTGAACCGAAATTAGTAGTGATTGATCTTTATAAATAACCCTTTTAATGCTGGTTTCTAGAATGTTTAACTTAAAGAAAATATCTATAAATATTTTTTACAACTACATCTTATCCTTCTATTGGAGGCGATATAATTCCAATCTGCTTGAAACTATTATAGACAATAACCTTGTCAAAAGCGAACTTACGCTGCGGTAACATTTCTGGAGTAAATTCCTGTGCAGATTTTTCTGAAACACCATCTATAATAACCAGAAGCCAGATTTTATGTAATCCAGTATTTTCAATGTATTTTTCGATTTTTGCTTCTTTTTGAGAAATAAGCTCATCAAGCACTTTGGTATTAATCTCTTTGACTAAATACATCTCTGCCAAAACGATCTGTAATTCACCCTGATGCGGTTTACTATCAACACTTAATAAGAACACTGGCAACTCTGGTTTCTCACCATTCATATCAGCTTCTAAATAACTGATTAGTTGAGGTACCATCTCCCTAATTGATAGGTTAATAGATTGTTCTTCGTTAAAACGAATATTGATCAATTTACTCACTTCCTGGTACTTCCTTCGCAAGTAACCCATTGCCTTATTGCAAACCTGCTCTCTTTTGCTAACCTGCGCTACAACTTCCTGGTCATAAATTCCTGTAAGTTCTAAGCCTATTTTCTCTCCATTGACTTCAATAATAAAATCCGGGCTTTCTGTAATATCTATAATCTTCCAATCATCATCTCCTGCAAACTGAATATAATGTAGAATATAGTTGATTTCTTTTTTTCGTTTAATGCTTTCTGCATCGTTACGATCTGCGTATTGATCATAAAGGGGGCCTAACAACTTTATCATCTTTTCTCGGTGTTCTCTTTCTACCTTGTCTATGCCTTTGAATTGTTCGTAATATTCTCTATCAAGTTGAAAATTTGGGTTATTTGTTGCAAAACGCATAGCGTCCTGCATTTCCTCAAAAGTGGCATCTTTCGAGATTTTTAATGTCCATCTTAAAGTTTCCATGTTCTATAATCATTTGCAGATTAGTAGGATTATTATTTGCTAATGCTACTTAACCGTTTTAAATAAAAGAAACTCTGTGTGTCATTCTATTTAGAAAAGTGAAATGAGCGCAATTCTGCATCAAATGAAGTAAGCCGTTTTTGAAGCTCTTCTATTTTTGTAAAAGCTTTTCGATACAATTCGGTCTCTTCTTGCGAAGGCTGGCTTTCCAAACCAGAAAGTTGACGTTCCAAATCTGTAAAATAATGGGATAGCTTCTGTTCAACATATTGATTAAAGAATTCAAGATGCTCCAGAAATAATTCTGTATAAGCTGTTTTTATTCTTTCAAACACAGGTGTGTACTTATCCTTAGAAGTTTCCATAATACGACCTATTTGTTTTGCCCTCCTACTTTCCGCAGATACAAATAAGTTAGCAAAAAAGCCAATTATCCCAGCCCCAAATATCAAAGTAGGTGCAAAAACATAGGCAGCCACCATCCCGATAAATCCCATCCCCCACGCTGATGAATAATCTATTTGTGGTGATTCGAATGTTTCTATGTCTGTAAAATCTATAGGCTTAGTTTCATTATGAGATAAGATCTCCCTAATTAGCCTCAGGTTTTGTTCAATCCATTTATCTAACTGATTCTTGAATTGATTGATTTGTACCAGGAACTCATTATTAGTTTGCTCAATTGTAATATTAAGGTTTGATATTAAATGTTTCTTTATCTCCTTGCTATCAGGCAAGACTCCGTTAATCGGTACTTTTTTAAGTGAGCTTTCCAAATCTGATAATATTCTATGCTTCTTATTTTCTAAAGAATTGGATATGATTTCTATTCCATTTCTTACGCGTTCTCGCATATCAGACTCCAGATCAGGTATTTTCTTTTTTACTGAATCAATTGCATTTTTGAGATGGCTAGCTTTTTTGTAATCCATCACTCTCGCATTCAGAATATTTATAAGAGAGGCTGAACTATTAAATAGTTCCTGGTTCACGAGACTCATCCTTACAATCCCAGATTTGTTTTCTTCCAGTATAAATTCCCACAACCTTTCATTAAGATCGTACACAGAGTGCCCATTATGAACCTTTTTTTCTTCCGCACTGAGATAGAAAATTCTATCACCAATTATATCATTAAGATTATATTTTGCAAGATCTATAGACACTCGCTCCTTTAGAAGAGATAAAACCTCGGCTGACAGCCGATCTATTTTGTTAAATACAAGAAACACTTTGTCTTGTTGCTGGCTAAACGTAGTAATATGCTTACGGTAATCACTTTTAAAAATGTATCCACCATCTGCTGCCGGACTTGCATCAATGACATATACTACAGCATTTGACTTTCTAACTGTTTGCCAAGTATATTCAAGTATTTCATCACTAGGATCATCAAGACCAGGTATATCAAATAACGAAACACCCCTTTCAAGCTGCTGATTCTTTACCGATACAGAAATCATTTTTACCCCTTTCTTATTATCCTCATTTTCATCCTGGGATGCAAATTGCTTAATGGTGTCTATGGAAAAGTCAAAGTATTCCGGCTTTTTTTCATGAAAGTAAATGGTTACACCATCCTTAAAACCTGGAATTATTTGTATAGGCACACCCGTAGTTTGAAAAAAACCTGTTGGTGATACATTTTTTTTTAATAACCCATTTATTAAGGTGCTCTTACCTACTCTGGAAGGACCCGTTATTGCTATTCTATACAATGAAAGCTCTACATCAGTCGATAAATTATTTATTGTATCATTTATTGATTGGAAACTGAACCCAGTAGTAAGCGTTTTATATTCCTCTATAAAATGGTTTAACTCTTCCTTTAATTGGAAATATTTACCCGGCTCCAGTTTTCTACGAGCAGGCATTTTCCACCTTAACACATAGTTCTTAATTTCAGATATAGCATTCCTATCTACACTACAAACAGTTGGTATTTTTATAGTTACCGACGCCTGATTTGACCAATCTGCATTTTGAGCATCCAGCTTTGCAATTAGCTCTTCGCCTATCCATTGATAATAAAAGTTGTCATTTTTTAAATCGTACAATACAAAAAGCACTGGGAGGTTATAATTATACCAATATAATATCTTCTTTACAGGAACGGAGAAAGCAATGCTTTCTCCGTTTAGTTTGATTTTATCTGTAGATTTCAATTGCACGAGAAAGCACTTGCTCTCCAGTTCTACATTTCCATATACGTCAGGAGTTGAAGTGATTTCCACCACAGAGTCAATCCCATAATCTCTTGTATTCCATCCAGGAACATAAAAAGGTTCGATTATTTCTTCGAGCTTCCTTTTTGAAACATCCTCTTTCCTATGTGCTGAATTTCTTTGAGGTTTACTTGTAGATTTCATATGGCAACATTAAACCAAGCATAAAGATACACACGACACCTTTAAAATACTTCTTTTAAACGCCAGGTTAGTTCCATAGCTTCCTGCCAGCCAGAACTTGCAAAAAGATCCAGTATTATTAAAAGGCTATCAAAATGTTCTTTATGGGATAATAATTCTTTGTGATCAGCCAGCATTCTTTCAGTCAATTTAACTACCTCTTTAAGAGTAGCTTCTTCATAAGTAAATCCATTTGCAGCAGCACATTTTACAACGGAAGAGGAAAGAGAAAGAATATACTCCGGATCGAATTCTATCAAAGAATTTAATAACTGCATAAAGTAATAGCCAGTGTGTGCAACCATAAAACCTGATTCAAGGTTTATTGATTCTTCA
>Ga0207739_1000021_pt1 | contig 16544 bp, 25 predicted proteins | sample LuqExpMetageno15_FD_187773 | JGI IMG/M metagenome (GOLD analysis project Ga0207739, IMG submission 187773) | Tropical forest soil microbial communities from Luquillo Experimental Forest, Puerto Rico - Sample 15 (SPAdes) | ecosystem: Environmental > Terrestrial > Soil > Tropical forest ... | reverse complement strand
ATGGTGCAGTTTCTTCAGCAACGATCTGCTTGCCATCCTGTTTGTTCAGGTGACGTGCAGGAGCGAAGCCTTCTAAACCATAAGGTAACTGAACGGTAGCGCCCTTGTCATCCTTACGGGTAACAGTACCTTCGTGGATAGTTCCAATTGCAAAGGTATCTTCCAGCGCATTCCAGGGATCTTCTTCCAGTTGTTTGTGGCCTAACTGTAATTTGCGGTTTTCTTTATCGATGCTTAAGATGATGATATCGATGTGCTCACCAACTTTTACATAATCACTTGGGTGATTGAAACGTTTCAACCAGCTCAGGTCGCTGATATGGATCATACCGCCAATGCCTGGTTCCAGTTCAACAAACACACCGTAAGGAGTGATGTTTTTAACAAGCCCTTTGTGCTTGCTACCATCCGGGTATTTAGTTTCAATAGTATTCCATGGATCTTCAGTCATTTGCTTGATAGATAAGCTCATCTTACGGGCATCTTTATCAAGTGTAACAACCTTAGCTTCGTATTCATCACCTAATTTGAAGAATTCTTTTGCATTGATAGGAGTGTTAGCCCATGTAATTTCACTTACGTGAACCAGACCTTCTACACCTGGTTGAATTTCCAGGAACGCACCATAATCTTCAATGTTAACTACTTTACCTTTCACTACGCTACCTTCAGCAAGACCTTCAGGCAACACATCCCAGGGGTGAGGAGTTAATTGTTTTAAACCAAGGCTGATACGTTTCTTGTCGTCGTCGAAATCCAATACCACCACTTGTAATTTCTGATCCATCTTCACCACTTCGCTTGGGTGAGAGATACGACCCCATGAAATATCGGTGATGTATAATAAACCGTCCAGACCACCCAGATCCATGAACGCACCGAAGTCCGTAATGTTCTTTACAGTACCTTCCAGTACCTGGCCTTTTTCCAGTTTACCAATGATCTCTGCACGTTGTGCTTCGATATCGCTTTCGATCAGGGCTTTGTGAGATACAACGGCGTTCTTGATTGCTTCGTTGATCTTAACAACCTTGAATTCCATTGTTTTGTTTACAAACTGATCGTAGTCAGTTACAGGTTTCACGTCGATCTGAGAACCTGGTAAGAATGTTTCCATACCAAATACATCTACGATCAAGCCACCTTTTGTTTTGCTGGTAACAGTACCGGTAATAACCTCTCCTGTTTTGTGTACTTCCATAATACGCTCCCAGGCACGGAAAATGCGGGCGCTCTTACGGCTTAAGTGCAGGTTACCATTCCTGTCTTCTTTTTCAACCACCATTACTTCTACTTCATCTCCGATCTTCAAACCCTGTACATCACGGAATTCATTCAAAGAGATCAAGCCATCGCTCTTAAAACCAATGTTGATTACAGCATCTGTTTTAGTTAAGCCTACGATGTCGCCTTTCAGAATCTCGCCATCTTCAATCTGTACAAAAGTGTTTTCATACACTTCATCGTACTTTAATTTTTCTTCTTTAGAGTAGTTGCTAACATTACGTTTGTCAATACTCCAGTCAAAATCATCATGCGCTGTTTCTACAACAGGCTCCGCTACAGGTGCATTTGTTGTCGCAGTAGGTGCTTCCACAACTTCCGGTGCGGCAGCATTCTCCTGAGCATCTGCGTTTAATTGTTTTACAAAAAAGTTCATAAATAAATCCCGAAGGTTTTTTATTCGGGGCTGCAAAACTACGAAATATTATCCAATATTTAGTGCCTTGAGTAGCGTGTATCCGGGGGGAAGATGGATCTAAACATTACAATTTTAATCGAATCTTTAGATATAACTATCCACATTTTAGAGAATGATCCCTAATATTACAGACACAAAATTTATTCCTGTATGAAAAAATTGATGGCCTTATTAATGGGTACAGCTTTTTTGGCTGCTACTTCATTTGCCCAAACAACGCCCCCACCTACTGCGCCTGCTAAGGCTCCCGTATCTGCTGCTACTGCTAAAAAGCCGGCTACGGCACCTGCAAAAACAACTACAGCTGCCAAACCTGCCACTAAGCCTGCTGCTGGCCCTACCAAGAAAGATGGTACGCCTGATATGCGCTACAAAACAAATAAACAGGCTGCAGCGCCTGCAGGACCTACCAAAAAAGACGGTACACCTGATATGCGTTACAAAGCAAACAAACCCGCAGCAGCCACTCCTGCTAAAAAAGGATAATGGGCTACCCAAAGAATTGAAAAGGCGGAACCGTTTGTTCCGCCTTTTTATTTTGAGGCAATACTTTTTGCGGCAATCCACCCGCTCGTCCACGCATTCTGGAAGTTGAAACCACCGGTTACACCATCTATGTCCATGACCTCGCCTGCAAAAAATAAACCCGGTACGAGTTTGCTTTCCATGGTATTGGCATCGATCTCATTGAGCTTAATACCACCGCAGGTTACAAATTCTTCTTTAAAAGTGGTTTTCCCCTTTACGGCGAATAGCTGGGAGCTGAGGTTTTTGATGAGCTGGTTTTGCGCTTTAGCGGTTACATCAGCCCAATTCCAATGCGCTTGTATCTCACTCAGGGTTAGCAAATAGGCCCACAAGCGATTAGGAAGGCCAAAAGGGTTCTTATTGTTTATTTTCTGTGCTGCATAGCGTTCACGCAAATACGGCCATTCTTCCCGTAGCGTATGCTCATTATAGGTGGGTATCCAGTTAACCTGGATCTCAAAACTGTAGTCTTTAGCAGCCAGTTCCCTTGCGCCCCAGGCAGACAGTTTTAAGATAGCAGGACCGCTCATTCCCCAATGGGTAATCAGTAATGGCCCCTGCTCCTGCAATTTGCTGCCCATGATCTTTACAGCAGCGCTTTCCACGCTTACACCCATTAATTCAGTGATCTTATTACCGGGCATGTTAAAGGTGAAGAGAGAAGGAACCGGCGCTTCAATCGTGTGCCTGGTTTGTTGTAGCCATTCAAACTGGGAAGATTTGGGATATCCCCCACCGGCAATACACAAGTAGTCTGCAACCTCGGTTGTTCCGTTGCCGGTAGTCAATAAGAACTGCCCGTTTTCTGCGGCAATATTTTTCACATCACAATTCATCAATACGGTTACCCGGTATTTGTCAGCTTCCCTGGTAAGGCAATCAATAATGGTCTGGGAACTATCTGTTACCGGGAACATTCTTCCATCTGCCTCCGTTTTTAACCGTACGCCCCGCTCCTGGAACCAATCGATCGTATGGGTGGTATTGAACCAGTGAAATGCTTTTTTTAGAAAGGTTTGCCCCCTGGGGTACCGTTTTACCAGCTCAGGTATTTCAAAACAGGCATGTGTAACATTACAACGACCGCCACCGCTCACCTTTACCTTGCTTAACAGTTTACCGGTTTTTTCTACAATAGTGACCTTTAGTGAAGGATTCAGCCTCGCAGCGTTAACCGCACAGAAAAAGCCGGCAGCACCTCCTCCTATCACTATCAATCGTTGCTGCATAGCACTATACAAAATATTTTGTATTCAGGTTGGGGTTTGTTTTCTCAGCCGCTTCTATAATGCTAAAGTCTGATAATATAAGTGCGGTACCCTTTTTCACACAAACATTGTGTTCAAAGTGTACAGAAGGTTTGCCGTCTCTTGTCTTTACGGTCCATCCATCTCTTGCGGTATATACATCCCTTGTGCCCAGGTTGATCATGGGCTCAATGGCCAATACCACATTTTCATGCAGTTTGCTAAGCGTGCCTCTTTTACCATAATTGGGTACCTGTGGGTCTTCGTGCATCTTTCTGCCTAATCCATGCCCTACCAGTTCTCTTACCACACCATACCCATATTTCTTTTCTGTATGCTCCTGTATGGCATATGCGATATCTCCCACACGATGGGCAGTAGTAGCTTTTTCTATGCCTTTATACAGGGATTCTTTTGTTACCCGCACCAGTTGCAACACCTCATCACTTACTTCACCCAAAATAAAAGTATACGCATGTTCCCCTACAAAACCATCCCTGGTAATACCAAGGTCTATGGTTACGATATCCCCTTCTTTCAATGGGTTGTTATCAGGAAATCCATGTACTACCACATCATTTACTGAAGCACAGATATTATAAGGGTACCCGTTGTAATTATAAAAAGAAGGGATGCCCTTATGGTCTGCAATAAACGTTTTACACAACTCATCTATCTGCATGGTTGTCATACCGGGCTTTAATATTTTAGCTACTTCACTCAGCATCTGGCTTACCAGCGATGAGTTCGTTTTCATAATAGCTAATTCTGCTTCTGTTTTATAAATTATCATATTCTTACTATAACTCATTACACACTATTAAATTGATAAATACCAACAACGTTACAAAGCTTCCTTTAAAACAAAAACCTGCCAGGGATAGTACCCAACAGGTTTTTGACAAAAAAGGTATGTTTACTATCTAAATCGTTGTTGTACTGATTGTTTGTCTTCCCTGTACCCTGCCACTGCTCATCAGGCCATCGTATTGACGCATTAACAGGTAAGTTTCTATTTGCTGCAGTGTATCTAAGATTACCCCAACCATGATCAGTAAGCTTGTACCACCAAAGAAGGTGCTGAAAGATTGTGTAACCTGTAATCTTTGCGCAAAGCCTGGCATAATACCTACGATGGCTAAGAAGATGGCACCTGGCAAAGTGATCTTATCCATGATAGCACCTATATAATCAGCAGTAGGCTGACCAGGTTTTACACCGGGGATAAACCCGTTGTTACGCTTCAGGTCTTCTGCAATTTGCTTAGGGTTAAAGATTAACGCGGTATACAGGAAGGTAAATCCAATTACCATTACAGAGTAAATAACCATGTACCATACGTTACTGTGGTCGCTGAATATTTTCACCAACCCCTTCGTAGAATCCAGGTTAGTAAAAGAGATCAACGTAGGCAGGAACATGATAGCCTGAGCAAAGATGATAGGCATTACACCGGCACTGTTTACCTTAACCGGTAAGAACTGGCGTGCACCACCAAATTGCTTGTTACCTATAATTTGTTTGGCATAGTTTACAGGTATTTTACGAACACCTTGTACCAGGATGATCAATCCCATGATGATCGCTACCAGGATAGCTATCTCAATCAGGAAGATCAATAATCCACCACCACCTTTCTCACCCTTGGCATTGAACTCCTGTATAATAGCTTGTGGTAAACGGCCTAAGATACCTACCATGATAATGATAGAAGTACCGTTACCCAATCCTTTATCCTGTATTTTTTCACCTAACCACATTACAAACAAGGTACCTGCAGTTAAGGTAATAATCGTAGAGAAGGTAAAGAAAGGCAGGAAGCCAGGTATGATCGCTTCAGCATAACCACCACCGGGGTTTCTTAAATAAGCTACATAAGCACCAGCCTGGAACATCGTTACAATTACAGTGAGGTAACGGGTCCACTGGTTAATTTTTTTACGGCCGCTCTCTCCTTCTTTCTGGATCTTCTGTAATTGAGGAACCAGGATGGTCATCAATTGCATAAAGATAGAAGCAGAGATATAGGGCATGATACCTAAGCCTAAAATAGATGCCTGGGAGAACGCGCCTCCTGCAAAAGCATCAAATAAACTTAGTAAACCATTTTTTGAAGAGTTTAATTTGGCAGCATCCAACAGGTTAGGATTAATACCAGGCAATACGATCTGCACGCCTACTCTATAGGTTAATACCAAAGCCAGGGTTACGATAATTTTGCTACGCAACTCATCAATGGTCCAGATGTTTCTTAAAGTCTGAGCTAGTTTTTTCACTTGAATTCTGGTGTTAAAAAGTTAATGTCCTAAAACCAAAAAAGACGCATCGTTGATGCGTCTGGCAAATTACGTTAAAATTACTTTACAATCTCAACGCTGCCACCTGATGCCTCAATTGCTTCTTTGGCTTTGGCGCTTATTGCGTTGACTTTAAAGGTAAGTTTGGCTTTTAATTCACCCGTACCCAGAATCTTAATCTTATCTGTACGGCTAATTAAGCCATTGATGTATAAGTTTTCCAGTGAGAATTCGCTGAAAGCATATTTCTCCTGTAATTGTTCAATTTGACCCAGGTTAAACACTACGAACTCAACACGGTTGTTGTTCTTGAAACCACGCTTAGGAATACGGCGCTGGATAGGCATCTGACCACCTTCGTGCGCATTCTTACGTTGATAACCAGCACGGCTCTGTCCACCTTTGTTACCTTTTGTTGAAGTACCACCTTTACCGGAGGCTTCACCACGACCTAATCTCTTTTCCTTGTGCGTAGAACCTTCTGCAGGTTTCAGGGTATGTAATTTCATCTTATATTGATTTTGAACTTTCGGGGAATCACCCCTCGCTGTTAATTAAAAATTCTCAATTTAATAACCTTGTATCAGGGCATCCAGGGCAGGAATCATATCCCAATCACTGGTGTAACCCGGTTACAGGCGCTCAAATGATTAAGCTATTTCTTCTACCTTAACCAGGTGGTTAACCTTATTAACCATTCCTAAAATTTGAGGAGTAGCTTCTACTTCTTTAGTAGCATTCAGCTTGTTCAAACCTAAGGCGATCAAAGTTTGTTTTTGACGCTCAGATCTGTCGATGCCACTTTTAACCTGTGTTATTTTAATCTTTTTCATGATAAAGTCATTTGTCTTTGTAATAAAGAGGGATACTCTTTATTGACGATTACCCATTAAATACTTTGCTCAATTTAAGGCTGCGGTTCTTTGCTACCTGTATTGGCTCTCTCAACATTGTTAAAGCATGAATAGTTGCTTTTACCACGTTGTGAGGATTAGCAGATCCCAGGCTCTTCGCCAGAACGTCTGTAATACCTGCACTTTCCAATACCGCACGCATACTACCACCCGCGATCACACCCGCACCATGTGCAGCTGGTTTGATCAACACTTTGGCAGCACCGGCTTTACCTAACTGGTCGTGAGGAATAGTACCATGCATTACAGGAACTTTTACCAGGTTCTTTTTAGCATCTTCGATGCCTTTAGTGATCGCTTCCTGAACTTCTTTTGCTTTACCCAGGCCTTGTCCTACAACACCATGTTCGTTACCAACTACTACAAGTGCAGAGAAGCTGAAAGTACGTCCACCTTTTGTAGTTTTTACTACACGGTTAATGGCAACTACTTTTTCTTTCAATTCAACGTCGCCACCAGCTTTCACTTTATTTTCCATTACTTTAGACATTTATCTAACAGTTAAGTTGTTTCTTTAAATTAGAATTGTAAACCACCTTCTCTCGCACCTTCCGCAACCGCTTTTACACGGCCATGATACAGGTTACCACCCCTGTCGAAAACACAGGTTGTAAGACCTAATTCAGTTGCTTTACGGGCTACAGCAGCACCAACCAGTTTAGATTTCTCTGTTTTGGTTACTTTTTGTGCAGCAATATCCTTATCTCTTGATGAGGCAGCAGCCAGCGTTAAGCCGTTGTTGTCATCAATCAACTGAGCATATATTTCAGCATTGCTTCTGAATACAGAAAGACGTGGCTTTACGGCTGTACCAGCTATCTTTTTACGGATACGGTACCTGATCTTCTGCCTCTGAACTAATTTACTATTCATTGTTTTTCTATTTAGTCCCCCGATACTGCCGGGGGTTAATTCGCTAATGATTATTTACCTGCTGCTTTACCTGCTTTTCTTCTCAGTACTTCACCTGCATACTTCACACCCTTACCCTTGTATGGTTCTGGTTTACGTAAGCTTCTCAGTTTGGCAGCTACCTGGCCTAACAATTGTTTGTCGATACCTTCCAGGGAGATAGTAGGGTTCTTACCTTTTTCAGTGGCAGTAGCTACTTTCAGTTCCTTAGGGATTTCGAAAATGATATTGTGAGAATAACCTAAAGCAAGATCCAGTGTGTTACCGGTATTCGCAGCTTTAAAACCCACACCCACTAACTCAAGGTCTTTCTTATATCCTTCTGTAACACCTTTTACCAGGTTGTTCAACAAGGCACGATATAAACCATGCATAGCACGGTGACGGATCTGGTCAGTAGGACGAGTGATCTCTACATGGCCGTCTTTTACTTCTACAGTAATATCCCTATCAACCTGTTGCTTTAATTCACCTTTAGGTCCTTTAACAGTAATGATATTGTCGGCGCCTACAGTAACTGTAACACCAGCTGGGAGAGTAATCGGCTTTTTACCTATACGAGACATCTTGATTAAGATTTAATAATTAATAATTGTTGTTTCTATTCCTGGCCGGTCAGCCTCTATAGGCAGGGCTTAATGTACCGGGATACAGCGTTTATTATGATACGTAGCAAAGTACTTCGCCACCTACATTCTCAGCCTTGGCTTGTTTATCAGTCAATACTCCTTTAGAAGTACTGATGATAGCGATACCCAGGCCATTGATTACTCTTTTAATTTCGGCAGGTTTAGCATACTGGCGTAAACCAGGACGGCTAACTCTTTCCAAAGAACGGATAGCAGGCTGTTTGGTAGAAGGATCGTACTTCAGGGCTATCTTGATCAGGCCTTGTTTACTATCTTCTTCAAACTTGTACTTTAAAATGTAACCCTGGTCGTACAATATCTCAGTAATACGCTTCTTTAAGTTAGAAGCAGGTATTTCTACCAGTCTGTGACCAGCCATCTGAGCATTACGAATCCTCGTTAAAAAGTCTGCTATAGGATCAGTTACCATGTTTATTAGAATTAATTCAGTTCACAATTTTTTGTTAGTTACCAGTTTCTTGTTACTGCTTACCGGGAGCACCGGCAATCTGCAACTGGTTCCTGGTTTACCAGCTTGCTTTCTTTACACCCGGAATCTTACCATTCAAAGCCATATCGCGGAAAGTTACCCTGGAAATACCGAAGTATCTCATGTATCCCTTAGGACGACCAGTTAACTGGCAACGGTTTTTCAACCTTACAGGTGAGGCATTTTTTGGAAGCTTATCCAGCGCTGCATAATCGCCTTCTGCTTTTAAAGCTGCACGCTTTTCAGCATACTGGGCTACCATTTTCTCACGCTTTCTTTGCCTGGCTTTTATTGATTCTTTTGCCATGTGATACTATTATTAGTTGTTATCTTTTTTAATGTTTTTGAAAGGCATTCCCAATTCTTTCAACAGTTCATAAGCCTCTTCGTTGCTCTGTGCTGTTGTTACGAATGTGATATCCATACCAGTGATCTTGCTCACTTTATCGATATCGATTTCAGGGAAGATGATCTGCTCGGTAACACCCAATGTGTAGTTACCACGGCCATCAAATGCTTTATCACTAATTCCTTTAAAGTCACGTACACGTGGTAAAGCCACAGATACCAACCTGTCCAGGAATTCATACATTTTCTCACCACGTAAAGTAACTCTTGCACCAATGGGCATACCCTTACGTAATTTGAAGTTAGAGATGTCTTTCTTTGAGTAGGTAGCTACAGGTTTTTGACCTGTGATCTGCTCTAACTCACCGATAGCAACATCTACCAGCTTTTTATCGTTTACTGCACCGTTTACACCACGGTTGATGCAGATCTTTTCTAACTTGGGAGCTTGCATTATGGTTTCATAAGCAAACTTTTTCATTAAAGCAGGTACAACATCTTTCTTGTACTTATCTGCTAATCTCGGAGAATATTTTTCGGTACTCATTATTTAATTACCTCCCCTGATTTTTTAGATATACGAACTAATTTACCACTCTCTCTTGTACGTTTAACTTTGGTAGGCTCACCTGCTTTCGCATCCCACAACTGTACATTGCTGATGCTGATAGGCGCTTCTACTTTAACGATACCACCTTTAGTGTTCTGAGCACTAGGCTTGGTATGTTTAGTTACGATATTTACACCTTCTACCACCACACGGCCTTTATCAATAATTACTTCCAACACCTGGCGGGGCTTCTTCAGGTCTTTGTCATCACCAGCGATCACTACTACTGTGTCGCCCTTCTTGATGTTGAATTTAGGTTTAAATCTTGTGCTCATTTTATTATGCTTTATGCTGAACGCTTAACGCAAAACGCTATTAAATATTTATGTTTAATGCTGCAGGCGTGCTATAAGCCTTCAGCAGTATTTCCCTAGAGAACTTCCGGAGCCAGTGAAATGATCTTCATGTAGCCTTTATCACGTAATTCCCTTGCTACTGGTCCAAAGATACGCGTACCACGAGGCTCATCAGAGTTGTTCAATAACACTACTGCATTATCGTCGAAACGGATATAAGAACCATCTTTTCTGCGCAGCTTGTTTTTAGTACGTACAATTACGGCTTTGGAAACAGTACCTTTTTTAATACCACCCGCAGGGATGGCGTCTTTTACAGTAACCACGATCTTATCGCCAATCTTAGCGTAATCCTGGCCACTATTGCCGAGTACCTTTATACAAAGCACCTCTTTGGCACCACTGTTATCAGCTACATTTAGCCTGCTTTCTTGCTGAATCATCTTAATTAGTTTTTCAGTTCAGTGAACTTCTTGTTATTCAATTGTAAAACAGCGGGATTATTTCGCTTTCTCTACTACTTCCACCAGTCTCCAGCGCTTTGTTTTGCTCAATGGACGGGTTTCCATGATCTTAACCACATCACCAATTGTACACTCATCTTTCTCATCATGAGCATGGAACTTGGTAGTTTTCTTTACGAACTTACCATAGATAGGGTGTTTTACTTTTCTTTCTACCGCAACTGTAATGGTTTTAGTCATCTTGTTGCTGGTTACAACACCAATCCTTGTTTTACGCAAATTTCTTTCAGCCATTGTTTGCTTTTTATTTGGTTATTAAGCCAACGTTCTTTTTTGTAATTCCGTTTTTAAACGGGCGATATCCTTTCTCAGTCCACGGATCGTCATTGGGTTCTCCAATGGGGAGATAGCATGGGCGAATGTCAACTTCTTTAAACGAAGTGAATCTTCCTGGATACGAGCTTTCAGATCAGCTTCATTCAGATCTTTTAAGCCTTTATTGAAATCATTTTTGTTAGCCATTGCAATTCTGTTTATAAAGATTAAGCTTGCAAATCTCTTCTGATAATGAATTTTGTTTTAATCGGCAGCTTTTGAGAAGCCAATTCCATCGCTTCTTTTGCTGTTTGCTCCGTTACACCATCGCACTCGAAAAGAATACGTCCTGGTTCAACTACAGCAGCCCAAAATTCAGGGTTACCTTTACCTTTACCCATCCTCACCTCTAAAGGCTTGCGGGTAATGATCTTATCAGGGAATACCCTTATCCATACGTTACCTTCACGTTTCATAGCACGCGTCATACTCTGACGGGCAGCTTCAATCTGGCGGTTTGTTAACCAGATCGGCTCTAAAGCTTTGAGTGCATAAGAACCAAATGCAATGGAAGTACCACGCTTTGCTACTTCGCGAATGCGGCCTTTTTGCTGTTTCCTATGTTTACTTCTTTTCGGCTGTAACATTTATAATCAATTTGAAAATTCGAAAATTTGATACTCTGAAAATCCAGGTATTATCCCCTGCGCTCCCTTCTTTCTCCACCACCTCTGTTATCTCTTCTGTCACCACCACCTCTGCGGTCATCTCTTCTTTCTCCACCGCCTCTGCGATCGTCATCCCTTCTTTCTCTTCTATCGCTCAGGTCGTTCTTACCACCTACAAAGTTGGGGTTCAGTTCACGCTTACCTAATACTTCACCTTTACAGATCCATACTTTGATACCGATTTTACCGTATACTGTTTGAGCAAAAACGTTAGCGTAGTCGATGTCCATACGGAAAGTATGTAACGGAACACGGCCTTGTTTAAACTCTTCACTACGGGCAATTTCAGCACCACCTAAACGGCCGCTTACTTTTACCTTGATACCTTCCGCACCCATACGAAGTGTAGAAGCTACCGCCATTTTAATGGCACGTTTGAAGTTGATACGATTCTCGATCTGGCGGGCTATTGTATCACCAACAATGTTCGCATCCAGTTCCGGGCGACGAATCTCCAGGATATTGATCTGAACATCATCTTTACCTGTTAATTTTTTCAACTCTTCCTTGATGCGGTCTACCTCACCACCACCTTTACCGATAATGATACCAGGTTTGGAAGTGTGGATAGTAACGATCAACTTACCAAGGGTACGCTCAATAACAATCTTTGAGATACCGCCCTTGTTGATACGGGCATTCAGGTAAGTACGGATTTTGTTATCTTCTATCAACTTACCGGCGTAATCTTTTTTACTACCGTACCAGTTGCTTTCCCATCCGCGGATGATGCCTAACCTGTTACCAATTGGATTTGCTTTCTGACCCATATTATGGTTTTCAATTAGTTTTTAGAATCTACAATTATTGTTACATGGTTGCTACGCTTCCTTACCCTGTAGCCACGGCCCTGAGGTGCAGGACGCATACGTTTCAATACACGGCCACCATCTACAAAAACAGTTTTTACGATAAGGCTACTGTCTGCTGCGCTGGAACCTTCATTCTTCTGTTCCCAGTTATTGATCGCACTCTTCAACAGCTTTGCCAATGGTACGGCATTGTGCTGAGGGTGAAATTCCAATATAGCCAACGCTTTTTCTACTTCCATTCCACGGATCACATCAGCCAGCAAACGCATTTTGCGCGGACCAGTAGGATAGTTATTTAATTTAGCTATTGCTTCCATTTTATTGACGATTTGAAATCTGAAATCTGAAATTTCAAATTAGAGATTGATTATTTTTTAGTTCCTGCGTGACCTCTGAAGTTCCTTGTAGGGGCAAACTCACCCATTTTATGACCTACCATAAACTCGGTTACATATACCGGGATAAATTTGTTGCCATTGTGTACCGCAAAAGTGTGTCCTACGAAATCAGGAGTGATCGTACTTCTACGGCTCCATGTTTTGATAACACCCTTCTTTGCTTTACCCTCATTGATCGCTTCTACTTTACCTTCCAGGTTAGCATCAACATAAGGACCTTTTTTAATCGAACGAGCCATAATTGCTTATTTTGTTTGTTTATTTGTTCCGTTTAACCGGAACCATTTTAACAATAGAAATTACTTAGTTAATTTTTTACCGTCTCTGCGTTGGATGATCATCTTATCGCTTCCTTTTCCTTTTGTTCTTGTCTTCTCACCTTTCGCATACTTACCGGTTCTGCTACGTGGGTGACCACCGGAAGCCCTACCTTCACCACCACCCATTGGGTGATCTACCGGGTTCATCGCAACACCACGAACACGTGGGCGAACACCTTTCCAACGGTTAACACCTGCTTTACCAGCTGTTTCCAGGTTATGGTCGCTGTTAGAAACAACACCTACAGTTGCAAAACAGTTGATCAATACTTTTCTCAATTCGCCGCTAGGCATTTTCAATACTGCGTATTTCTCTTCCTTGTTCGCTAACTGGGCAGAAGCACCTGCACTTCTTACCATTTTACCACCCTGACCAGGCTGCATTTCAATGTTGTGAATTACAGTACCTAGTGGTATGTTCTTCATCTGTAATGCATTACCAATTTCAGGAGCTACTGCATCACCAGAGATAACTTTGGCGCCTACCTGTAAACCCTGAGGGGCGATGATATATCTTTTCTCACCATCAGCATAGTTCAACAATGCGATGAATGCTGTACGGTTTGGATCGTATTCAATAGAAGCAACAGTAGCTTCAACATTATACTTATTACGCTTGAAATCAATGATACGATAGTGCTTCTTATGACCACCACCGATATAACGCATGGCACGACGACCTTGTGCATTACGACCACCTGTTTTCTTTACAGGCTCTAACAAACTCTTTTCAGGTTGGTTAGTGGTGATTTCAGAATAAGCATTCCCAATTCTCCAACGCGTTCCCGCGGTCATGGGTTTGTACTTCTTTAATGCCATTTTCTTTTTCTTTTTTATGCGAAATTTTCAGCTTCGCTGCTATTATTAATTTTTCGAACTGTTATAACACAGTAAGAAGTTTATTAAATGTTTGCGTACAGGTCAATTGTTTCTCCTTCGGCTACAGTAACCAAAGCCTTTTTGTATGCAGGCTTCATACCTTGAACCAAACCAGCTTTTGTTTGACGGGTTTTGTTCTTACCAGGAACAACAGCTGTATTTACATCTATTACGTTTACACCGTAAAATGTTTCTACCGCTTTCTTAATCTCTAATTTGTTGGCCTTACGGTTTACCCTGAAAGCATACCTACGCAGTTTATCCTGCTGGGCATTTGCTTTTTCAGTGAGTATAGGCTTTATCAAAACTTCAGTCAGTATCATTGTATAATGATTGAAACGTTATTCAATTATGCTTCTGCCACTTCGGCTTCAGTAAATATTTTTGCTGTGCTCTCAGTAAATACCAGTACATCAGCGTTTACGATTTCGTAAGTGTTAATATCAGTCAGCAATGTGCTGGCGATATTAGGGATGTTACGGCTGCTCAGGTAAACGTTATCGTTGTACTCAGGTAAAACGATGATGGCTTTTTTGTCAGCAACATTCAAACCTTTCATTACGTCTACCAGTTGTTTTGTTTTAGGAGCATCGAAGTTGATGTCTTCTACTACAACGATAGCTGCGTCTTTTGCCTTATGGCTCAGTGCAGAGATCTTAGCGAGGTCTTTTACCTTACGGTTCAGTTTGAAATCATAACCGTGCGGTTTAGGTCCGAATATAGTACCACCACCTTTGTACAGAGGGTTACGGATGTTACCTTTACGGGAACCACCGGTACCTTTTTGTTTGTGCAGCTTACGGCTGGCACCATGTACTTCGGCACGTGTTTTTACTTTGTGTGTACCCTGGCGACCTGCAGCTAAATATTGCTTAACTGCTAAATAAATAACGTGGTCGTTAGGTTCGATGCCAAATACATCTTCAGGCAATTCAACCGTTCTACCGGTCTTTTGTCCTTTTATATTTAAAACGTCTACTTGCATTTTACTTCAGATTAAAGTGTGTTACTTCTGGATTAAAACAATTGAACCGATATGGCCTGGTACAGAACCACTGATCAGGATGTAATTCTTTTCAGGGAAAACCTTTACCACTTTCAGGCCTTTCAGTTTCACCCTGTCACCACCCATACGGCCGGCCATTCTCATTCCTTTGAATACTCTTGAAGGATAAGAAGAACCACCCACAGATCCTGGTGCTCTTGAACGGTCATGCTGGCCGTGTGTAGCTTCACCCACACCGGAGAAACCATGACGTTTAACAACACCCTGGAAACCTTTACCCTTAGTGGTACCTACTACTTCAACTTTATCGCCTTCAGCGAAAATGTCAACAGTAATGGTTTCACCCAGAGCTTTCTCTATGCTATAATCGCGGAATTCTTTTACAAACTTTTTAGCGGGAGTGCTGGCCTTTGCGAAGTGATTTGTTTCGGCCTTTGTAGAATGCTTCTCCTTTTTGTCGCCAAATGCTAACTGGAGAGCAGTGTACCCATCGGTTTCTTTTGTCTTAACCTGGGTTACAACATTGGGAGCAGCCTCGATGATGGTACAAGCTGTTTGCTTGCCATCTGCAGAGAAGATGCTGGTCATCCCTAATTTTTTACCAATAATACCTTTCATCGTTTTGCGGTTTGTGCCCCGCTGAGGTATGTAGGACATCCTGATGATGAATATCAGAATTCAATCCTTTGTTTTCTGCCGACCTTTTCCTTTGTTCCCCTGCCGGGCAGGGCTTCGGAAGTACCGGTAGTAAACAAACCTCGAAGGGCCTGTTTATATGTGCTCTCAATCCTTTGTAGAGAATCGAGGAAATCTTTTCGTTCAGAGCTGCTTTTTCTACCTGGGGCAGATTGGCAGATGATATATTGTGTGATAAGAACTTCTTATTCTCAAGGCTAATTCCCGTTTTAACAGGAACTATTATCAGGCTTTGATCTCAACTTCAACACCAGATGGCAGATCCAGTTTGCTTAACGCATCTACAGTTCTGGAAGAAGATGTGTAGATATCCAACAAACGCTTGTGCGTACAAAGCTGGAATTGCTCACGGCTCTTCTTGTTTACGTGTGGTGAACGCAGTACAGTGAAAATTCTCTTGCGGGTAGGCAAAGGAATAGGTCCTGTTACAACGGCACCTGTGCTACGAACTGTTTTTACGATTTTCTCTGCAGATTTATCTACAAGGTTGTGATCGTAAGACTGTAATTTGATTCTGATTCTCTGAGACATAGCCTGAACCCAATTTTTACGTTGGGGTTGCAAAGGTAGGGGGATGTATTGTAACAGACAAGTGTTTTCGCAATATTTTTTAAGAAATCCTCAAAAACAGGGCAAATATAGCCTTATCATGCCCCGTAACCGGTAATAAGCAGGGATGCTTTCACATTTTTTTGATACAAATGACAACCCAGTGACAAGCAAACAAAGGGAAAGATTTCACCTTTGCGTTCCTTTTTAGACCGGCGCCTGAAAGGCGGTCTAAAAAACACAACCAGGCTAACAGTAACCTTTTTAGTAACAAAGAAAAGTGGCAGAATGAAAAAAAGTGCTGTAAACCGTTTCCGTGCTTTCGTGATGATTGGTGTATTGGCAGCAGGCAGTATTGCCTGTATAGCCTGGAAAAAGAATACCCACCTCCCCCTGGCCCTGGC
>Ga0207739_1000020_pt1 | contig 16813 bp, 14 predicted proteins | sample LuqExpMetageno15_FD_187773 | JGI IMG/M metagenome (GOLD analysis project Ga0207739, IMG submission 187773) | Tropical forest soil microbial communities from Luquillo Experimental Forest, Puerto Rico - Sample 15 (SPAdes) | ecosystem: Environmental > Terrestrial > Soil > Tropical forest ... | reverse complement strand
CCATCAAAGATATTCCCAGGGATAAAGTACAAATATTAACCAAGTTTGGGATGCGATGGGATGACACCATGGGCGATTTTGGCTTCAAAAGCACTGATAACAACGGCAATCCCATTGATGTATACAAATATGCCGGCAGGGATAGTATTATCAAAGAATGTGAAGACAGTTTACGCAGGCTGCAAACAGACTATATAGACCTCTACCAGATCCACTGGCCCGATGTTACCACCTCTATTGAAGAAACCTTCGAAGCCGTATTACGCCTCGAAGAGCAAGGAAAGATCCGTGCAGCAGGAGTAAGCAATTACAACAAAAGCCAAACACAACAAGCCAACGCAGTAATGCCCATAGCCTCTAACCAGGTACCGTATAGCATCCTGCGCAGGGATATAGAAAAAGAACTGGTGCCTTACGCCATCCAAAATGGTATAAGCATCTTAGCCTACAGCCCGCTGGAAAGAGGATTGCTAACCGGTAAAATAAAACCAGGACATATTTTCCCCGAAGGAGACCACCGTGCAGCCCTGCCCGTGTATAGCAAGGAAAATGTAGTAAAAGTGAATGGATTCCTCAACAAGATCAAGCCATTGGCCGATGATAAATATGCTACCCTAAGCCAGCTAATCCTCCGGTGGACGATTGACCAGCCAGGTATCACCATCGCATTGGCCGGCACACGCAACGTAGGGCAATCCATTGTAAACGCAGGCGCTATTGATATCAAACTCGATGAAGGCGATAAGAAATTTATCCAGGAACAATTGGTAAAAGCAGGGCTCTATGCCTAATTTTAGGCATGAAAGAATTACTACAACAATACGCCGCCTATAACCAATGGGCAAACGATAGAATATTAACGGCTGCAGAAACACTCTCCACCGAACAACTACACCAGCAGATCAGCAGTAGCTTCAACAGCATCTGGCAAACCATCTTCCATCTCTGGGGTGCAGAGATGCTCTGGTGGAACCGCTTACAAAAAGGGCCACACATCGCAGTGGTAGAAGATCGCTTTGAAGGAAATATTACTGAATTGGCCAACACCATGCGCCGGCAAGACCAGCAATTCGTACACCTGGTAAATAATCTTGCAGAGAATGCTTTTCACGAAAAACTCGACTACCAAAGCATGAAAGGCGATCCGTTTAGCCAGGAAGTGTACCTCTTATTACAACAGGTTTTTAACCATGGTACCTATCATCGTGGCCAGTTGGTTACCATGTTACGGCAGGCCGGTGCTGCCACAATTCCAAACACCGACTTTATTTCATGGAGCAGGATTCCTAAATAAGTCCACCAATTTTACAATATTTTTACCGGGATGCGTATTGCCGTCATCCCCATATTACTTCTCTTTCTCAGCAAAAGCATAGGGCAATCTGCACCTGCGGGGGAGCCTGCTATCTTCTTTGATAAACAGGCCATACTCCAAAAAAACGGTGTAAAACAAGTAAACTGTATTTATAAAGACAGCCGCCAGCTCATGTGGTTTGCTACAGACAATGGCCTGTTCCGCTTCGATGGCACCAATGTATTGTACATCGGCCATACCATGGACGATACCACAAGCCTGCCCAGTAATATCGTAGAGTCCATTACGGAAGACAAGAATAAACGCTTATGGGTAGCCACCCGGCTGGGGCCCGTGATCATGGACCCTTATACCTTTCAATGCACAAGACTAAGAGAAGAAAACAATGCCATACTCGGGTACAAGATAAAGTTCTATGTAGATGATGACAACACGGTATGGGGAGCCTCCGATGCAGGTCTGTTTCAATACGATAACAACAAACAGGTACTACGGCTGGTATGGAATAATATAAAACAAAGCAACGGCCTGTTCCGGATTGTAACATGCATTGCCTCTTATAACAAGGAACAATTGGTAATAGGCACCGAAACGGATATCGTATTTATCAACAAACACGACCTCTCATTCAAAAGAGTACAGCTGATACCCGGTAAAAATGTAACCACTACAAAAGTGTATGTAGATAGCCACCATGAGTTATGGGTAGGTACATGGGGAGAAGGATTGTTACATTACAATATAGCAACTAAAACCTTTGCTGCTTTCAAATGGGAGAAAGATGCACCCAATAACCTCGATAACATTGCAAGCGATATAGTAGTAGCAGATGTAGCAGGGAAATCCTGCGCCTATGTAGGTACATCAGAAGGGCTGTTAAAGATCCATTTAAAGGAACATAGCGATAATCCTTTCCCGCTCACCGGTAGCGCTACCATGTACAGGCATAACCAGGCCGACCCCAATAGCATCATAGAAGGAGGTATCAATGCACTCTATGCAGATGCAGAAAACAACCTATGGCTGGGATCATCTGGTAATACCGGTATAGCAAGAATAGCACTATCAGAACCATTGATAGAAACACTACCGGTAGCACACATCGGGTATATCACAGCCATGCAACAGGTACAAACTGGCAGTAAAAAGTATTATACCATTTGTAGCTGGCATGGCCCCACCGGTCTTCAGTTATTGGATCAACAGTTACACCTCGCAAAAGCATTCTCCAAAATGCCCCCCTATAACGATGCAGATGCAACAAATATCTCCTCCGTAGCAACAGACGCCCATCAACACATATGGGTATCATCCTGGAAAGGCATTACCATACTGGACAGCAATTTCCACCTGGTAAAAATGATCGATCGTGCTACAAAGGGACCCGATACGCTCACCAGGACCAAGAATAATTATGTGCTCATCAGTGGCGACAGTGTTTGGATCGCCACCTATAAAGACGGCATAGACCTCTTCAATACCAGCTATAAACGCATCAAACACTACCCGCTCGATGGACACAATGGATTAAGGGAAGACCTGGTATGGAAATTATACCGCGATAAAGCAGGCAATGTCTGGCTCTTAGGCAATGCCTTCCTGTATCAATACAATCCCGCAACTGACAGGTTCATTGCCTGCAGTTTTTCAAAAACAGACGCTGCCTACAACCCGCTCGATATGGCAGAGAAAAAAGATGGCTCCCTGCTGCTGGCAACAGAAAACGGGTTGATACACTTTAATATGCCCGGCGGCCGCTACCAGTATATCAATAATACCTCCCTCCAAAAGGAACTCCGTGTAAACAGCGTATGTGTAGATGAGGCGGACAATATATGGTACTTAACAGATGAGCATCTGGTAAGCTATGACGATAACCGAAAAGCATTCACACTCTACGGTAAAGAAGATGGTCTGGATATCAGTAAAGATTTTTATGCATTACGCTACCTCGGTAACCAACAGTTACTGATAGGGCAGAGCGACAAACTCGTATTGTTTCACATACCATCCGTAAAGAAAAACAAAGCTCAGGCCTACTCACTCATCACAGGATTATCCGTAAATGATAGCCCTGTTGCCAATACCTGCCTGCGGGATGGGCTCATACTATCTTACTACCAGAACAGGATCAATATTGAATTTGCCTGCGTTAGCTATAAAATGCCGGAGCAAAATATGTTCGCCTACCGCTTAAAAGGGGCAGAAACAGAATGGTCATACACCCCTAAAAGCAATATAACCTATGCCCGTTTGCAACCAGGCAGGTACGTTTTTGAAGTAAAATCAGCCAATTCAACCGGTGTATGGAGCGCAGTAGAATCCATCCCCGTACGCATCAGGTATCCCTTTTGGCAAACATGGTGGTTTATAGCAATTATGGTACTGTTGCTAATACTCGCTATCTATACATTCATCAGGTGGCGTATTAACCGCGTACGCAAAGCAGAAAAAACCAAAACAGCACTTTCACAACATGTGGCGCAGCTCGAAATGAAAGCCCTCAGGGCCCAGATGAACCCCCACTTTATCTTCAATTCATTAAGCTCCATACAGGAAAGCATCTTAACAGGTAAAACAGATGCAGCATCCAAATACCTCTCAAAATTCTCCAGGCTCATCAGGTTGATCCTTGAAAATTCCGGTAAGCATTTCATCTCCTTAAAAACAGAAATAGAATCCCTCACCTTATACCTCGAGCTCGAGTCTTTCCGTTTCGAAAACTTTATCTACCGGGTAGCCATCGATCCCGCATTAGATGTAAATACCATCCAGATTCCATCCATGATCATACAACCATTTGTAGAAAATGCACTAAAGCATGGCCTTGCAAAAAAGGAAGGGGAAAAAGAATTAAAGATAATATTGAAAAAAGAAGGGCAACAATTAATTGCCCTCGTGGAAGACAATGGTATTGGCAGAACAAAGGCTGCTGCACTAAAGCCGGCAGAAAGCACCATGCACCAGTCAATGGGCATCCGGATAACCGAAGAACGGTTACAGTTATTAGGCTTACAGCAGGAAGAGAAACAAGGCGCCTTCATATACGACCTGCATGATAACGAAGGCCACGCAACAGGCACCCTGGTAAAGATTATTTTGCCCATTGAATAACGCGATTCAAATATGATACAAGCGGTAATTATAGACGACGAAAAAAAATGCGTATCACTCTTAAAGCACCTGGTAGACAACTATTGTCCCGAAATACAGGTGGTAGCCGTAGCCCATTCAGCTTTGGAAGGCATAGCTATTATCAAAACATGGAAACCCGGCCTGGTATTCCTCGATATCGAAATGCCCGATAAAACAGGCTTTGAGCTCCTCAATAGCCTGCAGGATATTGATTTCCAGGTAATCTTTACCACAGCCTACGATCATTATGCCATCAAAGCCATCCGCTTTAGCGCACTGGACTATCTACTAAAGCCCATAGATCTCAACGATCTAAAAGAAGCCCTGCTACGGCTCGATAAAAAACAATCCACTGCTAACCGGCTCAATAACATAGACATGCTGGTACAGAACATACGGTCATTACAACCCAATTTCTCAAAGATCACTTTGTCTACACAGGAAGGGCTGGTCATCTTACAGGTAAATGAAATCGTATACTGCCAGGCATCAGGCGCATACACTTTGTTCTTTTTAAAGAATAAAGAAAAAGTAACCGCCTCAAGGATCTTAAAAGAATACGAAGACCTCTTAAAAGAACACAACTTCTTCAGGGTACACAATTCCTGGCTGGTCAATATGAATGAGATCAGGAAATATGTAAAAGGAGATGGCGGCTATGTAGTAATGAGTAATGGGGATGAAGTACAGGTTTCCAAACGAAAGAAAGACGAGTTTTTAGAGATCTTAAACAAGTAAGCGCATTCCGCTTATCAACTGAATACTGCTGGTTATACCAATTTTTCCGTCATTGGTTAAATAGATGTTTTCATTACAGGTAGCATAGGGTATATTGTACATCGGGAAACTATTGTACCTGCTCTTACATGCAGAAAATCCTTATTTACACAAACCCGGCTAAATCACGGCTACTCATTGAGGCTACACCAGCATTCCAATTCGAATTGCATGATGGAGCAGGTAAACTATTGGTAACCGGTAACAAATTGCCAACCACCCGGTTAATATCCATCGATATTGACACTTTTCCCGCCGGGCATTACAAACTCACCTTATTTATAGAGGGAGAAATAGTACGCAAGCACCTGGAACTCTAATACCAGTTATCAATTATTTCCCTCCACCTGTTTACAAAAACCACTCGCCCATTAGTTAATCAGAATTTATTGCTGTTAAAATTCTTGTTTTACAGCCATAATCCAACCGCATAAGCGCGTAGCAAAATACCCTGCCTTGCACCAGAAACCATTTTGTAAACTATCAATGCGATAATATCCTTTCATCAAACCTTTCATATGAAAAGAGTACGTTACTACGCTTGCCTGTTAATGATTGGTCTTAGCGCGCAATTCACGAATGCCCAGGTGGTTAATCCCGGCAACGTAGCAAAAGATGATGCAACCAACCGTGCTAATAACAACATCTATAGCGGTGTTGATAAAGGCGCCGGTAAAGTAGAAGATGGCATAAAAGGATTGTTTAAAAAGAAAAAGAAAACAGATACAACCGCAAAAGCCGCCGCACCCACTACGCAGCCAGCTATTCAGCCTGTTCTCAATAACCAGGTACCCGTAGCCCAAACCAATACAGCCGGTTTTAAAACCTATAGTAATTACGATTTTGTACCAGGTGATACCGTGCTGTTTGAAGACCATTTTACAGACGATCAGGATGGAGAGTTCCCCAGCCATTGGGACCTCAAAAACGGCCAGGCCGTATTAAACAAAATGGATGACAACCTCGCCTTTCTGTTAACCGATGGTAATTATTGCAAGGTACTACCCCTCATAAAATCCCCTTCCTACTTAACAGACAACTTCACTGTTGAATACGATATATACGCCAATGACAGCTATCCTCTGCAACTATGGTTTTATCGCAAGCCAAACAGTTTTGACAATGATAACTTTAGTGTAAGAGTAGATGGTGCCGGTTGCGCCTACAAGGTAGGGGGAAGTAACGATGGCCTTACAGCGGATCTGCCAGCAGATATCAGCCATAATAATTTCAGCAATAAATGGCACCATATAGCCATCGCATATAAAAAACAACAGCTAAAAGTATATGTAGACCAATACCGGGTATTGGTAGTACCCCGTACAGTATTGCCACCGGTGCATTTGGATATTGAAAGCATTGGCGACCAGAAAAAGCCCGTTGTGTTTAAAAACTTCCGCATAGCCAACGGCGGCGGCATGAATATGCTCGGTAAGAAATTTACTGACGCAAAGATCATTACCCATGGAATCAATTTCGATATAGACAAAGCCACCATCAAACCCGAAAGCATGGGAACATTGAATATGGTGGTATCTGTGTTAAAAGATAACCCCGATATCCAATTCGAAATAGATGGCCACACCGATAATTCAGGCACTGCACCCCACAACCTGGCACTCTCCCAACAGCGAGCCGACGCAGTGAAAACCCAATTGGTAGCAATGGGCATAGATGCCACACGCCTTACCACCAAAGGATTCGGCGACACCAAACCCATTAGTGATAACCTCACCATAGAAGGCAAAGCCAATAACCGCAGGGTAGAGTTTATAAAAATGTAATAACATACTTACTGCCCATTCACCATACACCATCATTCTAAAAACAAGAAAATGAAAAAGACATTTATCTACACAACACTGTCGCTGATTATTACAGCAGCGTTGATCTCCTGTACAAAAAGCGATACCACGGCCTCTGTAACACCCAGTGGTGCTTCATTTACCTTACGGGGGTATAATTACAACATTCCTTCAGGCGCAGGATATACCACCTTCCAGGTAGCCAATGGTTTGGATGTAATGATCTGCTACGGCCAAACATCCGATAACAAAGCCAAAGCATTTGTATATGCAGGCTTCTATGGAACCTCAAAACCAGTAGCAGGTACGTATAACGTAGTAGGTGCTTCACCCACAGCTGCCAACCAGGTATTTGTTTCTGCATTAGACAGTATCTCTGTTGCCAAGGAAGGCATCTTTAATGCAACCGGTACCGATAAAGTAACAGCCACCGTAGCCGTAGACGCAGCAGGCAAGATCACGTTAACACTGCCCACCATCCAGCTCAGTGGTTCCAATGTAGACAATACAAATCCCAGCAACACAGTAAGCACAAACATCACTACTACGCTTTCAGGAACCTTAAAAGAACAATAGCAGCCACCAACCACACCTGTCACCAAAATAAGCAATCATGAAACCTGTTTATACTACCATACTATTTCTCCTGGCAGGTATCACCGCCTATACACAGAGTGTTGATTACGACAGGGGCACTAACTTGGTAAAAGTGAACAATATTGATTCTTTTTTACTGGTCAAAAAAAACAAAGACCTCTTCAATTTCGATCTAAGCCTGCAAAACAGGAGGGGAGAAGAGTTGGCCTACCTCAAAGAAGTACAGATCCAACATTGGGACCCTGTATCCAAAGAACAGAAAGCAGAACAATACTTTATAGTAACCTTCAATCAAACCGGCAACTATTGCAAGCTCCCCGATAATGGCTTTAATGAAACAAAATGGGTAGCAAAGCAAATAGTAGCAGCAGGGCTCATCGTAAATAACACGATTGAGCCCAGTGCAGAACGCAGGTTCATCATTAGCTACAAAGGCTTCTTCAATAATGATAACACTGCTATGGCGCCTGCAATCAATTACCCGCCACCCGCAGCGGATTATCCTCCCCCCGGTAACAATACAGTCAGTAGTACAGGCATCCTCATCAAAGCCAACCGCATTTATAGCAATGATGAAATGATAGGCAGTTTTAAAAATGTAACCAGTTACGATAACTACCAAACCATACAGGTATACAACAAAGATGGATTTAACATAGCAGAAGCTTCGCACCCCAATGGTAACAACGAAGCCGACTGGCAGGTAAAGCTCATCAATGAAAGGAGAACGATCACGCTTTTATTCAACCCCGATCAGCCACTGGAAGCTCTGTTCAGGTATTTCCTCAACAAAGGATACCTCCATTAGCAACTGTTATTGTTTTTATAACAAACCAATTCATTATGCAACGATTTGCCTTTATGGTATGGATGATGGTAACCATTACCTCCACACAGTCAATGGCCCAGGGCTTTCTCAAAAAGCTCGAAAACAAAGTAGGCACAGCCACTGCTTCAAAAGCCAATACCGCAACCTCTGGTACAACAGGCAGCACAACTGGAGAAGACCCTGCCAAATATGGAAAACCCATCTGGCAGTTTAAATCAGATATGGAAACAGTAGGCGATGGTTCGGCTATGGTCTTTGTGCAGGCAGCCTATGTAACCAATAACCAGTTACACCTAAAGATTGCTATCAATAGCCAGCTCTACGAATACACCAACGGAGCCTTACAACCCATTAGCGGAACCCCCAATAGCCAGGCCCCGGAAAACAGGCTGGTATACTGCGAGCGCGACCTGCAAGGAAAAGAATTTGCCAGTGCAGATGCATCTGCCTCTATGGTAAACCAACCACACATTGTAGGGCCCATGGTTCCGGGAAAAATCAATCGCGACTACACATTCAATGGCAAATTATTTACACAGGGACAAGCCTGGTCAATGGTCCATAATTACGACTCATCGGTAGTGCTGTTTGTAGGATACACTTTTGCAAAAGGCATGGAGTACTATATGGCCTCCTCCAGGGGCCTCCACCAGTCAATACCCTCTCTCAGTAATATGGGCCTCATCAGCCCCGATGGCAATACAGGTGGCGCATTTATTCAAAAAGGAATGGGTGGCGATGTCTATACCACCAAAGGGAATAAGATAACACTCACAACTCCATATACAGGAGATGGTACCACCATATGGTTACGCAATACCGGCAATGTATTTTGTTTTAATAGTAGTAACACCCACCAGTTATTACAAAACGACAAGCCTTACTACACGTTCCCCGATGCCATGCCCACAACCACCAACGACTTCAAATTGTTCATCAGCGCAGATGAGAACAGGCTGGCATGGTCGTTTATTTCAACATTGAATTTCTCCGATGGCACTGTGTTCACCGCCATAGAAGGCCCCAGGAGGCTCACCATCGACAACAAAGAAGTCATTCTTTTCCTCGCCAGGAGAGCAAAAGACCATAGCCTCTATCTATGCCAGAAAGAGTTATAACAATCTCCCGTTAATATAACCAGGTAATTATGACAAGGTTTACATTGATCGCCCTACTGTTTTGTATAGCCATATCCAGGGTCTCAGCCCAGGTAGATCCCGCCACTATTGAAGCCCTGAAAAAGAAAGCAGAAGCTTTACAAAAGATGAACAAAGACATGATCAGGAGCAATCCCGATTCTGCCCTACAGGCAATCAATCAATACCTCAAATCCACCGATTCCACCACATCCAAAATAAAAGAACAGGCCCTGAAGAGCGCCCCACAGGGAGCCATGGTACAACGCTACCTCAATACCAAAACGGTAACAGATACCCTGTACACCACGGTACAATTTTCCGGCAGCTTAGATGTAAGCACACAAACTCCCAACCAGTCAGAAGCGTCCCACAGCTCAGTACATCTAACGGCAGTACAGGCGCCGCTGGTACAAAAAGGAAGCGTCTGGTCCTTACAACTCATCTCCACCCCCGAATTTGATAATGAAGCAGCACAGCTAAAGAAAAATAAAGTACAGGGCACACTGGCCACCTATATAAAGAACAGGAACCAGGTCAGTGGCACGGCCAGCTTTAGTAGTAACAACCATACCACCCAACAGGTAGCAGGTACTACACTCCATGCCAGTACCGTTGAAAGCAGCACTCTCCCCTCCGGTACCATGGAACAGTTTGTATTCAGTTTTGATACCTTAACCAGGTTCGGGCAGGTAAGCTATACCAAGGCAATGCGCGTACACCAGGCTAGTACACACGATTCATTAAGCGCCAATGGCAACGCCATTAGTGTAAGCAACAGCATGGACTATGTCGTGCCTGTTGGTGTAGCAGCCAATACAGACCCATCCCAATACAACCTGAACGCGATGAAGCAGGATAAGGCCGGTAACATACTCGATAGCCTTACCAATAATCGCTTAACAACTACCACTATCCACAACGATGGTGCAGACAGGCCCATCTTGATGATCGAAAAAACACCCTACGGTTTTAAGCTAACCTGTAATTACTTCCATACCGATGGTCTTGGCCGCCAGGAACAAATACATATCACAGCCTTTATAGGCAAACCCATCTTACAATATGAAGCAGTCATCTATCCCAAAGTTCCTTTGCAGGATAAAAAAATGTACGCCTATGAACATTGGCTACCCAAAGGCCCAAAAGTAGATGGCAGCGACGACACCAAAGGCGATGATAGCCTCTCTTTCTACGTAGTGGTAAGAGACAAAAAAGACACTACAAAAATGTACAGCGGCACCTACACCGCCAACTGGAACCTCGCCGAAGTAAGCAGGTACCCCGGTTTTTGTAACAACTATCCCGCATACACACCCAGCCCCAATACAGATCCCGACCTTACATTTCAGAAAGGCATGAAGCAGGACCCGCTGTTCAACGCCGACTCCGTTACAGACAACATAGCCCAAACAAAAGAAGGAAAAGGAAAGGATGGATTGGTAAAGATCCATTGCATGGACTATGCCGCCTGGGGAAAATTACAAGCTACGGTTATCTTGGATGACGGCACACAAATACACGCCCGGCCATACTACGATGCACAAAAAGAATACATAACGATACCCTGCGACAAAGAAGACAACAAACTCGCAGACTACTGGGAAGAACAAAACAACATTTTACACAAAGGCTATTATCCGGAATGGGACGAAGACGACAAGCCCGCCAACCAGAGAGATAATGGCGATGGTTACACGATGTTTGAAGAATACAGAGGCTTTGCCGTACACAAACCAAAAGAAACAACACCCGATAAACAGGATGTACACGAACGAACAGACCCCTTCACAAAAGACGTTTTTGTATACGACAGGGACAATCTTTTTCAACAATACTACGAGGCGGACAACCCTGCCGATCTCCACTGGCACTATGTAGTACCCAATAAAAAACAGTTTATCTACCTCCCGCTCGATATCAAAAATATCAATCACCGCTGGGTCAACTTCAACAGGGCAAATCCTTATTACTACTATTCACAGTACTGCATTGTGCTGCAACAGGAAGAAGGTACATCTTATGATAACACAGCCGCCGGGCTCAGCTGGACAAGAAGCGAATTCGATTACTCAGGAGACAAGGATAAATTCAAGTTTCAACACGAGGGCGCAATGGAACAAAATACCAACAGCCCCCTAAAGAAGTATATCAAGTGCTCTATTTATCCCGCTGTAATGGAAGCCGCCTATGGCGTTATCAAAACAAAATATAGTGAAGCAGCTTACAACAAAGTAATGCAGGCACAAATGAAAACCACCGTGATCCATGAAGTAGGTCATTGCATTGGAATCAAGCACCATATGGCGCCGGAGGGAGCTATTAATGTTGACAGCTTATCACAAACCATTCCTGCCAATACAGATGGAGTATTGGATTGCGCCATCAGGTACCCGATGGATAAAGAAGCGCACGACCTCACCGCTGTTTCAACCACCTATAACCGTTATTGCAGAAAAGGAGAGAAGGCCGTGTACTGGTCCTATATCTACAAAGTCAACTTTATTGGTAACCGTGTCGTGGACGATAAGAATAATTATATCCTGTTAACAGTAAGAAACGCTGGCACCAAAGCAAGTGATGACTGCTATGGACAGATCTCTGTAAAATCAAAACCAGGCGATTAATGCCTCGTTACCTCGTTCATAACAGACTGCCAATCAGGAAAGCGCTCGTTGCTATTCTTCAGCTTTTGTACAAGTGTTAAAAGCGACGGTTTATACCACGCAGCTACGGTAACAACACCCAATGCTTCTGAAGGTTTAAAAGGGTTGCCTGCCATATAAGCCGGCTCATTATTTTTAGCACGGGCTGCATCAAATGCCACCCTGCTATGAACAAATTCCGGGTGTATCCTTTCGCCCGTAACAAATGGAATCAAATACTCCAGTGATTTACTAATAGAAGCGCCCGAACTTGTTTCGTGATGATAATAATCAACACCCGTGTTTTTCTGTATAATAATAGCCAAATGAGTAAGCGGCTGTAGGTCATAACAATGATAATGCAAAGCATCCCGCTCAATCAGGTCCCAGGAAGTACTATCCGCATTCAAATTCGCCGCCAGGTGCCGCTCTAAGTTCTCGGTAACATATTGCTTAAGCGGCTCATCATTCAGGCACCAGGCCACTTCACCCTCAATCTTCAGACGATGAGAGTTCCAGTTATTCGAATTGCCGTCAGTGATCACCAATGGTTGCATATCCTTTGTCTCTGCACTGGCAACCTGGCGAAACCACTGCTCAATAAGTATTTTATAAGCCGGGGGCACATCCTCCTTAATAAGGTCATAGCAATGAAAAGCAGGATCAAGATTCGTCTCATCAATCGGGTCGCCATTAGGATGGTTCTTAGCCGCCCACGCCACTAAAAAATCAATAGCCGGTTGTAAATAAGCAGTGTCCTTTTTCACCCGGTACACCAGGGCAAATGCATACATCTTCTTCATATCCGCCAATGCATTTTGTGTAGCTGTCTTTTTAGGGTCACCTTGTAAACGCCCCTCCGTAGTAATAGTATCTATAGGGTTAGGAGTATCATGTATAGCAGCAATAGCCTGCTTTTCAATAATGAAGAACTGTTTATGCGCACTTCTGTCAGTAGCAACCAGTTGTTGCAACCGAATAATTTCCTCGTTCGTAAAACTGATCGATTGCGCAGGAAGGCAATTGAATAAGCCCATAAAACCCACCAGGCAGAACATCTTTTTCATATAGCAGAAAATATACACGATGTAGAATGTACAATTCAGTAGCCGCTCGTCGTCTCTAACACCTAACACCTAACACCTAACACCTAACACCTAATACCTAATACCTAACCTCCCTACATCTCCCACGCCAACGCACTCGCACCAAGTATAGCAGCATCAGATTCCTGCAATTCACTAAACAACAGCTTCACCTTATTCTGGAAAATAGGCAACAGGTTGGCCTCCATATGTTTACGGGTAGGGTTCAACAACAGGTTACCCGCCTTGGTCAGGCCACCAAACAAAACAATGGCTTCAGGGGAAGAGAACATCACAAAATTAGCCAATGCCTCACCCAATATTTGACCTGTAAATTCAAATATCATATTCGCGATAGAGTCACCACGCATCGCACATTCAAATACCGTTTGGCTCGTAAGCTCGTTAATAGAATAATCCCGCAACAGGCTTTCGGTTTGAGGATGTTCAGTCAGGAATTCAATAGCCGTTTCCCGTACACCGGTAGCAGAAGCATAAGATTCAAGGCTACCATGCAAACCCGTTCCTTTGTGCAATCTACCACCTGGTCGAATGGTAGTATGCCCCAGTTCACCGGCAAACCCATCATGCCCCAATACAATTCGCCCATCAATCACAATACCACTACCCACGCCCGTACCCAATGTAATGGTAATAAAATGCTTCATGCCTTTAGCCGCTCCATACATCATCTCACCCATAGCCGCCGCATTCGCATCATTGGTAAGCCTCGCCTCCAAACCAAACTTATTGGTAAACAATTGCGCAATAGGAATAATACCCTTCCAGCGAAGGTTAGGAGCATATTCTATAGTACCGGTATAATAATTACCATTCGGCGCACCCATACCAATACCCGTAATATTCGATACACCACCCGCCCGCTCTATCATCGGTAACAGTTTCGCACCCAGGTCATCAATAAAATCCTGAACAATATCATGAGTATTCGAAGGCACACGGTCCTGCTCAATAATATCACCCTTACGGTTCACGATGCCAAATTTGGCAGTAGTACCGCCAATATCAATGCCGATTGCAAACTCTTTCGTAGCCATCTGTGTTTTAAAAACTATAGATTATAAGTAAAAATGCAAAAACCAAAAGTAAGCAGCAGTAAGCAGCCCCCGAAATACAAGACAGTTAATTACTATAATAAGGGTGAATGACGTAGCAATTACGTACTCCACACCTAACACCTAATACCTAATACCTCACACCTTTAAACCTAATGCCCTCCCCCCGCCTTAACATCATAATCAATGCCCTGGCTCTTCAAAATACCCTTCGCACGTATGGCATAGAATGCCAGGTAAGCAAAACAAGCCACACCCACAATATAAGAATGCTGGATCCCCAGCAGGTTATCCGATGCCAGCCAGCCCTGTAAACCCGCAATCAAACCACCACCCATGATCATCATGATCAGGAAGCTGCTTCCCTCGTTGGTATGTTTGCCCAGGCCAGCCACAGCCAGGGTAAAGATGCAAGGCCATAAAGTGCTACAGAATAATCCCACACTAATAAAAGCAAATACACTCACCATGCCACTTGTCAACATCCCGATCACCAGGGCAGTAATACCCATCAGTGAAAAGATCAGCAACATCCTGGCAGGGCTACCCTTACTCAGAATATCTCCGATAATCATAGCCACGATCACCAAAGCATATACATAAAACGGAGTGATATCATGCTGCGCAATCTTATTCACTACCAGGAATACACCAAAAGCAATATAAGGCATCACAAAATTCAACACCTTTTTAGCCCCATCACCAATATTAAAAGCCCCCACAGAACTGGTCCATCTTCCCATCATCAGGCTCGCCCAATACAAAGAAACAAAAGGAGCTATTTTATTGGTAGGCGTACCCAGGTGCTGTTTCATGTACTCCGGTAAATTACTCGCAGTAGCCACTTCCACACCCACATATACAAAAATACCCAGCATACCCAGCCACAACTGAGGGTATTGAAATACCGATGTTTTATGTAATACTTTATCGCTATTACCTGCTTCTTCAGAAGCAACCTGGTCAAGGTCTATCTTATTGGGAACAGAAGAGAATTTAAAGAAAATAGCCACCAAAACAAAAGCAGCCCCCAATATCAGGTAAGGCACTTTCACACTTCCAATGCTCGCATTGGCATTTCCTTCCGTCATATTTCCAAAAATGGCAATGCTCACCAACAAAGGCCCGATAGTAGTACCAAAATTGTTAACGCCACCCGCCATGCTCAAACGCTGCGAACCCGTTTTAGGATCACCCATTACAATGGCCAGGGGGTTAGCAGCAATCTGCTGCAGCGAAAACCCAAGCGCCACAATAAATAAACCACTCAGCATCAACGTAAAAGAAGCACTGTTGGCAGCAGGATAAAACAACAAGGTACCAATAGCCGAAATAATTAAACCAACAGCAATCCCATTCTTATAACCAATCTTATTCAACAGGTCACTACCCATTGATTTGGAGATAATAAAATAAATAATAGAACCCACCGTATAGGCAACATAAAAAGCAATAGCCACTAACTGGCTCTGTAATTGTGTAAGTGTAAAAGCCTTCTTAAAAACGGGTATCAAAATGTCGTTACTGGCAGCCACAAAGCCCCAGAAAAAGAATACAGTGATCAGTGTTCCAAACTGACCCCACTTGGTTTGTTGATTCATTATAGCAATTGTTTGGATTGTTTACCGAGGGGATGAAAGTAAATAGTTTTATTAACATAAAAATTTTTCACAGAGAATTTGTAGTAAAAGATTTTACGCATACCTTGACATACATTTAACCAGAAGCTTGATGGAAATAGTTCATGTTAGCGCGGAATGCTATCCCGTAGCGAAAGCCGGGGGTTTAGGAGATGTAGTAGGAGCTCTACCAAAATACCAGGCAAAAGCAGGGCATTATGCCAAAGTGGTAATGCCCATGTATCGCACTAAATACTTATACCAAAATGAATGGGTGGTCGATTTTAAGGGTGGCTTTCACATGGGCAACGAATACCATAACTATACAGTCATCAAAGACCCCGAAAATAAACTCGGTTTTGATCTCTACCTCATCGATATCAATGGCTTGCTGGATAGGGAAAAGATCTACGGATACAAAGACGACATAGAACGCTTCACCGCCTTCCAGATAGCAGTGGCAGACTGGATGAATCACTGGCAACACCAACCCGCTGTAGTACACTGCCACGATTACCACGCAGGCCTGCTGCCTTTTATCATGCAAAACTGTAATGCATACCGCAGCCTTGCAAACATCCCGGTAGTACTCACCATCCACAACGCCCAATACCAGGGCTGGATGGGGTGGGATAAGAGCCGCTATCTCCCCGCCTGGGATAGCTGGAAATGGGGCGACCTCGACTGGAACAAAACCATCAATCCCTTGGCAAGTGGCATCAAATGTGCGTGGAAAGTAACCACGGTAAGCCACAGTTACATGAACGAACTCAAGTATAACAGCAATGGCCTCG
>Ga0207739_1000019_pt1 | contig 17030 bp, 16 predicted proteins | sample LuqExpMetageno15_FD_187773 | JGI IMG/M metagenome (GOLD analysis project Ga0207739, IMG submission 187773) | Tropical forest soil microbial communities from Luquillo Experimental Forest, Puerto Rico - Sample 15 (SPAdes) | ecosystem: Environmental > Terrestrial > Soil > Tropical forest ... | reverse complement strand
TACCATTATGGATAATAAAGACGCGGGTGATGCCGGCACTTTATACGATGGCCCACTGGCTGTTATGGTAAACGAAACCAGTGCCAGTGCCAGCGAAATATTTGCAGCTGCCATACAGGATTACAAACGTGGTATCATTGTAGGAAGCACCTCTACTTATGGTAAAGGAACTGTACAGCGTAATGTGCCATTGGGTAAACCGCTCGACTTTTTTACAGGCCGTACAGAGTATGGCGCGGTTAAATTGACTTTCCAGAAGTTTTATCGTGTAAATGGCGGTGCTACCCAGTTAAAAGGTGTAGTGCCTGATGTTGTTTTACCGGATACATATGATTATCTCAAGATCAGGGAAAAAGACAATCCTTCTGCCTTACCCTGGGATGAGATTGCCAAAGCGCCCATACAGGCATTTAGCGGTAATGATGAGGTGATCCGTAAAGCCAATGATCGTATTAAGAATGATTATACTTTCTCTCTCATCAGGAACAATACCAACTGGTTGGCTAAAACCAGTGATGAGCCGGTTAATCTGCAGATTGATAAATACAAGGACCAGCAAAAGCAATTACGTTCTACTGTTAACCAGAATACTACCCTGGCAAAACTGACCAAAGGCATGGATATATCTATTCTACCGCAGGATAAGGAGAAATTCTATAATAATCCCGATAAGGTGAAAGGAGAACGATACAAAGCCTGGTTAGAAGATAGAAAATTTGATATGTATATAGATCAGACCGTTAAAATTGTAACGGATATGATTGATGCTCAGCATGGTACTGCATTAAAATAATGCCCCTCAAAAGGAAGAAAAAGGAGTAAACCACTTGTGGTTTACTCCTTTTTCTTTTACAGGGAGAAATATTTTAATAATAGAAACGTTCCTTTATTTATGGTATACTTGTACCGCAATTTACCGGTGGTTCCCATGCAGTCGGTGATCCTGGAACTAAAACAAATAAGAAATGAGTGTTCTGGAAAATAAGAAGAAGTGGTTTGCTGTTTACACAAAACCAAGGTGGGAGAAAAAAATAGATGGTTTACTGATCAGGAAAGGAATAGAGAGCTGGTGTCCTCTACAGCGGATACAAAAACAATGGAGCGATAGGAAGAAAGTAATTGAAGAACCACTTTTCAAGTCATACGTGTTTGTGAGGATCGATTTTAGTGAAGAGCGCCTGAAAGTATTAATGACAGATGGGATACTCAATTTTGTACATTACCTGGGTAAGCCTGCCATTATCAGGGATGAGGAAATTGATAGCATTAAGCATTACCTGGGCGAAGAAGAGGCCAGGATCGAGGTATTGTCGATAGAAGGCTTTAAACAGGCATCGAGGGTACGTGTACAGCATGGTGTATTTATGGATAATGAGGGAACAGTGGTGCGTAGTGGAAAGAGAAAGGTATACGTAGAATTACAGAGCCTGGGTCAGGTAATGATGGTAGAGTTTCCAACAGAATATTTATCTCCCCTTTAATCAGGTGCAGCAAATGAATATAAAAGTGTTTTTGTCAGATGTGGATGGTGTAATGACGGATGCTGGTATGTATTATACAGAATCAGGCGATGAATTCAAGAAGTTCAATACGCATGATGGCATGGGTTTTAACCTGTTACAGCGTGCCGGTATTAAAATTGGTATTATTACCACAGAGAATACGAAAATAGTAGAGCGCCGTGCGGCTAAATTAAAGATGGATTACCTGTATCAGGGTAAGGGTTGGGGAGGCAAGCTCTCTGCTGCGCTGGATGTTTGTGAAAAAGAAGGTATTACTTTAAAAGAGGTAGCTTATGTGGGAGACGATGTAAATTGTATAGAGTTATTGCAGGAAGTGGGCGTGGCTGCCTGTCCTGCCAATGCTACTCCCCGTGTAAAAGCTATCCCCGGTATAATCCATTTGCAGAAGAGCGGTGGAGAGGGTGCTGTGCGGGAATTTGCTGAGATGATCCTTGACAATAAGCTTCCTGCCATATAAAATTACAACCAGTAATGTAAGCTATTGTACCTGTAGTCCCTTAAACTGGGGCCACTGGTATAAATAATCATATATTTACTACTTTTTGACATGCAACTAGTTATACGCTTATGAGGGTATGTATTGTAGTAAACAACTTTCCCAGTCTTAGTGAGCCTTTTCTTGTAAACAAAATTGCGGGCCTTGCAACCCGCGGACATAAAGTGCATATTGTATGCAGTCACTTCAAGGGTATAGAGGATATATTCCTGCGGTACAATTTGTCTTCTTCCAATATTGTTATTCACCAGCTTCATTTGAAAAGAGGGTTTAGCAATTTCCTTGTTAATATTGTAAGGCAGCCATCGTTGTTCTTTAAATCTGTAAGTATTGACAGAACGAGTTTCAGAAGAAACTATGAACGTCACTACTGTATTTCGTTTTTCAGGAGAATCAAGTACGATATTATCCATTTTGAATTCTCCAGTATAGGTACTGGTTTTGCTTCTATTATTAAAGACCTGAAGGGTAAAAAAGTAGTTAGCTGCCGGGGTGGTATGGAGCGGCTGAAATTACAAAACAGTGATAAAAGTGAAAGATTAACGCGGCTGCTGAATAAGATAGACATGATCCATTGTGTAAGCGATGATGTAAAAAAGATCATTGAACCGCATTGTAATAATCCTTCTATTATATTCATTGGACACCCCTCGGTGGATATCAATGCTTATCATTTAAGCTCCCGGAATGAACAGAAAGAAGTATTTGAGATACTCTCGATAAGCAGGAGTTACAAAAGGGAATTTACCATTGCCTTATTAACCATTAAGGGCCTGGTTGATAAAGGATACCGGGTTCACTGGAACGTAGTAACTGGCAGTGACCACAACGAGGATTTGTTATCTGCTATTAGCGATATGGGTCTGGCCAGCCATGTAACGGTATTGGGCAAAAGAGATGCGGATGAAGTAAAGGGCTTTTCGGAGAAGGCCAATATTTTCCTTGCGGCCAATGAATTTGATGGTATGTCTACTGCTATATTAGAAGCAATGGCCATGCAGTTGCCTGTAGTTGCGATGGAATGCGGCGGTATAAGGGAGATGGTTGAACACGGTGTTAGCGGATTTATTGTTCCGTTAAACAGTCATGAACAACTGGCTCAATCCGTTGCGGCCCTGATAGATGATGCCGGCCTGCGCAGGCAAACTGGTTTGGCTGCAAGGCAAACAATAGCGGAAGCTTTTACAATACAAAAGGAAACCGATACTTTTGAGAAAGCGTACAGGTCACTTTTGTAAATTATGATATATGTCTGTACAGCTATACTCATTGTGTTAAGATAGTAAGATGAATAGATTAAAGTTTGCCATTGTGGGTTGTGGTCGTATTGCACAGCGTCATGCAGAACATATTCATACCTACGGCGTATTGGTAGCTGTTTGCGATATTATTGAAGAGAGAGCCGTAGCGCTTGCTAAAAAATACCAGGCTGCTTCTTATACTTCTATTGATAAATTATTACGGCATAAAGGCTCAATAGATGTGGTATCTGTTTGCACCCCTAACGGGTTACATGCAGTACACAGTATTGCAGCATTAGAGGCAGGGTACCATGTACTGGTGGAAAAGCCGATGGCCCTTGCCGTGGAAGATTGCAGGAGAATGATAGACACTGCCGAAAGAATGAACCGGAAATTGTTTGTAGTAAAGCAAAACAGGTTTAACCCGCCGGTAAATGCCGTTAAACTGGCACTGGATAAGGGTATACTGGGTAAGATCTACAGTATTCAGCTAAGCTGCTTCTGGAACAGGGGTAACGATTATTATAAAAGTTCCTGGAAGGGAACAAAAGATAAAGATGGCGGGGCATTATTTACACAGTTTAGTCATTTTATAGACCTGCTATACTGGATGGTGGGGGATGTAAAAGAAATACGTGCCTTTACAAACAATTTTGCCCATGAGGGCGTTATTGAGTTTGAGGATACCGGTGTAGTGGCGATGGTGTTTTGTAATGGCGCCATAGGTACTTTAAACTATACGGTTAACAGCTTTCAAAAGAATATGGAAGGCTCTATTACCTTGTTTGCTGAAAAGGGTACTATCAAGATTGGTGGTGAATACCTGAATGAACTGGAGTACCAGTTGGTGAAAGATTTTACATTCAGTGATTTGCCCGAGGGTAATACGGCTAACCATTACGGAACATATGTAGGCAGCATGAGCAACCACGATAAGGTATACCAGCAGGTGATTGATGTATTGCAGGATGCATCTCCTGTTACAACCAATGCCCTGGATGCTTTGAAAACAGTGGAGATCATCACCAGGATATATGCAGCTGCGGGGCAGTATGCTAAAAACTAACTGTTATGCAACCTTTTCGGTCAATACAGGCAACCATACGGGATGTAAGCTTTGGAGAGCAGGTAACTGTTGTGGAACCTGTAAACCTGTATGAATGCAGAATAGGGTCGCATACGTTTATCGGTCCGTTTGTTGAAATACAACGAAATGCTGAAATAGGCGCACATTGCAGGGTACAGTCACACAGTTTTATCTGTGAACTGGTAACGATTGGAGATCATTGTTTTATTGGCCATGGGGTGATGTTTATTAATGACCTGTTTACGCACGGAGGCCCTGCCGGGGGAGATACCAGCCTATGGAAGCGTACGCAGATAGGTAATCATGTTTCCATAGGTAGTAATGCTACTATATTGCCCGTTTCCATTTGTGATCATGTTGTGATAGGTGCCGGTGCGGTTGTAACAAAAGATATCACGAAGCCGGGTGTTTATGCAGGTAACCCTGCCAGGTTTTTAAGGAAAACAGATAGAGAAGTGGAAGAGATATAAATAAAATCGAACCCTTTTTTCTGACTATAAAGCTAATTCATATGGCTTTCTCATTTTTTAATAAAAAGGTTACTCCTGACCTCTCTTTTTTGGGTGCTGATATGCACTCACACTTATTGCCCGGACTGGACGATGGTTTGCAGAAGATAGACCAAACGGTTGCTTTTGTAAAAGAATTACATGCGCTTGGATATCAAAAGCTGATCTGTACCCCTCATATTCTTACAGGCGTGCATGACAATTCTCCCGAAACTATTCTGCCGGCGCTTGCCCGTGTAAGGGAAGCTTTGGCGGCTTATAAAATACCTGTGGCTGTAGAGGCGGGTGCAGAGTATATGATAGATGATTCTTTTGAAGAATTGCTGAAAAGCAATAAGCCTCTCTTAACCTTTGGTAAGAACAATCTATTGATCGAAATGAGCTATGTGGCGGCTTCTCCCAACCTGTTCGATGCCATCTTTCAACTGGAGCTAAGGGGTATTAAACCCATATTCGCCCACCCGGAAAGGTATTCCTATTACCACCAGAGTTTTGAGCAGTATGAAGAGATCAAGAACCGTGAAATTTACTTCCAGGTAAACCTGTTGTCCTTATCCGGTTATTATGGAAAGGAGGTGAAAAAAACGGGCGAGAAGTTGCTGGAGAGAGGCATGGTTGAATTTATTGGTACAGATATGCACCATGCCAACCACTTACAGGCCACAAAAGATTTTGTTAGCAGTAAGGGCTTTTACGATATAGTGAAACATGTTCCCCTGTTAAACAGCTCTCTGCTGGATGATTAGAATTGTATGCGGGTGATATCTGCTTCAGCGGCTACAAACACACTTCCGCAAATCAATACCAGGTCCTCTTTATGGGCATGATTGATGGCTGTCTGTAAAGCTTCATTTACCTGTGGGAAACTATTCCCTTTTAAATGATACACGGCTCCCCTTTGCTGTAAGCTATCTGCATCCAGGGCACGGGGTATTTGAGCGTTGGTAAAATAGTAAGTGGCATTATGCGGCAGCAATGCCAATACCGCATCAATCTCTTTGTCTTTTACCATACCAATTACAATATGAAGGTCCTGGTAGGTGGCCAGCTCCAATTGCCTTATTAATTGTTTGATGCCATCTTCATTATGGGCAACATCTATTATAACAGAAGGGTGCTGATGCACCTGTTCCCACCGGCCATGTAAACCTGTTAAGTGTTTGGCATGTGGTAATGCTTTGTGCACAATAGCCGTGGTTGTATTCCAGCCCTGCAGTTGCAATTGTTGTGCGGCTTCCAGCACGGTAATTATATTCCTTGTTTGATAGATACCGGGCAGATCGAGCTGGTAATTATTCCTTTCGTCGCTGCCATGTGTTGCTACTGCTACTTTTAGCTGGTGGTGAGCCGTTGTAAAGTCTGCTACATATCTCTTTTCCTGTGCAAAAAAGATTGGGGCATTCTTTTGTGTGGCGGTGTCTTCAAATACTTTTCTTGTTTCAGGCAATACTTCCCCTATTACTACCGGTACTCCCTGTTTAATGATGCCTGCTTTTTCTGTAGCTATCTTTTCGAGTGTATTGCCCAGCATGTTCATGTGATCGTAACCGATATTGGTAATAACGCATAGTTCGGGCAGGAGAATATTGGTACTGTCCAGCCTGCCACCCAGGCCGGTTTCAATAACAGCTATGTCCACTTCCTGTTGGGCAAAGTATTCAAATGCCATTACCACGGTTACTTCAAAGAAGGAGGGTTGAATCTCTTCCATGAAGGGCTGCAGGCGTTCTGTAAAGTCTATTACAAACTGCTCATCACATAGTTTGCCATTTACTTTTATCCGTTCCCGGAAGTCGTGCAGGTGTGGAGAGGTATGTAAACCGGTTTTATATCCTGCTGTTTGCAGAATGGCGGCCAGCATATGACTACTGCTGCCTTTGCCATTGGTGCCGGCAATATGGATGCTTTTAAACTTTTGATGCGGATTGCCCATCGCTTCGCACAGACGGATGGTATTGGTAATATCTTTCTTATAAGCTGCCGACCCAATGCGGGTAAACATAGGCAATGCAGAGAAGAGATAGTCGAGGGTCTCTTTGTAGTTCATCAGGTAAGTATGGAAAAGAAGAGTAGCGTTTTATTTTAACAAAGTTAACTAAAGCGATAAATATGCTACCCCCTTAGTTTGAAATTAAATACGATGGTTCCATTGTCATCGTCATCCTTTCCAGGGGTTAGTTTTAATTCTTTTGCCTTACGAAGAGCGATGGCCCTGATGTTGGCATTGGTAGTGGTAGTGCCGCGGGGGTTGATAGAAGCGTCTGTAACCGTGCCATTTTTATCAACTATAATATCAACGGCTACTTTAGCGGGTTCGTTGAAATCGTCTTCAAACGAGGGCAAACGGGTAAAACGCCGTCCTGTTAATCCATTACGAATGGTAACACCGCTTTTGCCGGTACCGCCGTTGCCGGTATAACTGTCGCTGTTGGGGTTACCATTGGGTTGGCCCTGGTCGCCGGTACCGCCGGCAATTCCCTGGTTTTTAACACCATTATAGCTGTCTGCGCCATTACCACCTGTTCCTTTACCATCCGGCGCTTTAAAGAGTGCTTTGGGTTTGGGAGGAGCGGGTGTAGGTACGGTAGCTGTTACCGGAAGTGGTTTTTTGGTGCTCGGTTTTACTTCGTTATTGTTGGTGTGTTTGGGTACTATTTTGGCCGGTTTGGGAATGGCGGGAACATCTTCTGCTTCATTTTCGTCGGCCGTAATATTCTGTTGTTGTGCTACCGGTTGTGATGAGGGTGGGGGGCTTGTTTTTGTTTCTTCTGCTGCGGAAGGCTCGCCGGGAATTTGTGGCGCTACATCACCCAGGCCTGTTTCACTATTGCCCAGGTTTACTTCTATTCCTTCTTCCGGTACTGGTGGAATTACCTGTGGAAGCGTCCATTGCAGGAAAAAGAAAATAAAAAACAGGGCGGCACAGATCAACAAAGTGATCAGGGTAGCCTTCATATTCTTATTTCTCTCAAAATTTGCCTGTATGGAAGCGGAGTCATTCATATAAAACCCTGGGTTTCTGTGTACAGTAAAATTACTCTCTTAAACGTAAAAGCGTGCCGGATGTTGTGTTAAAAACGTTATAAGTACAAGGGTACCTGTTTTTTGAAATAAGATTACCAGGCATTAAGCTATTTGTTACAGGAAATGTCCAATAAAGAGTATGGTCCGGCCCTCAAAAGCAATGAAACAATTCTCTCTCCGTATCCCTTGTTCTAGCACTTGCCAGCAGTTTTTTTATTATCCCAAAGGGCTAAAAACCGGTCAAAAGACGAAGGATGAACGAAGGATGGACGAAAGATGAACGAAGGATTCATGGCTCATCCCACTATTTGGATAGTGTTTTCTACGGCTAATCTATAAAAGAGTGGTATAAGACAAGGGCTCATTTCCTGAAAAATACATCCCAGGCAAAGCGTAACAGGGTACCCGTTATTACGATCAAAAAGAACACCCGGATAAATTTGTTGCCTTTGTTGATGGCCAGGCGGGCACCTACAGCACCCCCGGCGGCATTACTGATGGCCATAGGGATGGAAATACTCCAAATGATCTTGCCTTTGATGGCAAACAGGATAATTGAGCCGGTATTGGTAGCCAGGTTTAACATTTTAGCCTTGGCTGAAGCGTGGAGAAAATCGTATCCCATGAGGGTGATAAAGGCGAGGATCATAAAACTACCGGCACCCGGGCCGATAAATCCGTCATAAAACCCCAATACGAGGCTTATACCTATGGCATAGGCCAATCGGGTGCCACGGGAGTGATCCTTTGCTGTATGCTGTCCAAAATCCTTTTTGGTATAGGTATACAAGGCTACTGCCGACAATACCACCAATAAGAAGGGCTTCATGAAATCGTTGTGTACAACGGTTAATACCTGCGAGCCGGTAAAGGCTGCCAGCATGGCTATGGTCATCATTACGGCTAATAATTTCCAATCCAACACTGTTTTCCGGCTGTATTGCCAGGCGGCAATGGAGGTGCCACAGAAGGAGGGGATCTTTAAAGAGCCTAGCACGGTGGCTACCGGGTATTGTGGCAGCAGTAAAATGCTAACAGGCGTTTGAACAAGGCCGCCACCACCCACAATGGCGTCTACAAATCCGGCGAAAAAGGCAGCAATACAGAGAAGAATAAGCATTTCTAGTTTCTGGTTTCTGGTTGTTACAGGTTTCGAATCACCGGTAGCCGGCAATTTGTAAACGGTAACCAGCAACCAGAAACTGGAAACCAGCAACTAAATTAGTGTGCAAAATCCAGTTCGTAATTGCCTTTTATCCTTTCGATGGGTGGATTGTAATAACCAAATTTTACCTGGGGAAACTCTTCGTGGATCAGGTCCATCAATTGCTTTACGCCCATGATCTCGCCTGTATCTGCTACGTTCATCAGTCCCAGGTACCAGTCGGGGTCAATATTGAAATTGCGCCATTGGATCATGGTAAGATCTGTTTCTATGATCAGTGAGCGCAGGGCTTCGTATTCTTCTACACTATCCGTCATGCCCGGGAAAACAAAATAGTTGATGCTGGCCCATCCGCCATAACTACGCACAACTTTCAGGCTTTCTACTATGTCCTCGAATTTGTAGTTATTGGGGCGGTAATAAGGCGTATAGATGTGTTTACGGGCAGAATTGGTGCTTACGCGTATGCTGTTAAGGCCTGCCTCGCAGAGTGCTTTTACTGCATCTGGTTTAGAGCCGTTGGTATTGATATTGATGCTTCCCCTGCTGGTGTGTTTCCTTATTTCAATGATGGCTTCGCGAATGGTTTCCCACATTAACAGGGGTTCTCCTTCGCAACCTTGTCCAAAGCTGACCAATGGGTAGGGCGCATTCATAAGGTGTGGTACGGTAAACTCTACAATCTCTTCTGCTGTAGGTTTGAAAGTAAGCCGGTCCTGCGTGGATACGATGGTTTCTTCTGCCGGTTGGAAGGAGATACAACCGATACAGTTGGCATTACAGGCGGGGGAAGTAGGTACGGGGCATTCCCACCTGGCCAGGGAAAAGTTCCGGGCGGCAGGGCAGGTATACGTCATACAACAATTCTCCATCAGGTGTTTTACCAATCGGTTATGGGGATATGCTTCCAGCAGGTGTTGTGTACCGGATTCAATCTTCTCCTGGTCGTAACCGGCGCATTCCTGGCGGATATCCTGCTCTATACGAACAGCGGGTACATAAAATGTATCGTTGAGCCAGGCTGCTGCGGTATAGCAGAAGAGTGGCAGGGTGGGTGCATCTTCCTGTGTTTCGTAAGCGGCAATGAACAGCCCGGTGTGAGCAGGCGGTATAAAGGCAGCTACTGCCCAGCCTTTCTCACAAAGGCGCATTTCGCCTGTTTGCACATCAATGCCGATGCCTTTACGTCCGGGTAGTTCATAGAGGTTACCGCCTTCGGGCAGGGGGATCCAGTCTTCTACCGGTACGGGATAGGCATCCCATCCGGCGCGGCCTACCGCGTAGAGTGAAGTATCTTCAAATATGCCTCCCTTGCCATCGGAGTATAATAAGTAGGGCGATTGGTTCATGATTAGCGTTCAGCCGTCAGCTATCAGCTACCAGGGAGTAGCTTTTAGCGATGAGCTATTTAGTTGTAAAATATGGATGTTAGCGGTGAGCCATCAGGTATCGGCTTTTAGCCATCAGCCTCACAAAATTAAGTATTTGGGTTAATCTGATTGCTGACTGCTGATAGCTGACTGTTACAGAACTCGTTAAACTCTGCTTCAGTTTCAGGATTTACTGTTGCGTCTACCTGTCGTTGTATTAATTGGTTGTTGTGCAGGTCGATGGTGAGCAGGCCATCTTTTAGTATTATATTACTTACCTCATTCCAGGTAAATCGCTTTTTAGGGAAGGAATTGAATAGGATCTCTTCTTTATCGAAAGCGATTTCGGGTTGCAGTTTTACCGGTTTTTCTATTGCACAGGCAATTATATAGATCAAAGCCATGAGCTTGGCACTGGCACCGGGGGTGATAAACCAGGCCCAGGCAGCCATCATAAGGCCAAAACGATAAAAAGGGGTGATGCCTTTTTTCTGTTGCAGGAAGCAGAAGATCCACCAGCCAACAACGGCAGCGAGAAAAACTACAAATAATAGCAGGGAACTGGTACTAATGCCTCTCTGTATACCCATCACCACATCGGTTACCAACGCTATAATGGATAATAACAGCATAAAACGGCTTACCCAATCAATTAACTGGTAGGAGGGACGTTTTAGTACGATAATGTAATCGAATACTTTCATTGATAATTGTAAAAGGCTGCAAAAATAAGGATAGGAAGCCGCCTTTATTTATATCTGTTGCGGAAAACTGGTTTTTAACAGTATCCGCTGTAAAACAGCGTACAACAGCAATCGTTTTTAGGCTACTTTTGCCCTGCGAAAAAGAAACGTTATGAAGAAAACCCATATTGTTCTGCTGGTGCTGATCGTGGCGGCTATTACGGCCCTGATCAGTTTTACAGGGGACCTGAGCACTTATGAATCCATCGCATCGGCCCGTAAGAAGGAAGGAAAATTCGTGAAACTCTCTGTTAAAATGGTGCCTAATTCACTGGAATTTGATGCTGTTAAGAATCCCAATTATCTCAGTTTTACTGCGATTGATACTTTAGGTGAAAAGGTGCAGGTGGTATACCACAATACCAAGCCTACCGATATGGAGAAGAGTTCAAGCATTATGATTGGTGGTAAAATGCAGGGTGATCATTTTGAATGCAAAGACATCTTATTAAAATGCCCCAGCAAGTACAAGGATGATATGAGTGGCGCTGCTAAGAGTGTGCAGGCTTCTATTAACCGTGCAACCGATAAAGACGGTTATGTACATGCAGATTCGTTGACGAAATAGCTGTCAGCCATCAGCTATGAGCTATCAGGAATTTGCTACTGACAACTGAATGCTGACCGCTGAAAGCTAATAGCTAACACCTAATACCTAACACCTTTTTCCTCCCCATGAAATATTTAGGCGAACATTTATTACCCGGACAGATAGGACAATTCTTTGCAATACTTTCTTTGGTGGCTTCTTTGATAGCCACCATTGCTTATTATAAGGCTAACTTCATTACAGAACCGGCAGATAAAGCGAGCTGGTTGCGGTTTGCGCGTATGGCTTTCCTGGTGGAAACACTTTCTGTGTTTATCATTTTTGGTGTGTTGTATTACATCATTTCCCATCACTACTTTGAATACCGGTATGCGTGGCAACATAGCGATAAAAGCCTGCAGGTTAAATACCTGTTGAGTTGTTTCTGGGAAGGCCAGGAGGGTAGTTTTATGTTATGGAGCTTCTGGCATTGTGTGTTGGGCTGGATCCTGATCTGGAAAAGCAAGGAGTGGGAAACGGGTACCATGATGGTGGTTAGCTTTGCACAGTTTTGTTTGGCGAGTATGCTGGTAGGGTTGTATGTATATGGCGCTAAAATTGGTAGCGGTCCTTTTGTATTGTTGCGCAATGAGGGTATACTGGATATGTCGCCTATGCTGCATGATGAAACCGGCGCACTGAGAAGCGATTATTTAGCTGCCATTACACGCATGGATGGCCGTGGCCTGAATGCTTTGTTACAGAATTACTGGATGGTGATACATCCGCCGGTGTTGTTCCTGGGTTTCGCTTCTACCATTGTTCCTTTTGCCTTTGCTATTGCAGGGCTAATGAATAAAAAACATGATTGGGTAAAAGCCGCTTTACCATGGGCTTCTTTTTCCGGTGCCATATTGGGAACCGGTATTATGATGGGAGCTGCCTGGGCTTATGAGAGCCTTTCTTTTGGTGGTTACTGGGCCTGGGACCCTGTTGAGAATGCTTCACTGGTGCCCTGGCTTACATTGATAGCTGGTTTGCATACCAACCTTATTTACCGGCATAGTGGTTACAGTCTGCGTAGTACTTATTTCTTTTACATCATTTCTTTTATACTCGTAGTGTATTCTACCTTCCTTACCCGGAGTGGTATACTGGGCGATACTTCTGTACATGCCTTTACTGACCTGGGTATGAATACCCAATTGTTGGCGTTTTTGACAGTGTTCCTGGTACCTGCATTCTTACTGTTCTTTATACGATACAAATCTATCCCTGCCATTAAGAAGGAAGAGAGTACCTATAGCCGTGAGTTCTGGATGTTCATCGGCTCACTGGTATTGTTTCTTTCTGCCATCATTATCATTGCGAAAACCTCGGTACCGGTATATGATAAAATATTTGGTAAAAAGGTGGCACCTCCTGAAGATGCGCCTTTTGAGCAGAACCAGGTACAGGTATTCGTAGCTATTATACTGGGGTTACTGACTGCAGTAACGCAATACTTTAAGTATAAGGATACGCCTAAAGGTTTCTTTAATAAAAAGATAGCCTTGCCCACTTTACTGGCCGTATTGATAAGTGTTGGCATCAGCGTGTTCGGGCATATTGATTATGATAAGCATGGCATCGGCTTTTTATGTGCGATACACGGGGCCATTTTTGCTTCGGTATATGCAGTGGTGGCCAATGCTTCCTATATCGGGTTGGGATTAAATGGCAAGATAAAGGCGGCCGGTGCTTCTGTGGCGCATGTGGGCTTTGGTATGGTGTTGCTGGCCGTATTGATCTCCAGCAGCAAGCGAACCGTGCTGAGCTGGAACACTACCGGTATTAATGTGTTTGCAAAGAATAAGAATGAGGATCCTGCTGAAAACATTACGCTGTTTAAGGGGATTAAAACAGATATGGGTAAATACAATGTTACCTATACCCGCGATACTGCTAATACAGAGGACCATAAGAAATACTTTGAATTGAATTTTGAAAGCAAGGATGGTAAAGAACATTTCTTCTTATATCCCGATGTGTTGAAGAACAACAAAGAAGAGGGCTTTTCTTTTAACCCGGATAAAAAGCATTATTGGAACCGGGATATTTTTGTATACGCCTCCTCCTTTAAGGAGAATGATAAACAAGATACGGCTACTTTTCATCCACAGGAGATAAAGGCCGGAGATACTTTGTTTTATAGCAATGGGTTGATCATCTTAAAGAAAGTAGATGTAAACCCGCCTGACCAAAAGGCGAAGTATAGCGATGGGGAATCTGCTTTGTTCCTGGATATAGATATATTGAGCAAAGAGGGCTATCGTTATAAAGCAAAGCCCGGTATTGCCCTGCATACCGATACACATAATATGGAGCGCGACCTGCCCGATACTGTTATAGCGCAAGGGTTGATACTGAAGTTTAACAGGGTGTTGGACCAGGCCAGTGGTAAGCTGGAGATAGGTATCAAGGAAAGTGGTTCTATTACTGACCTGATCACTTTAAAAGTATATGAGTTCCCCATGATCAATCTTTTGTGGATCGGGGTGATGGTTACCGTAATCGGTTTTGTAATGAGTATTGTACAGCGGGTGAAAAGAAGTGCCAGTAAGGCCACTGTATCATAAGCAGGGATAACTATTCAACTACTAACCCTTTATGGCCGAAGAGAAAATATTTAGAACAAAGACTGGCTACTGCCATGTATTAGAAGATAAGATCGTTTTGACAAGAGACGGAGCAATTGGTAAAGTGGCTGCTGTATCCATCGGGAATAATATCGCAAGACCGCTGATCATCTATGGTATTATTGCTATTACGCTTTTACTTCTCTCTTGTAAAGGCTTCCAGGAAGGAGATCCTATACGGGCTTCGTTATTTGTTGTGCTTGGGGTATTTTTAATTGCGAATATTATCAGAAGCAGACATAATTCTGCTACGCCTGTCATTGACAGGGAAAAGATAAAAAACATAGAATTTAAACAAGCGATCACCGGAGCAACCAGGGCTTACTTCATTATATATTTTGAAACTGACCGTAAACAAATAAAGCGTCGGTATATTTTTCTTCCAGGTTCTTTAAATAATGGAGCGCTTGAAACAGAGAAGGCATTGCAGATCATGACGGAAGAATTTGGATAAATGAAATAAATGCTTTTCCATGCAGGATAATTCCCAACAAGCTTTTACGGAATGGTCGCAGTTTAGCCACCTGTTTCACCAGCAAGAGATCCCGGCGAGAACGATCCTGCTAAGAGAAGGAGAGATATCCCGTAAGGCATATGCTATTACCCGGGGTTGTATACGGCTTTGGTTTAATAACAATGGAAAGGACGTTACCTTCCAGTTCTTTTTTGAAGGCCAGGGTGTTTCCTCTATAGAAAGCTTTAAAACCGGCCAGCCCAGTTTATTCAATATGGAAACGGTGGAACCCTGTACCGTTCAGACTATTACCAGGGCTGATTTTCAAACCATACTGGATAGTTCGGCTGCCATCCGGCAGGAGGTAGAAGATCAGATCTTCCAGCGGCTGGTCTATTACCAGCAATTATTTCTCTCCCGTATCAGGAACAGCCCTGAAGAGCGCTACCAGGAATTACTGGCGCATCATCCGCAAATATTACAACGCGTTCCACAGCATTATATTGCTTCTTATTTGGGCATTACACCGGTTTCGCTAAGCCGTATCAGGAACAGAATTTGAGATTCCTGGTTTTGAGATTTCTGATTGGGTATTTCTAATTTGAAGATTGCCGATTTGTTTTTAACGTATTACTTATAACGTACAACGTATAACTTGTTTTGCTACATTTGAAACGAAACAGGCAATATGGCGGAAAAGAAATATATCTTAAATAAAGAAGTAGCCGCACAGAAACTGCAGCGGCTGGCCCTGCAGGTGGCGGAGCAACTGGAAGGAGATGAAGCACCACTGATTATTATTGGTATTCGCAATAGTGGCATAGTAATAGCAGAAAAGATTGCCATGCATGTGAAGCAATATCTCTCGGTACCCGTACAGGTGGTATCTGTTACACTTGATAAAAATCATCCCCGCGAGGTTACTTTAAGTGAACCTATTGACGGTAATGACAAAAATATTATTATAGCAGATGATGTTACCAATAGCGGTAAAACATTGCTATATGCCCTTAGCCCATTGTTACAGTTCCATCCCCGCCGCATACAAACATTGGTATTGGTGGAAAGGATGCACCAGTTATTCCCGGTAAAGCCCGATTATGTTGGCCTTTCCATTGCCACTACCTTACAGAACTTTATAAAGGTTGAAGTGGAAAAAGGAGAGGTTACCGGTGCTTTTATAGAATAGAATGAACACCAACAATTGATACACCAAAAACAGAATGACAATGAATGCGGCTATCGAAGAAAAAGTAAGCCAGTGGCTACACGGTAACTATGACGATGCTACCAAGGAATCTATTAAAAAACTGCAACAGGAAAACCCTGATGAATTAACAGACGCGTTTTACCGGAACCTGGAATTTGGTACAGGTGGTTTGCGTGGTTTGATGGGAGTGGGTACTAACCGTATGAATAAGTATACGGTGGGTATGGCTACACAGGGCTTTGCGAATTACCTGAAAAAAACATACGGCAATAGCGAAATAAAAGTGGTAATAGGACATGACTGTCGCAATAACAGCCGCTTTTTTGCAGAAACCACCGCGAATGTTTTTGCGGCCAATGGTATAAAAGTATACCTGTTTGAGGCATTACGCCCAACGCCGGAACTGAGCTTTGCTATCCGTTTACTGGGCTGTAAAGCGGGTGTAAACTGTACTGCAAGCCATAACCCCAAAGAATACAATGGATACAAGGCTTACTGGGATGACGGCGGACAACTGGTACCTCCGCACGATGTGAATGTGATTACAGAGGTGGAGGCTATTCAAAGTGTGGATGATGTGAAATGGAGTGGCGGAGAGAGCAATATTACTTCTATTGGCAAAGATGTGGATGATCAGTATATCTCGATGGTAAAAGGCCTGAGTGTATACCCGGAGATCATTGCTAAGCAGCACGACCTCAAAATTGTATACACGCCTATACACGGTAGTGGTATTACCCTGGTGCCCAAAGCATTGGAAGCCTTTGGCTTTACCAATGTACATATTGTGGAGGAGCAGGCTACACCAGATGGTAATTTCCCTACTGTAAAATACCCTAACCCTGAGGAAAGCGAAACCATGAGCATTGGCCTTAAAAAAGCGGCTGCCCTGGATGCTGATATCCTGCTGGGTACTGACCCTGATAGCGACAGGGTGGGTATTGGTATTAAGAACCACAAGGGAGAATGGATACTGATGAATGGTAACCAGACCGCGGTGC
>Ga0207739_1000017_pt1 | contig 17241 bp, 18 predicted proteins | sample LuqExpMetageno15_FD_187773 | JGI IMG/M metagenome (GOLD analysis project Ga0207739, IMG submission 187773) | Tropical forest soil microbial communities from Luquillo Experimental Forest, Puerto Rico - Sample 15 (SPAdes) | ecosystem: Environmental > Terrestrial > Soil > Tropical forest ... | reverse complement strand
GAAGGTGGTGGCTTTAAAGGCGGTGGTATTAATTTCGATGCTAAGATCAGGAGAAACTCAACCGATATGGCAGATTTATTCTATGCGCATATAGGCGGTATGGACAATTTTGCAAGGGCATTGGTGGTAGCAGATAACATACTGCAGAAATCAGATTATAAAAAAATACGTACTGATCGTTACGCCAGCTTCGATAGTGGTAAAGGAAAAGCGTTTGAGGAGGGCAAACTGAGCCTGGAAGACCTGAGAGCTTATGCTATTGAGCAGGGAGAGCCAAAAGTGATCAGCGGAAAACAAGAATATTTGGAGAACGTTATCAATCGTTATATTTAGCCCCTGATATAGAAAAAGTGAGTAATGATAGGTGCGCATTTCATTGCCGCGTATTATTACTCGCTTTTGGCTATTTATAACTGATATAAAATGCTTACCTCTAAAAACTTAACAACAAAACAGCCGTATGAAATCGCTTGACACGAAGGACTACATTGTGTTTTTTATCTACTTTATAATAGTAGCTGGTTATGGTTACTGGGTGTATAAAAGAAAAAAGACCGCACAAACCAATACCAAAGATTATTTCCTTGCCGAAGGCTCTTTAACATGGTGGGCTATCGGTGCCTCTTTAATCGCTTCCAATATCTCTGCAGAGCAGTTTATTGGTATGAGTGGTAACGGTTTTAAAATGGGATTAGCTATCTCTACTTACGAGTGGATGGCCGCCTTAACATTGGTGATCGTAGCTACTTTTTTCATCCCCGTATATCTGAAAAACAAGATCTACACAATGCCACAGTTCCTTAACCAGCGTTACAATTCAACTGTAGCAATGGTGATGGCTGTTTTCTGGCTGTTGTTATATGTAATCGTAAACCTTACTTCTATCTTGTATCTGGGTGCACTGGCGGTAAGCAGCATTTCCGGACTGAACCTTACTTTCTGTATGTTGTTCCTTGCTGTATTTGCGATCATCATTACATTGGGTGGAATGAAGGTAATTGGGTATACCGATGTAATACAGGTATTCTTCCTCATATTGGGTGGATTGATCACTACTTACCTGGCATTGGAGCTTGTAGCGAAAAGCTATGGAGAGAGTGGAATTGTAAGTGGGTTTAAATTAATGACCTCTCATGCAGATGAGCATTTCCACATGATCTTTAAAAGAGACAATGAGAACTACCCAAGCTTACCGGGTCTTACCGTTTTGATTGGTGGTATGTGGATCGTAAACCTGAACTATTGGGGATGTAATCAATACATTACGCAACGTGCTTTGGGCGCTGATCTTAAAACAGCACGTGGTGGCATCCTGTTTGCTGCCTTCTTAAAATTACTGATGCCTGTTATCGTGGTATTGCCAGGTATTGCTGCCTATGTACTGTACAGCAAGGGTAATTTCCACAGTGAAATGATGGTAAACGGAGAATTGGTACAGGATAAAGCTTACCCGGTATTGATGAACCTGTTACCTCCGGGCCTGAAAGGTGTTGCTTTTGCTGCCTTAACAGCTGCGGTAGTAGCCTCACTGGCGGGTAAGGCAAATAGTATCTCTACCATCTTTACATTGGATATCTATAAAAAGAAGATTGCACCTGAGGCTGATGAAAGGCGCATGGTGTGGATAGGCAGGGCAGTAGTAATTATCGCCATGTTACTGGGTGTTGTGATAGCTCCTTTTATGGGTATAGATAAAAAGGGTGGCTTTGAATTTATACAGGAATATACCGGCTTTGTAAGCCCAGGTATCCTGGCTATGTTCCTGCTGGGATTCTTCTGGAAAAAAGCAACTTCCGGTGCGGCTATGTTCGCTACTATTGGTGGTTTTGCACTTTCTGTGATCTTTAAGGTATTACCTAAGTTCATGGATCTTGCTTTCTTACAACCGTATGGCTTTGCTACACTGGTAAAACAGAAAGATGGTGTAACCTCCTTATACGAGATACCATTCCTCGACAGAATGGGTTTTGTATTCGTGATTTGCGTGGTAGCCATGTACTTTATCAGCGTTATTTCGAATAGGAAAGGTGTACAGCCTCATGGACTGGAAGTAGATAAGAACATGTTCAAATTGAGCCCTTCCTTTACGGTGGGTGCCTTGATCATATGCGGATTATTGACCGCACTGTATACTATTTACTGGTAATAGTAACTGGTAGCAGCAGCATCAATAAAGAAGGCCGAAGCATTGCTTCGGCCTTCTTTATTGATGACTATAGTGATGTATTATCGTATTATCGTTAGTGTTCCCTTCTGTATGGCGGGTGGTAAACCATTAATCGTATAGGTAGCAAACCAGGTGAGGGTAGTACCGGCATCAAAGTTATTGCCGTTATACCGTCCATTCCATCTCTTATAAGGATCAGTAGAATAAAAAATAAGCTGCCCGAAGCGGTTATAGACAGATAATGAATAACTGCTTAATGCGGCAAGATTACCCAATGGGCCAAAAGTATCATTTAACAGGTCTCCATTCGGGGAAATGCCTGTAGGAAAATAGATGCCTGAACAATCAACCGTAACGATAATGGTATCAGAGGCTGTACAACCATCAATATCCGTTACCTGTACCCAATATTTCCCAGATTGTGTAACTGTATAAGTGGGATTGGTGGAACCATCCTGCCATAGGTATTTGTTAAATATACCGGCATTCAATACCATTTGCTGACCGGGACAAAAAGCAGTATCGTTACCCAGGGTAACAGCTATCTTGTTCGATAAATCATTTACCGTAATGGTAGTATCGGTTGTACAACTACTGCCGTCTATAATGTGTAAGGAATAATTACCGGCAGGCAGGTTGGATAAAAAAGATGACTGATTTCCTGTTGACCAGGTATAATCATAGGGGGGAGTACCTCCTGTAACATTCGTAGTAATGGCACCGCCGTTATTACCACATTTCGCATCTGCAGTGCTGGCGTCAAATATAATAGGGGGTGGTGAGGTAACGGTTGCAGTACTGGTAATGGTACAACTATTGTCAGCAGTAATCGTAACTGTATAGGTACCTCGTGCTAAATGAGAAATGGTAGAAGTGGTTTGTACGGGCGTGGTATTCCAGCTATAATTATAAGTGCCGCTTCCACCTGTTACCAGGGCAGAGATCTTGCCAGTAGAATCACCACAGGCTGAAGAGGTTACCTGGGTGGTAACATTGAGTATCGTAACCGATTTATTGGCAGAGGCGGTGGTACCATTGCTAAAAGCTACGGTTAAGGTAATGGTATAAGTACCTTGTGAGGCATAGGTATGAGAGGGAATCATGTCCTGCGAAGTAGTGTTGTCACCAAAATCCCAGGTATATGATTGTGGGCAGGAGGAATTGGTGCTGGACATAACGGATGTTATATTCACTGCATTATTACCGCCGCAGGCATAGCTAAAATCAACACCACTGCTGGGCGCTTCACTAATAGAAATATTGTCAACAGCAAAACCATCAAAATAATTACAGGTGCTACCTGCGGCAAACACAAAGCGAAACTGAACGTTCTTTTGTCCTGCCAGCATCTGCAACGAGTGCCCCGCGATTACCCAATTACTACTTCCGCTACCCACACCACAAGATCCACTGGGCTGTTGAATATTACCAGACCATCCCTGTGTGCCCAGGTAGGTGATGGTGGGTGTATTAAACCAATTGCTGCTTGGGCAATTGGTGGCATCGGTGGTACTACCCAGTAATGTATAAGGGCCTCCGTTAATGGAATATTCCAAACTGGCACCGTCGTACTTTTTTTCTGTTTCCCAAAATACACTAAAGCTTAAATAAGGATTCTGTAAAGCAGATAAGTCAAAGCAGGGGCTTTGCAACCAGGAATTCTCATTGTTGTTATACCCCGGAGTTGTTAACCCCCCGGTTATCCAGCATTTAAAACCACTTGCGGCTTTATTGATAACTGGTTTTGAAGGGGCACCCCAGGCCCAGTCACTGCCGGAACCACCGGGTGTCCAGTTACCATTACTACTCTCGAAATCCTGGTAGTAGGTATTGGTTGGAGTAACAGTAATACACTGTGCCTGCAATGATTGCATTCCTGCCCATACACAACAAAGCGTTACAAACAAAGTACAAACTGTTTTTCTGCTCACGTACATTTGGGGGGTGATTCTTTGTTTCGATTAAAGGAACAAAGGTAAGAAAGGCATTCATTTTCTTGTTAATACAATTATGCAATCATTAAATACGGGGCATAGCACGTATTATTAAAAAATAGTCAGTTAACTTAGTAAATAATAGTACCGTATTGGTCAACCTCGCTTATGAAACGCTCTGCAAAAAAAATACTGTTTAAAACAGTAAAAATCACAGGCATTGTTATTGCCAGTATTATTTTATTGTTATTCCTGCTGCCTTACCTGTTTCCCGGAACGATCTCACAAAAGATAAAAGACCTGGCCAATAATAAATTAAAAGGAGAGCTCAACTTTTCAAAAGCAAGACTATCGTTCTTTAATCACTTTCCTGCACTCACTTTAACGTTGTACGATTTTTCGTTAAAAGGCTCTGCCCCTTTTCAGCAGGATACCCTGGTAGCAGCGAAAGAACTGGCTTTGGGTATAGACATGTCAACTTTATTTAAAACCAGGATAGACATTGATAAAATATTCTTGTCGGATGCGTTCATCAATATACAGGTAGACCAGCAGGGTAATGCCAATTACAATGTATACGTATCAACACCCGCTGCCTCTGCCAATAAGGATACTTCCGGGGCTTCTTTAAAGATCGAAAAAATACTGATCGAAAGAACGCACCTGGTATACAACGACAGGTCGTTACCTATGTTAATCGATGCCAGGAATATTAACTATACCGGTCAGGGTGATTTGAGTAAAGACATTTTTGATCTGCAAACACATGCAGAAATAGGCTCTATGGATTTCACCTATAACAAGCAATCTTATTTTCTTTCCAAACGGGTAAATGCAGATCTGGTTACCCGGATCAATACCAACTCGCTGGAACTGCTTTTTCAAAAGAATGATCTTAAGATCAATCAACTGCCGGTACAATTTATCGGGCGTTTTTCTTTCCTCAAGAATGGGTATGATATGGACTTCCAGATCCAGTCGAAGGCTACAGAGCTGCAAAATATCTTTACGGCACTCCCTGCAGAATACAATGCCTGGTTACAAAAAACGGAAGTAAGTGGTACGGCTGATATAGGTGCCGAACTAAGCGGCCAGTACATAGCTGCAACGAATACCATGCCCAGCTTTACGATGAATATGGGTATCCGTAGTGGGTTTATAGGTCACGAGAAAACACCATCACCCGTTAAAAACCTGTTCCTGAACCTGGAGGCTAAACTACCCGGTTGTAACCCGGATAGTTTATACCTGAACATAGACTCCATCTTTTTCAATATTGATAAGGATTACTTCAGTTCTGTGATCCGTGTTAAGGGTATCAAACAGCCGGAGATATATGCCAGGATCAATTCGGAGATAGACCTTGAGAAATGGGACAAAGCTTTTGGTGTGGAGCCTTTTGATGTAAAAGGCAGGTATAGCCTGCATTTACTGGCTGATGGTAAGTATGCTACAGCCATAGTAAAAAAAGGACTCAGGGGGATAGATACTGTTATTACCAGCATTCCAAAGTTTACGGTTCAGTCTTCCTTTACAGGTGGCTATTTTAAATACGCATCACTACCTGAATCTGTGAATGATATCAGCTTCCAGTTGAATGCTTCCTGCCCTGATAACAATTACCATCATGCTACTATTGCTTTTGATAATATCAACGCCCGGATCTTGAGCAATTATATCAAAGGCTTTATCCGGTTGCAACGGGGTGATGATTTTCCCATAGATGCAGACCTGCATTCTGTTTTTCACCTGGCGGATATAAAGAAAGTATATCCCCTGAATAGTATGGAAGTAAAAGGTAACCTTGATATGAACATACAAACGAAGGGTCGGTTTAACCCTTCTAAAAAGCTGTTCCCTGTTACCAATGCTACTTTTAAGCTGGAAGATGGATCGGTACAAACAAAATACTACCCGGCGCCTATTCAAAAGATCGTGGTAGATGCCAGTGTGGTTAATACAGATGGCACACTGGCTACCACTAAAGTATTTGTAAAGCCGGTATCCTTTGAGTTTGAAGGGCAGCCTTTTCAACTCAAAGCAGGCCTGCAGAACTTTAACGATCTTAAATACGATGTTGTTTCCAAAGGAACGATCGATGTAAGCAGGATATACAAGGTATTTTCGCAAAAGGGATTGGATGTAAAAGGGTTTATCAGAACAAGCCTTGTATTAAAAGGTCTGCAAAGCGATGCCACTGCGGGGCACTATGATAAGCTGTTTAACGCGGGTAAGCTGGAGATAAAAGATATTAGTATTTCATCAGAGTATTTCCCGCAACCCTTCTTAATTAAGAATGGCATCTTCAGCTTTAAACAGGATAAGATGTGGTTTGATTCTTTTACAGCGCAATATGGCAAATCTGATTTTACCTTGAATGGATACCTGTCTAATCTCCTGAACTATACACTGCAAAATCAATCATTAACCGGGAACTTTGATTTAAAGAGTAACCTCATACTGGTAGATGAGTTCATGGCATTTGCTGATAAGAATACAGCTGCTAAAAACACGCCTGCTAAAACTGCCTCTACGGGCGTGATCATCGTTCCGTCTAATCTCGATCTTACCTTTACCGCCAGTGCCAATACGGTTCAATACAACGGTCTTATGCTAAAGGATGCGAAGGGCACACTACAAATAAAAGACAGTACACTTACCTTACAGAAAACCGGGTTTACCCTGATAGATGCGCCGGTAGTCATGGATGCCAGCTACAAAAGCCTTTCGCCTCGCAAAGCATGGTTTGACTATCATATCAATGCAAAGGATTTTGATATTCAAAAAGCCTATAACCAGGTAAAACTGTTTCATGATATGGCTTCTGCAGCCGGAAAGGCACAGGGTATTGTATCCCTGGATTATAGCTTAAAAGGTAGGCTCAATGATAATATGTTCCCGGTATATCCATCGCTGGAAGGTGGGGGTACACTGTCTATTAAGAATGTAAAAGTAAAAGGGCTTAAGTTATTCAGTGCGGTGAGTGCCGCTACCAACAGGGATAGTATCAATAATCCCGATATCTCTAAAGTAGACATCAAAACCACGATCAAGAACAATATTATTACGATTACCCCGGCTGTGAAGATGAAGGTGATGGGCTTCCGACCAAAGATAGAAGGACAGGTTAGCTTTGATGGTAAGCTCAATTTAAAGTTTCGCCTGGGGCTACCTCCCCTGGGTATTTTTGGTATACCGATGAATATTACCGGTACCCAGGATAATCCCAAAGTAAAACTGGGCAGGGGTAAAGGCGAACTGGAAGAAACAAAAGACACAGAGGAAAACTAAGGAACATCATATTCCCGATAAATAGAGAACGGCGCCGCAGGCGCCGTTCTCTATTTATCATTCGTACTTTGTATTTAGTACTTCGTACTTGTGTTTACACTTGTTCTTTTTGCAATACCCTCGCAATGGTATCGTACAATACCTGCTCTTTAAAGGGCTTGGTTAAATAGGCATTCATGCCAGCGGCCAGGTATTTTTTCTCTTCCCCCAATAAGGCATCGGCCGTCAATGCAATAATGGGAATATGTTTCTTTTTCTCATCGGCCATATTACGGATATCAATGGTTGCTTCAACGCCATCCTTCTCGGGCATCTGTATGTCCATCAATACTACGTCAAAATCTTCCTTTGTTACCAGGTCAACAGCTTCAACGCCGTTGCTGGCCTGGGTGATGGTAAATCCCCAGCTTTGCACCATTACCTTAACAATCAGTTTGTTAATTTCATTGTCTTCCGCAAGTAAAACTTTTATTGTGCCAAGGGTGTTAGCTATCATAAGAATGCAACTAATTAAAATACAAAATACGGGTACTTACCGTAATTCCATACAAAATTCCACTTTTTTGAAAGACCGGGCAGATAAATTCACCCTCACTACCAACTTGGCCGCTTTTCAGTTATTTTTGTTCGTATGGAAATAACGGGTAATGCGATAGATAAACTGGCCCATTTGGCCCGTCTCCGTTTTAGTGAGGAGGAAAAAGAGGCTTTTACAGAAGACCTCCAGAATATGGTGGCTTTTGTAGAGAAACTGCAGGAAGTGAATACGGATGGCATAGAACCTTTATTGCATATGGGTGAAGCCGTTAATGCCTTGCGGGAAGATGAGGTAAAAGGCAGTATCAGCCGTGAAGAGGCTTTATTAAATGCACCAGATAAAGATGCCGTCTTTTTCAAAGTACCTAAGGTGATCAGGAAATAACAAACACTAAATCATTCACATGGCACCTATCATACGCCTTGATAATATCCAAAAAGCCTATTACATGGCTCATGAGCCTATTCCTGTACTAAAAGGAATATCACTAAATATTTTCAAAAACGAATATGTAGCACTCATGGGACCGAGCGGTAGTGGTAAAAGTACCCTTATGAACATATTGGGGTGCCTTGATTCACCTACCGGTGGCCGGTATATCCTGAATGGAAAGGATGTAAGCAAAATGCTTGATGATGATCTGGCAGAAGTAAGAAATAGTGAGATCGGCTTTGTATTCCAGCAATTCAACCTGCTTCCCCGTTTAACAGCCGCTGAGAATGTGGCGTTGCCCCTTATTTATGCCGGTGTTAACAAGAAAGACCGCATGGAAAGAGCTATGGAGGCGCTCAAAAAAGTAGGTCTTGATAGTCGTAGCCACCACAAGTCCAACGAACTGAGCGGGGGCCAGATACAGCGTGTTGCGATTGCGCGGGCGTTGGTTAATAACCCTTCTCTTTTACTGGCCGATGAGCCTACCGGTAACCTCGATAGTAAGACCTCCATTGAGGTAATGGAGATCTTTGGTAAAATACAGGAAGCCGGTAATACAGTGGTGCTGGTAACCCACGAAGAAGATATTGCAGCGTATGCGCACCGCGTAGTAAGGCTAAGGGATGGCGTAATAGAAAGCGACAAACTTAAGAGCGAGATCCTTGCCGGTACACAACCTGCTCATTAAGCAATAGCGCCCCATTATAAAGCGAAAATAATATGGCTGGTAAGATATATACAAAAACAGGAGATGCGGGCAAAACCAGCCTTATAGGCGGCACCAAGGTACTAAAAAGCCATGCCCGGATAGAAACTTACGGAACGATCGATGAACTAAATTCCTATATAGGGCTGGTAAGCGATCATTTAACAGGCGAACACAGCAAAACAATGCTGAAAGAAATACAGGACAGGTTATTTACGATAGGTTCCTCCCTTGCCTGCGACCCGGACAAAGAACCCCTGATGAAGATCCCCGACCTGAAGGATGGTGATATCATAGTGCTGGAAAATGAAATAGACACCATGAATGAAGTATTGCCACCCATGAAATCTTTTATTCTTCCTGGTGGTCATGTAGCCGTTTCTACCACACATGTGGCAAGATGTGTATGCCGCAGGGCAGAGCGTTATTGTGTACGTATGCTGGAGCAGGACACATTTGTTGACCCGCTGGTGATTAAATACCTGAACCGGTTAAGTGATTATTTGTTTGTGCTGGCAAGATATATAGGGCACTTATTACAGGTGGCAGAAATAAGCTGGAAACCCCGTATAAATCCATAATTAGCTATTACAAAGGAATCCTTACTCCTACACTACCTTCTTACGTATAACGTATTACTTACAACGTATCACTCATTTTCCCGTCTTTCATATTCAATACCCTGTCGCTCAGTGCGGCCAGGTCCTCATTATGTGTAACGATCAGGAAGGTTTGCCCGAATTCATTGCGCAGGCTCACGAATAGTTCATGTAATTCCATCGCATTTTTACTATCCAGATTACCGGTAGGCTCATCAGCAAATACGATAGAAGGCTGGTTGATCAATGCCCTTGCTACAGCCACCCGTTGCTGTTCGCCACCACTTAATGCCTGTGGTTTATTATCCAGTCTTGCACCGAGCCCCAGCAATTGTAACAGGCGTACTGCTTCTGTATGCACCTCCTTTTTCCTTCTCCCGGCCACCCATCCTGGTATACATACATTTTCTACGGCACTGAATTCCGGTAACAAATGGTGAAACTGGAATACAAAGCCAATATGCCTGTTGCGAAAGGCTGCCAGCTTAGCGCCTTTTAGCGTATGTAAAGGGGAGCCATTCAATATAATACTACCACCATCTGGTTTATCCAGTGTACCAAGAATATGCAGTAAAGTGCTTTTACCGGCCCCGGAACTGCCCACAATAGAGACTATCTCACCTTTTGAAACCGTTACATCTACCCCTTTCAATACCTGTAGAGCGCCGTATTTTTTGAAAATATTTTGTGCTTCCAGCATAGTAATAATAACCTGATTGGCCTGTAAACATACAACAGGGGAATATTCGGTTACTCAATTTTAGGAATTATTTACCGCAGCCCCCTAAACTGAAGTTTGGAAATATCGTTTATACGGTTACTTTTGCACAAATTTTTTAGGTATGTTCTGGACTTTAGAATTAGCAAGTTACCTGGAAGAAGCCCCCTGGCCGGCCACAAAGGATGAGTTAATTGATTACTCTATCCGTAGTGGTGCGCCGATCGAGGTGGTGGAGAACCTGCAGGAGCTGGAAGATGAAGGTGAAGTGTACGAGAGCATAGAAGACATCTGGCCGGATTATCCCAGCCAGGAGGACTTTATGTTTAATGAAGATGAATATTAGCCACCTGCTTACAGGGACAATATAAACTAGCAAGGCCGTTCGTAAATGAATGGCTTTTTTGTTTGTATGGGCAACAAAAAACTCCCGTTCAATCAATAAGATCGTACGGGAGTTTTTATGCGGTTAAATATTATGTTCTTTAATCTTCTGTAGGAGGAGTAACAGGAGCATCGGTATCATCGTCAGTATCTACGATGATGATCTCTTCAGTTACAACGATGGGTTCTGCTTCGGCTATTACCACTGCTATCGGCATAATTTCCGGCATAACCTCTTCAGGTGTTACCTTTTTAGGAGCTACTTTTTTAACTGGCTTTTTAGCCGCTTTCTTAACTACTTTTTTAGGAGCAATCTTTTTAACAGATTTCTTGGGTGCTGCTTTTTTTACTACCTTTTTAGGTGCTGCTTTTTTAACTACTTTCTTAGCAGCCTTTTTCACAGCCTTTTTAGGAGCGGCTTTCTTAGCTACTTTTTTTGCAGCCTTTTTGGGAGCTGCTTTTTTAACTACCTTCTTAGGAGCTACTTTCTTAGCGGCCTTTTTCACAGCTTTTTTAGGAGCGGCTTTCTTGGCTACCTTTTTTGCAACTTTTTTAGGAGCTGCTTTTTTAGCTGTTTTTTTAGCGGCCTTCTTAACGGCTTTTTTTGGTGCTGCTTTTTTGGCTACCTTTTTCACAGCCTTTTTAGGTGGCGCCTTTTTGGCTGCTTTCTTTTTGCTTGCTTTTGCCATGAGAATAGTATTGAGTTAGTGAAGATGTTTCAACCAGAAAGTTATAAACTAATCTTTCATAATCAAAAATCTTTCCAAAAAAGTCATGATATTTTATACCCACTGTGTTAATTACACTACACGCTATAGTGCCTATAAACACTAATCTTTCAATAATTTTTGAAAATTCAGAAATATTACTATAGCTTTACACCATGAAATTAGCAGAGGCAAAACAGCAGTTTATACAAAGCTGGGGAGTATTGGGAAGTCAATGGGGAATCAATCGTACCATGGCGCAGGTACATGCTTTATTGCTTGTAGCCAGTAAGCCTTTGAGTACAGATGATATCATGAATGAGTTGAGCATCAGCCGTGGGAATACCAATATGAACGTGCGTGATCTATTGGATTGGGGCCTGGTAGAAAAGGTGATCGTACCGGGTGATCGTAAAGAATATTTTAGTGCAGAAAAGGATATCTGGAAAGTAGCTACCCGTATTATGTACCAGCGTAAGAAACGTGAATTAGATCCCATGCTAAAAGTATTGAGCCAGATAGGTGATGTGGAAGGCGACAAACGTAACGCAGAAGTAAAGGCTTTTGTAGAAACCATTGGCAACATTGAGAAGTTTGCAGGCCAGGCAGAAAAGACCTTTGATACCATTATCAAAGCCGAGGAAAACTGGTTCTGGAGCAACTTTATGAAAATGTTCAAATAGCTCCCTGCATAACAGGGTAATGATAGACAGGCCGGGCAACCGGCCTTTTAAAGAGATCAATGTTTCAATATTTTCTGAAAATATAATAAACACAGTTATATGAAAACCTTCAAACGGGCAGATTACTATCTACAACTACTGGTAATCGCCACATTTATCATCGCACTCCTGATTAAAAAAGATTCTTTTGTTGCAGGCTATATGGTAGTTAGTATCCTGCAATTGCTGAGTGTTACTGTTCATTATCTCAATGGCTGGTTGCAAAACCCTGTAAGGAGGGCGTACCAATACATCGTATACAGCCTCCTGTTATTGATCCTGGTGGCCCTTATTCAACCGGCATTGCTGATCGTATTGTTTTTTGGGTTGTATGTGGTTCCGGTACTCCAATTATTCTACTGTGCCTGGTGTTACTATGAAACTACCCACTATTTGCGCAGACCTCTTGATCAACTTAAATAATTGTACCATGAAAAACAAGAAAATAATCATTGCGGGTGGTACGGGTTTTATAGGCAGGCAATTGGCCCGGTACTTTTCACCCGATAATGAAATTGTGATACTTACCAGGAATAGTCATGATTTATCCAATAATGCATTTGCCGATTTTACCCTGGAAGGAGCCTATAGGAACAATGTAACACTGGTAGAATGGAATGGGAAAGATGCCGGCAGCTGGGTAGCAGCCATTAACGGTAGTGACCTGGTGGTCAATCTTGCCGGCAAGAGTGTGAATTGTCGTTATAATGCCACTAACAGGCAGGAGATATTTGATAGCAGGACGAATACCACAAAGGCGTTGGCAGATGCCATTAACAAGGCTGCTAATCCTCCTACCTTATGGATCAATGCTGCTTCTGCTACGATTTATCGCGATGCTACTGACAGGCCACAGGATGAATATACTGGAGAATACCACGACGATTTTAGTGTACAGGTATGTAAGTTATGGGAGCATACCTTTTTTAACACGGCTACACCGGCTACCAGGAAGATTGCATTACGCATAGCTATTACCCTGGGAGAAGGTGGTGTAATGGTGCCTTATATGACCCTTTGCAAATTCGCCCTAGGGGGCAAACAGGGTAATGGCCATCAAATGTTTAGCTGGGTACATATAGAAGACCTGTGCCGGGTGATTGATTTTGCTTTTGCCAATGAGGATATGCAGGGTGTATACAATGTAAGCAGCCCTAACCCGGTTACCAATAAAAGATTTATGAGGGAGTTGCGACTGGCAACCGGTCATCGCATCGGGTTACCCGCCTATCAGTGGATGCTGGCCATTGGCGCCCCGGTAATTGGTACAGAGAAGGAGTTGCTTTTAAAAAGCCGGTGGGTGTTGCCTGCCAGGTTGCTGGAGAAAGGCTTTGTGTTCAGGTACCCCAGTATTCAAAACGCTTTTAAAGAGATCATTGGTAAAGTACCCCGTAAACGGTATCACCTGTTTGGCTAAACAACTGATTTTAACAACCAAAATATACAATGTATGAAACTGCTTCATGACAAACGCCTAAGGCGTGTACAATGGAAAGACCTTACAGCGCTATCACTATATGAAATATTTGTGGAGAATACCCTGAGCATTCCCTGGCTGTTGGTTTCCTGGGTATTGGCTTACTATCATTGGTACCTGTTTGCCTTACCCTTTTCATTTATCTTCTTTTTAACCGGGCTTAGACAATCACACAATGCCTTTCACCATACCCTTGGTACTTCCCGGAGTATTACTACACTTACCCTTTTTGTGAATAGTGTATTAATGATGGCTTCTATGCACGCTGTAAAATACAATCACCTCCGGCACCACAAATATTGTTTGGAAGAGGGAGATGTAGAAGGGCGCTGTGCCAAAATGAGCGCCTGGAAGGCTATCCTGCATGGTCCCATATTTATTGCAGAACAGCATAGTATGGCGCTTCGGTCAAAAAAGAAACAAACCATGATCAATACCCTGATTGAAATATGCCTGGTGTTGGTAACCGTTACTATTGTATTCCTTAGCCCTGTTGGCTTTTTAAAATACCATTTTATAGCCATGGCTGCCGGTGAACTGCTCACTGCTTTCTTTGCAGTGTGGACGGTGCATCATGATTGTGATGAGGAAGTATTTGCCAGGAGCCTGCATGTAAGCTGGAAGAATAAGCTAACCTTTAATATGTTCTATCACCTGGAGCATCACCTGTTTCCCGGCGTGCCTACCATCAAGCTGGCTGAATTATCCAGGCGGATACAAAAAGAATTACCGGATATAGCGGTCAGGGAAGTGTTTTAATAGACCAGGGGTACAGCGGTATCCGTTAACAAAATATATTAACCATCAATCAATTTGTTTGTATGAAATTCCTGAATGGCAATATGCTGCTAAAAACAACACTTATCACCGTCGTACTTTCCTGTATGGGATTTGGGTTGCTGGAACTGGAACTTGTTCCTTATGGGGTTACCCTGTTTTGTGTAATGCCTGTTTTAATCGGGTATATCATCGGGCAGTTTCCAACGGTTAAGATAACCCTCTATTTTGGGGTATTACTGGGGAGTATCTGTTTTCTTTTCCTGTTGGTGATTGGTGGTTTGGAAAGTATTTTTTGTAGCCTTACCCTGTTCCCCTTTTTGATGTTGCTGTTCTTTATTGGTATGAGTCTTGGCTTTTTTGTTAAAAAGCAGGTAGAGCGAAGAAAAAAGGACAGGTCGCGTAAGATCAATGTCTATATAGTACCTGTGTTGGTGCTGATCCTGTCGGGCACTATTGAACATTTCTTTACAGATAAGTATACCAGGGTAGAAGTGGAAACAAAGGTTGTATTGCCTTATTCCAGGGACACGGTATTTAGTTATGTCCGGTCGTTCGATACACTCAATAGCCCTAAGCCTTTTGTATTTAATATTGGGATTCAAACGCCTTTAAAATGTAAGATGGACAGGGAGGGTGTGGGGGCTAAAAGAACCTGCTATTTCAAGGAGGGCACCATTGATGAGATTGTAACGGCTTATGAGCCTGGTAATTTATTGCGTATGAATATTACAAGGTATAATATGCCTGGCCGTAAATGGTTGCACTTCCGGGAAGCGACCTACCTGTTTACCTCCAAAGGCGATTCCACAGAAGTAACAAGGATCACGACTTATGATACTGAATTAAAACCTCGTTTTTACTGGAGCTTCTGGGAGCAAACGGCTATCCGGGCAGAGCACGAATATGTACTGGCCGATTTACGGCGGAGGTTAGCGGCACATCGCCCTTAACTGCATGGATAAAAAACTATGCTACCTTTATGGTATGAAAAAAACAGTAGTGTTGGGTGCTTCGGATAATCCTTCCCGTTATAGTTACCTGGCGGTACAACGGCTGGTATCTCATAACCATCCTGTAATAGCCATAGGCAATAAAGAGGGAACGATCAATACCACCGCTATCATTACGGCACACCCCGCGGAAAAAGAGGTGGATACGGTTAGCGTGTACCTCAATGCACAACGCCAAAAGGAGTATTACGACTATATCCTCTCCCTGCACCCCAGGAGGGTCATCTTTAACCCGGGGACTGAAAACCCTGAATTGTTCGACCTGGTAAAGGCCAATGGTATCCAGCCTATGGAGGCCTGTACGCTGGTGTTATTGAGTACGGGGCAGTATTAATCTCCTGTTATTCACTCCTGTTAATAATAAAATAATTGCTGGTATACGGTTTAATGGGTAACTTCAAAAAACCTAAATACTATGCGTTGGAGAAAGTTTAACGGCGAAAGTATTAACCTTCCTATCAAAAACGCCGTAGAAGAAGCCATCAAAAAGGAAACGGAAAAGGGTACTAAACTCAAAGTCTGCATTGGTACCGACAGCCAGGTAAAAGGAGAAGACACAGAATTTGCTACAGTAATTGTGTTCCTGCGTGAGCACAATGGCGGATTCATGTATATCCACAATGAAAAGACCAAGAACAAGTATCACATCAAAGAAAGGATGCTGGTAGAAGTGGCCAAGAGCATCGAGATCGCCTATGAGCTTTGTAATCTCTTTATTGAGTACAAAGTGGACATGGAGGTTCATGCGGATATTAATACCAATCCTATGTTTAAGAGCAATGATGCCCTTAAGGAAGCCATGGGTTATATCCTGGGCATGGGTTTTGCCTTTAAGGCTAAACCGGAAGCTTTTGCCAGCAGTTGTTGTGCTGACAAGGTTTGTAACTAGGTAGTAACCAGTTTCCCTTTCTTCTCTTTTTGATTAAGATGGAGTAAAACCTCCGTCAATGGCATTGTCACCCCAACCCCGGCCGCTCCACCTGCTTGTTACATTCTTCTATAAAGGCTAATATTTCTTCTCTTCCATTGTTCTTTATTGCACTTGTTACAAAAGAACGGGGCAGGAACTGCCAGGTTTCACGCATTGCATCCAGGAATGCTTTTACATGCCGCTCAACAACGGTAGGTTTCTCTTTATCTGCTTTGGTAAATACCAATACAAAAGGAACCTGCCATTTATCCAGCTGGTTTACAAAAGCGAGGTCATTTTTTTGTGGCTCATGGCGGCTATCGATCAATACGAACATGTTCACGAGGTTCTCCCGCTTGCGTAAATATCCTTCTATCATTTGCTCCCATCTTCTGCGGTCGCTTTGGGAGATCTTCGCATAGCCATAGCCGGGCAAATCCACCAGGTACCATTTGTCACGGGGGCCTTTTCCCGAAGTACTCTCTATGCTAAAATGATTGATCATTTGTGTTTTACCGGGGGAAGCGGAGGTTTTAGCCAGCTTCTGGTTATTGCACAAGGAATTGATCAGGGAGGATTTACCTACATTACTCCTGCCAATAAAAGCGTATTCAGGCCTGTCTGGTTTAGGACACTGGTCGAACGAAGGAGATGACAAAAGGTAAGTAGCTGATGTAATTTGCATGGTGCAAAAGTACGAACAATACAATGTTAGATGTACGAAGTAAGATGTACGATGTATAACCAACATCGTACACCGTACATCTAATATCGTACTTGTTTATGGATTAACCAGTATATCGCCGGTCATTTCCTTTGGTATGGCGAGGCCCATGATGTGTAGTATACTGGGAGCTATATCGCCC
>Ga0207739_1000016_pt1 | contig 18529 bp, 19 predicted proteins | sample LuqExpMetageno15_FD_187773 | JGI IMG/M metagenome (GOLD analysis project Ga0207739, IMG submission 187773) | Tropical forest soil microbial communities from Luquillo Experimental Forest, Puerto Rico - Sample 15 (SPAdes) | ecosystem: Environmental > Terrestrial > Soil > Tropical forest ... | reverse complement strand
CCAGGTTAGTAGCCTTATCTGTATTTTGTGGTTGTATATACAGAGAGCTGGGACCATTTAAATTGGTTACGAAAGATTCTATAGGATTCTGTAATTGTTTATAAAAAGCACCCACCAATAATTGGTCTGAATGGCCTGGGAATAACTCGTACCTCAGGTCAAAATTGTCTGCCCGTACATGTAATAAATAAGGATTACCTATTTCAGTGAATTGTTCTCCGGGGTAGCTATAAGGTATAATTTCACCAAAGCCTGGCCTGCTGATGGATTTAAAGTAAGATAACCGCAGGTTTTGCTTATTTGTTAATGTGTATTTTAAATGTACACTGGGTAATACATCGGTATAATGAATAGTACCATAGGCTTCAGAGAAGGTGAGCGGCATAACAGTTGTATAATCCTGTTGTGTGTTTTCTACCCTTACACCACCCAATACCTGTAATCTAGTAGTAACCATGAACTTAGCCTGTATGTAACCCGCGGCAATTTTTTCATGAGAAGTGTAGCTATCTGCATTGATAGCGGTTATATCACCAGTAGCATAAGAGCTCGTTTTAAAATAAAGCGGCACTGAGTCGATAGTATGGAATGGTACGCCTGAAGTTTTAGCCTGTAAATCGTATTTGTTATAATAGTTGGTTCTTGTTTTATAACGGTATAAACCACCGGCCTCAAATTCTACAGTATGATGCAAAATAGTGGGCTTATAGGTAAGATTAGCATAGCCTGCCAAATCCTGGTCTGAATTATGTTGCCAGGAGCGACTCACCACAGTTCCTGCAGGTACAGTAGAATCCATCTTTACCAGCTTACCGGTGCTATCGTAGGAAGCATTTCCAAGAAAAGAATACGTAGCCATGTCAGGCACCTGGCTTTTCGCAATAGAATACACACCATTCCAGTCCAGCTTTACGATATTACTCAACAAATGCTCTCCATGCAGTGTAGCATTGTAAATATCCTGGATTTGCCAGCGGCTTCTCCATTCAGGATTCACCTCACCGGAGTTGATACCTACAGAAGAATCTGGCGTGTACCTTGTTTCATATTCATTCTGGTGTAAGTACATGTTAAACAGCGTTAGTTTATTCCTGCTGTTGATAGAAAAGTCAATTTTATTTTGTAGGCCAACCCTGTTAGTTTGGGTACTGTACTGCCTTACATAACCCTGGGAAAAACTAAGTGTATTAGGGCCAGGATAAACAGCTGGTATTGCATCAGGCACCAACCGCTCTGAATTAGACCCTTTATAAAAATTCTGGTAGCTAACTGATAGAATCACACCCAGTTTTTTCTGTAAGAAACGGTCACCAATGGTAATACCTAAAGTGCTGTTAACCGGTGTTGAGTGGTTGGTATAATGAAAATTACCCAGCGGAAAGTCAGTAGTAGGATTAGCCGAATAATTGTTTCCATAAATTTCAGCAGGTGACTGCTTGTTGATTCCTGAATGATTGAACGACTCAAAAGGTCTGCTACTGGTAAACAATGTATTGTAACCACCGGAAGCATTGGCAGTAAATAAAAAATGATCAGGTGCATTTTTCATTATAAGGTTCATAGTCCCCCCAATCGCATCTCCCTCCATATTAGGTGTTAATGCTTTGATCACTTCCAACCTTTCCAACATTTCAGAAGGAAAGATATCCATGGGCACAAACCGGAACTTATCATCAGGACTTGGTATTTTGATCCCGTTAACAAGCGTATTGTTATAGCGTTGGTCCATACCACGAATGATCGCATAACGACCTTCACCGGTATTATCCCTTTGTATAGTAACACCGCTTACGCGCTGTATGGCATTCGCTACAGTTACATCAGGTAATAACTGGATAGCTTTCTCAGACAGGATATTTTGTACTGCATCTGCATTTTTTTCTATATTTCTTACTGCATGATCACTCCCTTTATCATGCGTAACAACATTTACTTCCAGCAGTTCCTGTACATCCGGACTCATTTGCACTTCTGCCAGTTCTTCAATATCCTTTCCGGTTTTTACAACTACTTCTACACCTTTCGTTTCTTTATAGCCAATGAATTTGATTTTTACTTCATATTTACCAGCGGGAACATTGTGAAAAATAAAAGAACCATCCAGGTTCACATTTGCTTTAAGTTTAATTTTTCCACTTTCCGCTTCTGCAATGGCTCCTACCAACGGTTCGCCAGTTTTTGCATCGGCCACCTTGCCTTTAATAACTCCAGCCATTGAAAAAAGAGAAATACAGAAACATGCAATTAATAAGAATAATTGTTTTAAGGATTGCATAATTAGTTTTTGGGGTTTGATTTCGGGGAACAAAACTATCTCACGCAAAAACCGTATTTCTAACTACAATTTGTTTTAAGTGGAGCGTAATATTGGGGTAATAAAAAGATAACACATTGATAAAATTGAGAGTGGCTAAAAAATGGGGATTACACACACCTGGTCGTGCCTGTGAACCTAACAACCAGGCACCTCCTTCTCACTGTTACCAACGATTTCAGCCACAAACAGCGAATGCAGCGAATTGATTTGTCATTGTCAAAAAATGGTTCTGGTTAGGCAGGAAACAGAAGCAGTTTTATTGATTTTAAAAGGACAGGACTTTTAAAGGGGATTAACTATTTCTTAAATAAAAAAACAGTATTTTATGTCTGATTTAACATCAGGCTGTTATTTTAACTTTTTAGCCTAATTCATTACACACTACAAACCCTTACCTGGTGTTGTAGTAACCCAATAGCAGCATCCTTATATTTGCAATAGATGAAAAAAAGGATTGTTTTTGCTGTAACCAATGATCTTAGCTACGACCAGCGGATGCAGCGGATCTGTTCGTCATTGTTTTCGCAGGGTTATCAGGTATTACTGGTTGGCAGGAAACGAAAGCATTCCCTCTTGCTGAAAGAAGAGGGCTTTTCACAAAAAAGATTGCGCTGCCTGTTTGATAAAGGGCTTTTATTCTATGCCGAGTATAACCTTCGGTTACTGTTTTTTCTCCTGTTTGTACCCACAGATGCTTTTTGTGCCATTGATATAGATACCATTCTCCCTTGCTGGATAGCCTCGGTTGTGAGGAGAAAGAAACGGGTATATGATGCGCATGAATTGTTTACAGAACAAAAAGAAATTGTAACGCGTAAAAAAGTTCAACGCTTTTGGTTGTTCATAGAACGATTTTGTGTGCCCCGGTTTGAGCATGGTTATACAGTGAATTATTTTATAAAGGAGGAACTGGGCAGGCGTTATGGTGTTAACTACGGTATTATCCGTAACCTGCCTCGTTATAATGCGACTATTCCTGCCATACAACAACCACCGTTTATTATTTACCAGGGTGCCGTTAATGAAGGCAGGAGTTTTGAAACACTGATCCCCGCTATGCAAAAGGTAAATGCGACGCTGGTTATTTGCGGAGAAGGTAATTATTATGAACAGACCAAAGCACTGGTGAAACAATACGCCTTAACCGATAAGGTGAAGCTAAAGGGATATGTTATGCCAACTGACCTCCGTCAGTTAACCCCCCAGGCAATATTTGGTATTACTTTATTTGAAGCCACCGGGCTCAATCAATACTATTCTTTATCTAACCGTTTTTTCGATTACATGATGGCAGGCATACCACAGGTATGCGTTAATTACCCTGAATATGCGATGATCAACAACGAGTTTGAGATCGCATTACTGATCGAAGATACCGCCGTACAAACCATTGCAGATGCTTTGAATTTATTACTGGAGGATGCTGCACTATACAATAAGTTGCAACAAAATGCTATAAAAGCAAGGAACACGCTTAACTGGGAACAGGAAGGAATGATACTAAATGCTTTTTGGCAGAAAATATTATAATGGAAAAACACCTCCATATTATTACCTTGAATGTGCCCTGGCCTGCTGACTATGGTGGTGTGTTTGACCTGTTTTACAAATTACCGGCACTACAGGAGCAGGGAGTTAAGATTCACCTGCATTGTTTTGATTATGGACGAGGAGAGCAACCTGAATTGAATAAATATTGTGCTACCGTTCACTACTACCGGAGAAAGAAATGGTCCACTCAACTGCTTGCTGCCACTCCCTATATTGTTGCTACGCGTAAAAACCAGCAGTTACTCAACAACCTGCTAAAGGACGATTACCCCATACTCATGGAGGGTATTCATTGCAGTTGGTTACTAAATGATACACGATTTAAACAGCGAAAGAAGTATGTGCGCTTGCATAATGTGGAGTATGATTATTACCAACACTTATCAACCACAACACCTTCCCTGCTAAAGAAATGGTTCTTTCAATATGAAAGCAGGCTATTGCGTCGATACGAACAAACGATCGTACCCAAGGCAACCGCTTTCTGGACTGTTACGCCCAAGGATGCGGAAACCTATCAACGGGAGCTAGGCTGTACAACAGCCAGCTACCTGCCTTTGTTTTTGCCTCCTCAATGGCGTGTGAATGGCCAAACAGGAACCGGTGATTTTTGTCTTTACCAGGGAGACCTGAGTGTTGCCATGAATGAACAAGTGGCCATCTGGCTAACAGAAAAAGTATTTGCACATATCGAAGTACCCTTTATCATCGCAGGTAAAAACCCGGGAGAACGATTACAACGTGTAGTAAGTGAACATGCGCATATTCGCCTGGTTGCTAACCCTGGTGAACAGGAAATGCAGCGATTCATTACAGAGGCACAGGTTAACGTATTGCCATCTTATAGTAATACAGGCATTAAACTAAAATTACTAAACGCCTTATTTAACGGGAGACATTGTATTGTTAATGATGCCACCATTGAAGGAACCGGCCTTACGGCTACGTGTACCGTAGCAAACACAGCATTGGAGGTACAAAGTTCGATTGATACCCTATTTAAGGAGCCTTTTACAGACAACGATCTTCTTTTGCGCAGGCAATTACTGGAGGGTATGTTTCATAATGAAGCCAATGCACGTAAGCTGGTGCAATGGATATGGGCATAAGCTGCTACGAAATAGCAGCATTTACTACGGCGCTATCGTATACATGCCCCCGCTCTGTTTTTAGCATACGGGAGGGATAGCGGTTAATCACAATAAAATCGTGTGTAGCCATTATAATAGAGCTTCCATAATCTTTTGCTATCTGGAACAATAACTGCATGATTTCATCACTGGTTTCAGGATCCAGGTTACCCGTAGGTTCATCGGCAAGGATTAGTTTGGGGGAGTTTAATAAAGCCCTTGCAATATCCACCCTTTGTTGTTCCCCACCACTCATTTCAAAAGGCATTTTAAAGCCTTTGCTTTTTAAGCCTACTTTATCCAACACATCATTGATCTTTTCTTCCATCAGGCGCTCATCTTTCCAGCCGGTTGCTTTCAATACAAAGCGAAGATTCTCATGCACATTCCGGTCAGTCAATAACTGGAAGTCCTGGAATACCACACCCAGGTTCCTGCGTAAAAAAGGCACTTTCTTCCAGTCCATTTTACGAAGATCAAATCCTACTACGGAACCATTACCTTCTTTTAACCTCAGTTCTCCATACAGTGTTTTTAACAGGCTACTTTTACCGGTACCCGTTTTACCTACCAGGTACACGAACTCACCTTTGTTGATATTAAAATTAACATCCTGCAATACCAGGTTGGTACCCTGGTATATATTTACGTTTTGTAAGGAGACTACCGTTTCGGACATAATGTAAATGTAAGATTTAGGACAATATTGCAAAAACGATGCAAAACAAAAAATAGTATCTGGCCTAGTATACTATTTCTCCAAAGCTACCGCTTAATACCAGTTCTTTTTGCTCGGAAGCCTCTACCCTACCTACCAGTTTTGCTTCAATATTGAATTGTTTTGCCACTTCTATCATTTGGGCTGCCGCCTTTTCGTTGGTGAATATTTCGAGGCGATGCCCCATATTGAATACCTGGTACATCTCTTTGTGATCTGCCCCTGAGTTTTGCTGTATCAGTTGAAAAATAGGAGGCACTTCAAACAGGTTGTCCTTGATAACCCTGAGCGGAGCCGGCAGGTATTTCATGCATTTGGTTTGCCCGCCACCACTACAGTGTATTACCCCGTTGATATCGTTAAAATATTCTCTTAATAACACACGCATTAATGGTGCATAGGTACGTGTAGGACTTAATAATAACTGGCCTATGCTAAAAGAGGCACCGCCAATGGTTAAGGTATCTTCTATTTTGTTCTTACCTATATAGGTTACTTCATCCGCCAGGGTAGCCTCGAAGGTTTCGGGGTATTTTTTTGCATAGTACTTACTCAATACATCGTGCCGGGCACTGGTAAGGCCATTGCTACCCAGGCCGCTGTTATAGGTAGTTTCGTAAGTGGAGGTACCGCTGCTGGCAAAACCCACAATCACATCACCAGCCCCGATCTTTTCATTGGTAATAAGCTCCTTTTTAGGCCAGCGGGCCGTCATGGTACCATTTACAGCAATGGTGCGCACTACATCCCCCACGTCTGCCGTTTCACCACCCAGGTAATGAATGTTTACATCAAATTCCTTGAGTGTATTAAAAAAAGCCTGTGTTCCGTTAATAACGGCTTCGAGTACTTCACCGGGAATAACCGCTTTGTTCCTGTCGATGGTGGAGGAAAACAATAAGTTATCGCATACCCCTACACAAAGCAGGTCGTCGAGATTCATGGCTACGGCATCCTGTGCAATACCTTTCCATACACTTACATCCCCCGTTTCTTTCCAGTACAGGTAGGCCAGTATACTTTTGGTGCCTGCCCCATCTGCATGAGAAATATTTACCCAATGCTCATCCCCACCTAAAAAATCGGGGTACATTTTACAAAAAGCATAGGGGTATAATCCCTGGTCTAATTTTTTAATGGCCGCATGAACTTCTTCTTTCTGTGCAGAAACACCTCGTTGTGCGTATAAAGACATTACAAACTGGGAGATTACGGATGATAAATCGGTTACGCGGCAAATGTACAATCCGATTACTTAGTTTTGCGGCATTTATGATGCAAGTTCACAGAGAATTAGAAAAATTGCCCGCCTTTAGAAACGCGGTGATCACCATTGGCACGTTCGACGGAGTACACTCTGGCCACCAGCAAATCATTGCCCAGCTAAAAAAGGAAGCCCTCGCTATCAACGGCGAAACGGTGATTATTACCTTTCACCCACACCCCCGGAAGATCATTACTTCTGTACCTGGCGACGTTCAATTGCTGAACACCCTGGAGGAAAAGATTGAATTATTGGAAACCGCCGGTATTGATCACCTGGTGATCATTCCTTTTACACAGGTATTTGCCAACCAGCCGGCTGAAGAATATATTACCCATTTTCTATACCGCTACTTTCATCCACATACCATTATTACCGGTTACGACCATCGGTTTGGGAAAGACCGCCTGGGCGATTATCATTTACTGGAAAAGAAAGGCAGTGAGCTGGGGTATATCGTAAAAGAAATACCCGAACAGGTAATGAATGAGATTACCATTAGCTCTACCCGGATACGAAATGCGTTAAAAGAGCATGATATTACCGCCGCCAACCAGTTCCTGGGATACGCCTATTTTTTTGAAGGAACCGTGGTAAAAGGCAATCAATTGGGCAGAACCATCGGCTTTCCTACTGCTAACCTGCACATCAATAGCGAAGAGAAACTGGTACCAGCAGATGGTGTGTACGCAGTAGAGGTGACACCCTCATCCCCCCTGCATAAAGGTACCTGGAAAGGTATGATGAATATTGGCCTGCGCCCTACCGTAGATGGTAAAAAAAGAGTAATAGAGGTAAACCTGTTCGATTTTAACCAGGATATTTATGATACCGTGCTACGGGTACAGGTGATGCATTTTATACGAACGGAAGCAAAGTTTAACGGACTAGACGCGCTGAAAGCACAATTAAAGGAAGATGAGATACAGGCGAGGCAGTTGCTGACGCTGGTATAAGGCAAAGTACTATTTACGAAGTACTAAGTACTTTGCGTTGAGGCCCGTACTTAGTATTTTATATTTTGTACTTATTCTTTCTTTGCCAGTATGGCTACTGTAAGCCTGCTTATACAAACCAGTTTTTCCTTCTCATCATAGATCTTTATATCCCATACATGGGTAGAGCTTCCTATATGGATGGGGGTACAAATACCTGTAACCAACCCGCTTTTTACACCACGAATATGGTTGGCATTGATTTCAAGCCCCACACACAATTGTTTTGTTCCATCTATTACCAATGCCGAAGCCACACTACCCAATGTTTCCGCAAGGGCTGCGCTGGCACCGCCATGCAATAGCCCATAAGGCTGGCGGGTTCTGTGGTCTACAGGCATCGTGGCTTTTAAATAATTGTCCCCTATTTCTGTAAATGCCATCCCCAGGTGTTCCCCCATGGTTTGCTTATCCCAATGGGCAAAATCACTAATGGCAATTGCTTTGTTAAACCAGATAGACATGTGTTATCGGTTAGGAGTGAGATAGATTTATTTTTTTAACGACCGGATCACTACCTCTGGTAAAAAAGGAGATGCATCCCCGCCATTCTTTAAAATATCCCTTACAATGGTAGAGGCAACGGAGGTGTATTTTGGCTCACCGGTAAGGAAAACGGTCTCTATGCTTTTATCCAACGTACGGTTGGCATCTGCAATGGTTTTCTCATATTCAAAATCACTCACATACCGGATACCCCGAAGAATAAATCTTGCATGAATAGTATTACAATAGTTAACAGTAAGCCCTTCGTATACAGCGCTCTCTACCCTCGGATCGTCTTTGTAAATCTCCTGTATCCATGCCATTCGCTGCTCTGCACTAAACATGGGCGATTTGGCAGAATTGATACCAATGCCCACAATGATCTTATCAAACAGGGGTAAAGCTCTGTCAATAATATCTATATGGCCTAAGGTAACGGGATCAAAAGTTCCGGGGAATAAGCAAATACGGGGCATATCGGGGCGTTAGATGATTAGTTTTCCCTGTTGGCTAACAGGTATAGAACGGCCATTCTCACAGCAACACCATTCTCAACCTGGTGCAAGATAATTGAATTATTACCGTCCGCCACATCACTGTCTAATTCCACCCCCCGGTTAATGGGGCCGGGATGCATAATAGTGATCTCCCTGCCAATACTATCCAGCAATTTCCTGCTGATACCATAGGCAAGATTATATTCCCTTAAGGAGGAAAATAAAGGCTGATTTTGCCTCTCTAATTGTATACGCAGCACATTAGCCACATCGCACCATTGGAGCGCCTTCTTTACGTCGTATTCCACTTTTACACGCAACGCTTCACTGATGTATTTGGGAATCAATGTGGGCGGCCCTGCAACAGTAACTTCTGCGCCCATTTTTCCCAATAGGTAAATATTACTCAACGCCACCCGGCTATGCATAATATCGCCTATAATAGCCACTTTTAAGCCTTCCAGGCTCCCAAACTTCTCCTGCATGGAAAATGCATCCAATAATGCCTGGGTAGGGTGTTCATTAATGCCATCGCCTGCATTTACAATAGCAGCCGGAATATGTTTGGCCAAAAAGTGAGGGGCGCCGCTGGCACTATGCCGCATTACCACCATATCCACTTTCATGCTCAGGATATTATTAACAGTATCCAGCAAGGTTTCTCCTTTTGCTGCCGAAGAGCTACTGGCAGCAAAGTTCAGGGTATCTGCGCTCAGGCGTTTCTCCGCCAGCTCAAAACTCATCCTCGTACGGGTAGAGTTTTCATAAAACAGGTTTACAATGGTAATATCCCGGAGTGAAGGAACTTTTTTAACCGGCCTTTGCAGAACGTCTTTAAAATTAGAAGCGGTAGAAAGAATTAACTGGATGTCCTCTTTAGTAAGGTTCTTAATGCCCAGCAAATGTTTGGTACTAAGTCTCATTAAAACGCGAAGTTAATGGAAATGCGATATTCAATATTCAATAATCAATATTCAATACACAATAAACAATGTTCAATGTAGGAACCTCATCTCTTGAAATTGATTATTGAACATTGAGCATTGAATATTGATTATTCTATATAGACTTCCTCCTTCCCATCCCTCTCGCTCCACAATACTTTTACCTTTTGTGTCGCAAAAGTATCAATGGTACGGCCCGCATAATCAGGCTGAATGGGTAATTCACGACTAAACCTCCTGTCTATCAAAACACATAATTCTACCTTGGCAGGACGCCCAAAGTCCAGTAAAGCATCCAGTGCAGCACGAATAGTACGCCCTGTATACAATACATCATCAATTAATATCACATTTTTATTCTCTATACTAAAAGAAATATCTGTTTTATTGGGGTTATGCAACCCCTTCCTGAAATCATCACGGTAAAAAGTAATATCCAACCTTCCATATTGTATGGAAGATTGCGGCACCAATGCCTGTAGTTCATGCACAATCCTGTCACTCACATAAATGCCCCTTGGTTGCAGGCCAATTAATACTGTATTGCTCAGTTGCATATGGTTCTCCAATACCTGGTGGGCCAATCGTTGAATGGTAAGGGCTACTTGCTGCTGGGATAATATCGTCTTCAAAGCAGGATAAATTTTTATAAAAATAGAGGCTTTACTGCAATCTTGTTCCTACTAATTGGCAGGTTGTATGTTATTTTGTTCTTTTACATGTTACGGCTGCAAAATATATCTGTACTCCAATTCCGCAATTACCTGGAGCAATCTTTTTCTTTTACAGAAAGAGTGGTGGGTATTTGTGGCAGTAACGGCAGTGGCAAAACCAACCTGCTCGATGCTATCTATTACCTGGGCTTTACCCGTAGTTATTTCTCCAGGCCGGATAGTACCAATGTACACCACCATCTTTCCGGCATGCGGTTACAGGGCCATTACCTGCTCAACGACCAGGCATATGAGATAGTATCTATACTACGCGAAAACAACCGAAAGGAATTCTCGGTAAACGGGGAAGAGTACAAAAAGTTCAGCGACCATATTGGCCGCTTTCCCTGTGTAATGATCGCCCCGGATGATATTGAACTCATCATCGGTGGCAGCGAGGAAAGAAGGAAATTCATCGATACCATTTTATCGCAGGTAAACAAAACCTATCTCCGGTACCTGATCGATTATAACAAAGTGTTACAGCAACGGAACAGCCTTTTAAAGCAGGCAGCAGAGTCAGGCAAAATGGATGAGACCGTATGGGAAATATTCAATGAGCAACTGGCTACCAAAGGAGAATGGTTATACCAGCAGCGCAGCCAGTTTCTTCAACCATTTATACAACAGGTATTGGCCTTTTACCAAAAGATAGCTGGAAAGAAGGATGATCTTTCCCTGGTATACGAGAGTGATCTTCAACAAGGCAACATGAAAGAGCTGCTACAACGAAGCCGGCAAAAAGATGCGATACTACAACGAACAACAGTGGGTATTCATAAAGACGACCTGGTAATAAAGATGGGCGATGCCGGTTTTAAAACAGAAGCATCGCAGGGGCAACGCAAAAGTCTTTTGTTTGCTTTAAAGCTCGCAGAATGGCAAACACTCAAAGATGCAAAAGCATTTACGCCACTACTCCTGCTCGATGATGTATTTGAAAAACTGGATGCTGACAGGATGCATAACCTGCTACATTGGGTTTGTATTGACAACGACGGCCAGGTATTTATTACAGATACACACACAGAACGGTTACAGGAAGCACTCAACAATATTGGCGTACGCCATCAGTTAATTGAATTGTAATCAGCAATCCCCCATCAGGCACCCATATGGCCAAATCACAAAATCCCCCATCAGAAATTTCCTCAATTAACCATTAACAATTGACAATTGACAATTATCTCAGCACTATCTTTACACCATGGGTGAATATCATATAGGCGACGCAATAAAGGGCATGGTTAACAAGAGTAACCTGCGTAACGGCTTACGTGCCGTACAAATAGAAGCCTTATGGGAAGAGATCATGGGCAAAACCATTGCCAAATACACCGATAAGATAGAGATCATCAAACAAACTTTGTTTATCCATACCGCAGTAGGACCCTTAAAGAATGAACTACTCTATCAAAAGCCACAGATCATCGAAAGGGTAAATGAAGCCTTTGGCGAAAAGGTAGTAAGCGAAGTAGTGATCAAATAACACATCACTACTCATTTATAACTGATAATTAATAATTAATAATTCCCCCCTCTCTTCATTAACAATTGACAATTAACCATTGACAATTCGGTTCAGTTTACTGTGCTTCCTGCTATATCCAAAATAGATCACCATACCTATTACCAGCCACACAACAAAACGGATCCAGTTAGTAGCACCCAATTCCGTCATCAGGTAAAAGCAGGAGGTTAATCCCAATACCGGGATTAAAGAATAATTTTTACGAAAGCTCTGTATAGATATCACCAATGAAAGCAAAACGAATATAAAATAAGGTACCCGCTCGGAAAGCACTTTCAGCTTGCCAAAATCAGGATGTTCCACATCTTTCAATCCAAAGAAATTACTAAAGAAATCGGGGAAAGCAACATAGGTAAACACAATAGAAGCAACAAACAACACAGGCACAATATACTTGCCATTAATATACGGTATCCTGAACTTACCCGCCTCCTTCTCTGGCCTCGGCAATATCAATATGCCACCACAAACCAACACAAAAGCAAACAAAGTACCAATACTACACAAGTCTGTTACCAGGTTAGAATCCAGAAACAAAGCCGGGATACCCACTGCCAACCCTGTAACAATAGTAGAGAACGAAGGTGTTTTAAACTTAGGATGGATCTTCCCAAACCGGGGTGGCAACAACCCATCGCGGCTCATACTCATCCAGATACGGGGTTGCCCTATCTGGAACACCAACAATACAGTAGTAGTAGCCACTACAGCACTCAAGGCAATAATGCCACCAAATATGTTCAAACCTCTTGTATTAAATGCATTAGCCAGGAAATCACTCGTATTTAACCTGGAATAATTCACCATGCCTGTCAATACCAATGCCAGCAGTATATACAATACGGTACAGATAATAAGCGAATAAAACATGCCCTTTGGCAGGTCACGCTGCGGATTCCTGCATTCTTCTGCCGTAGTAGAGATCGCATCAAACCCGATATAAGCAAAGAATACAGCAGATACCCCCTTCATAACACCCGAAAACTTATTCGGCATAAAAGGAGTCCAGTTGGCGGGATTCACATAATAAAACCCAATCGCTATTACAGCAATCACTACCAGCAGTTTAAAAGCCACCATCAGGTTACCCACCCTACGGGATTCTTTGATGCCGATATACACCAGGTACGTAATAAAAGCGGTGATCAATAAGGCAGGAATGTTTACAATAAAAGGGGTAGCACCAATACGCGGTGCATTCATCCAGATATTGTGTGCATCCAGAAAATCAGCAGCACCAGCATCTTTCTGGGCAATCAATTCCAGGTATTTCAGGTGCCCGTTCTTTATTTCAAGAAAACTGTTACTTAAAAAATCCGGGATATGCAAACCGATATTATGCAAAAAGCTGGTAAGATTACCCGACCACGAAATAGCTACCGTAATATTACCCACGGCATATTCCATAATCAGGTCCCAGCCAATGATCCACGCAATGATCTCACCAAAAGCAGCATAGGAATAAGTATACGCACTACCCGATACGGGTATACGCGAAGCAAATTCTGCATAACACAAAGCAGAAAAAGCACAGGCCACCGCACAAATGATAAAAAGAAAGATCACACCCGGCCCCCCATCAAAACAAGCTTTTCCTACCGTACTAAAAATACCAGCCCCTATCACAGCGGCAATGCCAAAACCAGTAAGGTCACGTACGGTCAATACCCTGTTCATAGAGCTACCGTGCCCGTCACCAAGCCCGGCTTCTGTATCAATTAAAATATTATCTACAGACTTTTTACGAAACAAGGGATTAGCCATATAGTATTGGTTAGTTTGGTAGTATTAAAATTAATATTCCCGGCTGATTAAAAAAGCAACCAGTTCCTGCAAAGGCTTCTTACGGGTAGCAGTTACGGCTATATCTTCAAGATGTTGATACGCTACTGCTACATACTTCGCCTTTAATTCGTTAGCCCACGCATCTACCTGGCAGTTCCTGAATATCTCCAGCACCCGTTCCACCTTATCAGTCGGGTTGGTATGCAGGAGGTGCAACAAAGCCGCTTTCTGTTCTGCGGAAGCCACTTCCAGTGCACGCAACAGCAAGATCGTCTTTTTATTCTGACGAATATCACCACCCACATCTTTACCAAATTTCTCAGGGTCGCCAAAGGCATCCAGGTAATCATCCTGGATCTGGAAAGCAATACCCAGGTTTAGCCCAAACTGGTAAATATGCCGACAGTTACCGCCACTCGCACCACCGATAATAGCACCCATTTCCAAGCTCGCAGCAAGTAGTACAGAAGTTTTCAGGCTGATCATGTGCAGGTAATCATCCAACGATACGGTTTCCTGTTTTTCAAAATCCATGTCCAGTTGCTGCCCTTCACAAACCTCCTTAGCCGTTCTGGAAAACAGGGTAGAAATTTCCCTTAAATACGACACATGGATCCTGTTAATATACTCGTATGCTTTTATCAGCATAATATCACCGCTTAACAGTGCAACGCTCTCCCCATATTTTTTGTGAACGGTTTCCATCCCCCTTCGCAAAGGCGCTGCGTCCATGATATCATCATGTACCAGGGTAAAATTGTGAAACAGTTCGATAGCGGTAGCCACTTCGTATGCATCCGGCTTTATCTCATCAAATAATTCATTACCCATCAAACACATAACAGGCCTTACTCTTTTGCCACCCAGGGCAAGAAAATAATTACAAGGCTCATATAAAGTGGAGGGGCTGCCGGGAAAATGGGAAACATTGAATTTCTCCGCAAATCCTGTTACCAGGTCGTTAAAACTGTGCATACGGCAAACCTAAAAGAATTTGGCAATAAATAATTTTCAAGGGGCAAAAATACTTTGGCATGATTTTATTAACCGGTTGTAATAAATGTAATTGTATGAAAAAAATAATCATCCTAAGCCTGTTTGTTGTGGCAATGAGCACACGTTCAAATGCTCAAAGTATGGGCAGCGATTACCAAACTGCCGTTGGGGTGAAGATTTACCCCGGCGCTTTATCCGTTAAACATTTTACTACCTCTACTACGGCTATTGAAGGCCTTGGTTATTTCTACAACGATGGGTTCCGTTTAACCGGCTTGTATGAAATACATGGTGATATAGCCGGCGCCCCCGGTCTTAAATGGTATGTAGGTCCTGGTGCACACATCGGGTTCTGGAATGATACCTGGAAAACGGATCACCCGGACAGGAACAGTGGCGTAGCCATTGGTATTGACGGTGTGCTCGGTCTTGATTATAAATTCCGTGATGTACCTATCAACCTTAGTTTCGACTGGCAGCCATCCTTCAATTTCATAGGCTATAGCTATTTTGAAGGCGGATGGGGAGGATTGGGTATTCGTTATACTTTTTAAGTTCCCTTCTATGATAAATAAAAGAGGCTGCAACAAAATATTGCAGCCTCTTTTATTTATAGCCCATAGCTTAAAAGAATAAATTCGATAACACATTGGCCGGGTTATTGGTTGCCGGCTTTAACCCAAGAAAAGTATGCAATTGCCCGTTTAATAAAATGCCCGTGAGTTTTGTTTTCAACTCATTAAACAGCCCACCCTGCTTTTGCACATACGCCGCATTATTAGACTGCTGCAAGGAAAGTATCTTCGATTTGTCAGTAAGGAAACTGCTAACGGCTTCTGTTATTTTAGGCACCTGGTCCTTTGTTAAATCCAGGGAAGGATTCAATTTACCCATAATGCTACTGGTAAGCTTGTTTACATCCATAGCCTGTGGAGTAGTTTGCGCATTTACCACAGCCATACTGCATACAATAACCAGCAATAGTGTTAATACCTTTTTCATAAGCAATAGATTTACTGCAAAATAAACTTTATAGCGTAAACAGGCTATCAACAAATTCATGCCGGTCAAATACCAGCAGATCATCGATCTTCTCCCCTACACCTATAAACTTAACCGGTATTTTAAACTGGTTAGCAATCGCCAGCACTACGCCGCCTTTTGCCGTACCATCCAGTTTAGTAATTGTTAATGCATTTACATCTGTAGTAGCCGTAAACTGCCGGGCCTGCTCCAACGCATTTTGCCCGGTAGAGCCATCCAGTACCAGCATTACCTCATGGGGTGCATCGGGAATGATCTTTTTAATCACACGCTTGATCTTACCCAACTCTTCCATCAGGTGCGCTTTATTGTGCAAACGCCCCGCCGTATCAATGATCGCTATATCACAGCCCTTTGCCACCGCACTTTGTACCGTATCAAAAGCAACCGCACTGGGGTCGCTACCCATTGCCTGCTTTACAATAGGCACACCTACACGCTCGCTCCAAATGGTCAACTGATCCACTGCCGCAGCCCTAAAGGTATCAGCCGCTCCCAGTATTACCTGGTGCCCGGCTTTTTTATAATTGTGCGCCAGCTTACCAATAGTGGTGGTTTTACCCACTCCATTCACCCCTACTACCAATATAACATACGGTTTCTTGCCCTCAGGTATTTCAAAATTCTTGTAGGAATCATCATTCGCATCTACCAATATACCTTCAATCTCCTCTTTTAACAACCGGTTCAGCTCATTGGTATTAACATATTTATCCTGCTTTACACGCTTTTCTACCCGCTCAATGATCTGAACGGTGGTATCAATACCTACATCCGCCCCCACCAATGCCTCTTCCAGGTTATCCAGTACTTCATCGTCAACAGTACTTTTACCCGCAATGGCCTTTGTTATTTTTGAGAGAAACCCTTCCTTGGTTTTTTGTAAACCCTGGTCAAGGCTTTCTTTTTCTTTTTTGCCGAAAAGTTTATCGAAGAACCCCATATTGATTGAATTACAAGTTACAGCCAGCAAGTTACAGGTTTCAGATTGTCCGGTTACAGGTCTTACTATCGAATCATACATTACCAAAGCTTCTTCAAACCAAAAACCAGAAACCGGAAATTAAAAAAGCCATCCTGTTACAACAGGATAGCTTTCTCAATATAATAATATGTACCACTGGTTATTTTTCAGCCAGGAAATCTTTAACCTTGTCTTTGTGCACAATCGCTTCCTTAAAAGTGTATGCACCAGTTTTAGGACTGCGAACAGCCTTAATCACCTTTGTCCAGTTTTTGGCTTCAGCAGAAGCCTTAGCGTCTTTTACTTTCGCGTTTTTTGAAGCTGCTTTTGCCATGATTATTTAATTTCTTTATGAACAGTTACTTTTTTCAAAATAGGGTTAAACTTCTTAAGCTCTAAACGCTCAGGAGTGTTCTTTTTATTTTTGGTACTGATGTAACGGCTTGTACCGGGCAACCCACTGGTTTTATGCTCTGTACACTCCAAAATTACCTGAACCCTGTTACCTTTCTTTGCCATTATATTGGGTAATTTACTTGATTAGAATTAGATTTTATCTCCTTTGGCTCTCATTTCTTTAATTACAGTAGCCAAACCATTCTTATTAATGGTACGGATAGCTTCCGTAGAAACCTTTAGTGTTACCCAACGGTCTTCTTCAGCAAAAAAGAAACGCTTGGTTTGTAAATTAGGTAAGAAACGACGTTTGGTTTTAATGTTTGAGTGAGAAACACTATTACCAGTAATTGGTTTTTTACCTGTAACCTGACATACTCTAGCCATGACTCTATTTTTTTCGGGACGGCAAAGGTAGGGAAGTCGTGCAGAACAAACAAAGAAAAACCAAGAAATTTCTGATTTCTGATACAATAATTACTGATTAATTCCTCCTTTCTCCTATTCCCACCTAAATTCTCAAACTACCAGCCCCAAAACCCCAAATCCAAAACCCTCAAATCAATCACACATCTCAAAATCCCAAAATCAGCAATCCTTACTACGGTCTCTTCTCTCTCCACTAATAATTCATAATTAATAACTCATAATTCCCTCCGCTCTGCTCCCTACCAAAGCCGTCCGAGCTTCGTAGGAACTCCTTATTAAAAGCGATACCCTTTAGCAATTCGCACAAATTGCTAAAACAAATCCTTTCCTCTCTGCCAATCTCAAATCAGCAATCCATCCTCCGTGCAGCTCTCTTACCGTAGTTCTTCTTCAATTGACAATTAACCATTAACAATTGACAATTATCTCAGCACTATCCCCCCCAACGGAGGCAAATGTACCCTTATTTTATAGGTTTTAGAGGGTTCATCCACCAACTCACGCTGTACAGAAGGGTTAAATACATCCCCCGTACCCCAAAATTCTTTGCTATCACTATTGAATATTTCCGTCCACTCGCCCTTACCATGCACATATATTTCCCAGTCACGGTGTACCACCGGCGTCATATTCAGGATCACCAATACATCATCCGCCGCCTTTTTACCCATCCGCTTATAAACAACAATGCTCTCCCGGCGATGATTCAGGTCCACCCACTCAAACCCATCCGGGGTAAACTGCTTTTCATACAAAGCAGGTTGACCCC
>Ga0207739_1000015_pt1 | contig 18778 bp, 12 predicted proteins | sample LuqExpMetageno15_FD_187773 | JGI IMG/M metagenome (GOLD analysis project Ga0207739, IMG submission 187773) | Tropical forest soil microbial communities from Luquillo Experimental Forest, Puerto Rico - Sample 15 (SPAdes) | ecosystem: Environmental > Terrestrial > Soil > Tropical forest ... | reverse complement strand
GAAAGAAGTGTGAGGCAACAAATAAGTATTGTTTTCATAATGGCAGTTTGTGTTTTTGCAAATACATGCGCTTCTTTGGTATGGCCCGTTAGGGTGATAGATGGTATAGTATAGGTATAGCACTCCCATTACCGTCTTTTTAGGTTTAAAGAGGGTTTATATACCAGCTACTTCCCGGGCTATTTTATGTAAACAGGGGTGGGCTATGTACGTAAGTACCGGTGGGGGTTTGTTCTTTCATATGCAATCGGTATGGTTTGGTTTTAATCTTTACGAATCAAGGCAGTAGCACACCAGATTACAGGTGCCTGCCCATGCATATCTCCGGTAATGTGCTTACGATCCAGGTAATATTGCCTGTCGTTCTTTTTATTGGTTCCTTCACATACATCATGTATGTCGGCATTATCATCTATATGTGTTATCAGCGCTAACCATGCTTTACGCGCAGCGGGTGTATAGATCTTCTTATCCAGCCAGCCATTACGCACACCGGTAATAAAGGCATAGGTAAACATGCCCGTTGCAGAAGTTTCTTCCCAGGAAGCAGGATCATCAATTAACTGGTGCCACATACCACTTTCCCCCTGGTACTTTAACAAGGATGCCATCATAACCTGGTAACCCTTCATGATACGTGCCCTGAATGGATTATCCTTTGGCAGGGAACGAAGTAATTCTGCCATGCCTACCGCCATCCAGCCATCTCCCCTGCCCCAGAAAAAAGGCACATCGGGTGCATGATAAAATAAGCCATTGGGTTGTTGTAATGAGTCCAGGTACATCACCATCTCTTTGGCAGCACGATCAATGTATTTATTGTCTCCGGTTGCACGATAAGCCTGTGCCTGTGCGGCAGTAACCATAAACATGTCATCGATCCACAAACGTGTTTGCCAGGTATATCCCCTTTCCAGGAAGCTTTTGCCCTCCGGTTTTACTTTTGAACTATCCGGTAATGTCCATTGCTTATCGGCCATGTGTTGACCAATATCCAGGTAACGCTTGTCTTTTGTTTGGATATATAATTGTAAAGGAACTGCTGCAAATACCGTGGCATCTACATTACTCGCAGGCGGTATCATGGATGCTTCGGTGCTGAATAATGGCTCAAAACGTTGCACCAGCTGATCTGTCATCTTTTGATCCCCGCTCTCTTTTGCAAATACCAGGGAGCCATACCAGGCACAGGTTTCGGGATACGTAATGGTTCTGGGAGGTCCCGGGCGATTAAAATTGGGGTGTGGCGACGCTATAAAATGGTTAACTACACGTTGCCCTACTTCCTGCGGCGAAGTGCCTTTATCCCAATGTGCCAGGTCAACCTTGCCGGCATCTGTTTGTGCACCCACACTCATCGTTCCTTTTACTTCCACTTTTATAACAGTAGCAATGGCATCCAATGCTTTTCCAGGTGTATTGATCACGATGCCAGTATCTGTTACTTGTGTTTTTAACGATACGCCGTTAGCCAATAGTTTGGCACTGATGATGGTATTGCCATTCTTTAATGATGGAATAGATAATTGCCCATTAGCCGGCCAATCAAATACCGAGAGATATAGTATGGTATTACCGGATTGTTCTTTTTGGGTACAACGCCCCCAGGACAGCATACCAAACGGGCTTGCCTTGGTAGCATAAATGGCTTCACCATTTGTCTTCATCCAGGTACCAATACCTTTCAAAGCGTTAATACTACCCTGCGGAATTTCACCTTCTGCTGTTGGCCCTACATTTAAGAGGTAGTTACCACCTTTGGAAGCGATGTCTACCAGGTTACGGATCAGCGTTTCATTACTCTTCCATTTGGAATCATAGCTTTTATATCCCCAGGTACCATTCATCGTCATGCAGGTTTCCCAATCATGTCCATCCAGTTCTTCAGGTTTGGGGATCTTTTGCTCGGGTGTTTTATAATCGCCCGGGAAGTTGGGACGCTTTAACCTGTCGTTGGTAATAATATTGGGTTGCAGTGATAGTACATCCTGTAGTTTCTGCGCAAACTCATCCGTCATGCCTGTTGGTGTATCCCACCACAATACGGCCACATCTCCATAATTGGTTAATAACTCCTTTACCTGCGGAACAGATACCTTATCAATATAATCAGCCATAGTAGCAGTAGTTTGAGCAGGATCCCAATGGCCGGAATGCGCTTCTGTATAAGCATCAATTTTTGCGGAATCAGGGTTAGGCCAGCCCTCACTGGCCACCTTCCTGGCAGCTGCACCACCGGGATTGTTCCAATCCTGTGCCTGGGAATAGTAGAAGCCTAGTTTAATACCATATTTACGACAGGCATCAGCCAATGGCTTCAACAGATCTTTACCATAAGGGGTAGCATCTGCCACATTCCATTTACTGGCTTTTGTTTTAAATAAGGCAAAACCATCGTGATGCTTGGCTGTAATAACAATATACTTCATCCCGGCATCTCTTGCCATTTTAACCCATGCATCAGGATCGTATTTAACAGGATTGAATTGCTTTGCATATTGCTGGTATTCAGCTACGGGTATTTTACCCCTGTTCATGATCCATTCCCCGGCATGTGATATTTGATGCCCCTGGTAAGTTCCTGCAAGAACAGCATAATCACCCCAATGAATAAACATACCAAAGCGGGCTTCCCGCCACCACTTCATTTTATTATCCTGCTTTACGGTTTGTGCGGATAAATGATAACTACTACCCATAAGAAGGAGGACAGCCAGGAATTTCTGTATTCTATTCATGCAATCGTTTTTGGAGAAATGAGAATTATTAATTGAGTGCAATTAAATATGAAACAGGTGTTTTTTCCCTTACAGGATTTACTTTTTATTCATTGATTTTGGCATAAATAGCGCCGAAAGCTGCCAAATGATGGATAATAACATGTTTTATGCAACACTAGCAGTAATAATGGAGATAATGCAACCGCCAGAACTGTAGGGACATAAGGGGATTATGGCAACGAGATGCCAACTGCTTATAATAAAGCACCGGAGATACTGTAATGAGGCTGGTAAATTCGTCTATAATACCTTAACGCAACGGGATCGTAATATTATCACCCCATACCAATACAGATGGATCGGCAGGTACCGTATTCCAGCGGCATTCTCTTACCGTCATGGCTTTGGTATGGGTATCGATCGAGATCAGTTGAAAAGAAAGTTGCTTTTCATCCTTTGCAGATAAGCGGCCTTTCATGGGTGAATCTACCCTAAAGCAGGGAAGAGAAACGGTATTATCAGGCCCCTGCCAGTCATAGAACTCGTTCCAGTTATTATGCCCATGAAACCAGGCCTTGATCTCAGGGTGGTGTTTCAGGAAGGCAGCCAGGCCCCGCTCTTCATAAAAGGCGGTATCTTTTACATTGGTACCATCCCTGAATACCTCGGGTAATAAGTTTTCAAATTTATCGGTACCGTTAATGGTATGCTCTCCGTTAGGATTGGTAAAGAACCGGGCTTCCACATCGGGCATGGAATGGGTAAAGAGTAATACCGGTGTGCCAGGCTTTAAGCCTTTGATATCTTTTTGTATCCATTGCTGCTCCAGTGAATCGGGCCAGAGATTCACAAACACCAGGTGTATACCACCCATATCTCTTGAAAAATGTACTTTATCAGTGGTGTAGTTATAACTGGCAGCCGTCTTTAACTGGGCAGGCACCAACATCCTGTTATACATCCCTGCCAAAGAAGAAGCATCTGCAGGCTTGTCGAATTTCCAGTAACCCAGTGCATCGGCCACATCATGGTTACCAGCACAAACCAATAAAGGGCTGGGTTGCTGTTTGCTATTTTGTATAGTAAGCTTTTGCAGGTAATCGGCTTCAAACTGTTGCCAGGAAGTAGCTGCATTTTGTATACCTGCTTCCTGCCTGTTGGCAATATCACCCGTAATGGCCAATGCTTCAATAGCCGTAACAGGTTTACCGGCACCCACCCCACCATCATCAGGCAAGGTTAACTGCGGTAAACGGTTAATAGCCCCGATCATCGCCTCATTTACTACTACGGCAGAGACACTATCCGCACCCCTGAAATGAGGACGGGTAATACCATAATGCACATCGGAGGTTAATACAAATTGTATAATGCCCTCCTGGCATTTGGCAGTAAAAGCAGTAAGTGTAAAGATGACAACGAGAAGGCTGTAAGCGCTGGTGTGTTTCCGCATGGGTTAAAAGTAATGTATTGCGCGAAACTACCCTCCCGCCCCGTTCCCGGGAAAGGAACAGGTATATTTAATGCTATTATAATCTTTTCGTAACGATAAGTTCTTTTTGACAACAGGTTGCACACAAAATTTTCCAGACGCTACCAGCTTATTGACTACTTATAGTAAAATGGGTATTCTTATGGATACGCGGGATCTCCGATTCATGGATAGTTAATGCGCCATACGCACCATCAGCAATAAACAACCCATAAGCTTCTTTTATACCTTTCCCATAACTACCAACACGCACATTTTGCAGGGTAGCATCCTGCAATGACACGGAAGTACCTGGTGCGTCTTTGGCAATAATATTGATCGCATTGGATATACTTTGGTCAATAGCCACATCGGTAATAGCAATGCCGGTTATGCTGCGTTTGTCTAAACAGATTTCAATAGCAGCACGCCAACCCCACTCATGATCAAAACCACCGCTGGTTGTAATGGTACATGACCGGATAGTAGTAGTACCACTAAAATTATTATGTACGCTTTTATTCTCCGTGGGAAAAGTAGTACTGATTAAGATGGCGGCGCCCTGCGAGATATCGCTAAAAGCGCAATCCTGTATAGTATTGCTTTCTCCCCCGTAAATAGCGGCGCCATTGGCCAGGTAAGGCAGTTGCGCGGTACAATGTGTAATCACATTAAAACCGGGCGAGAACTGTTGTTGCTTAAACACCGCCGGCCAAATGGCAAAACCATCATCCCCGGTTCCCCTTGTGGTACAGTTATCGATAGTGGAATGATGCATGCCTACACAAAAGTTGATACCATCTGCCAGGGTATTGCGTATACGGCAACCGGATATGGTAAGGTTGGTGGAATTCTCTATCCACATACCCACTTTGGTATGTTCAATCCATAGACCATCAATAGTAGAATTGGTTCCAAAAGAACCCGTGATGCCATCATTGGCTTCTTCATCGCTTCGGTAATTCAATTCGCCTATAATACTAAAGCCCGCAAGATGAATATTACTGCCAGTACCGATCAATCTTACCCGCCGGTCTGCCCGGGTATACAAAGCCTGGTCACCTGTTAGCTGCGTGTACCACATACCTGCCCCCTGTATGCGAATATTGGCAGGCATTACCAGGTTATGCGTGAGGGTATACCGGCCCGCAGGGATCCATACGGTTTTACCCGTTTCCGCTGCTTTGGCAATACATTTTTGAAAGGCCTCGGTATAATCAGCGGCGTGATCAGGAGCGCCGAAAATGCTATCCTTAACAGACAATGCATTGGCAGGTGCCTGTAAGGGTGGAGGAACAGCTTCCAGGTCTGCCAGGTCAATGATACAAACGCCGGTATTACTCGTATGATCATCATCCGGTTGTATCCTGATCAGATCGCCCTTACTGATGCGTAGATTATTCAGCCGTATTTCATCATAAAAATGCCGGGGCCTGCCATCACCCGGGTTATTGGTAAACGGGTACTTGCCATATAACCAGGCATAATGAGAACTAACCGTAAAATACTGGATCCACTTCCCATATACAGAAAGCTTGAGCGCATAAGGCAAACCCTTACCATCCTTGCCGTCAGGAACACTATACCGGATCACGATACTGTTTGCCGGCGCAACAGCAGTAAACTCCACATACTCGTTTTGGGAACGCAACAGCACGGCCCGCTGCCCGGAAGATTCGGTTTCCACCTGGTAAGGATCATAGGCAGGTCCGATCACCTTGCCGGTGGTTCGCATCTGCTCTGCCTCATAGGTTGTCCAGGGAATGGTAGCACCAGGTGGCACTTGCGCAGTGCAGCGGCTGACAACTGCAAAAAGCAGAATGAGCATAAAAGGGAATTGCCTATTCATCAGTTAAAGGTAAACGGGATCAGTTTTATAATATATATAACACTTAGTATTTAATTTATCAGCTTTCTTTGACAACACTTATATCCGTTGCTTATGAAGTCAATTCTACTCATGCTTTTACTTCTTATTAGTAGCGCTCTTTCTGCCCAGTTTGTCATTTCAGGCAAGGTGGTTGCTGAAAAAAACAAACCAGCTACAGGTGCTACGATCCTGTTATTACAACAAAAAGATTCTGCTTTAATCACTTCTCTGTTGAGTGACCAGGATGGTCATTTTCAATTTAGTCATGTGCATCCCGGTCAATATCTCGTATGCCTGTCAATGCTTGGCTATGAGAAAGCATATATTACAGCACCAGTTATTGATAGTAATATACAATTAAAAGATACCCGGTTGGTTACAGAAGTGCAAGACCTCGAGGACGTGACGGTAATTGCACATAAGCCTTTTTTACAACAAAAGCCCGACAAACTGATTGTTAACGTAGAAAGTAGTGCCACTGCTGCAGGATCTTCCGCATTGGAGATTCTGCAAAAAGTACCTGGTGTATTGGTATTGAATGAGAAGGTAACTGTATTTGGAAAGGGTAACCCACTCATTATGATCGACGGCAGGGCATCTCCCTATATCAATATGTCGCAGGTATTGAGAAGCATGAGTGCTGCCAATATTGACCGGATAGAACTGATATCCAACCCGGGAGCGAAGTATGATGCTACTGGTAGTTCCATCATTAACATCATTTTAAAACGCAATGCTGATATAGGTACCAATGGCAACCTTACACTAACAACAGGAACAGGCTTATTTGACCAGTTAGATGGCTATAAGGACAATAACTTTTATCACCTGGCGCCTGATTTTAGCATCAATCATCGAAAAGGCAAAGTAAACCTATATGGCAGTTATGGTTTTTTCCATCGCAATGAATATGATTATAATGAAGTAACAAGATATATTGCCGGCAATACATTCTTTCAAACCAATTATTCGCCTGACACCGACAATAACCATACATACAGAGCGGGCATTGATTTTTATGCTAACAAGAAGAACATCTTTGGATTTGAATTGAATGGTTTGTCCAATAAAAACAAGGGCAACGCTATTGGGTATACCACGCAATCTGATTCTGCCACCTCACAGTTATTAAGTAGCTTTCAAACACGGAACAATACATATAATACCCAGGTGAATAATTCCTATAACCTTAACTGGAAACATAATTTTGATAGTGCTGGTAAAGAACTCAATATCGATATAGATTATTCCAGGTTCCGGTTGAATGAAAACAGTGATATTACTACTATTTTAGCCAATACACCTTCTTTAAGCAACCAGTCGATAAGCAATCCACTGCATTTTCTTGTATTGAAAGCAGACTATACGATGCCTGTTCATAAAGAAGATAAGCTGGAAATAGGCGCCAAATCATCTTTTACCACGATCAACAACACACTCGTTTTTTCAAGGGAAGGCATAATAGATAATACCCGCAGCACAGATTTTCAATACACAGAAAACATCAATGCAGTATACACCTCTTTTGAAAAAAATATTGACAAATGGAAATTAACAGCGGGCTTACGGACAGAGCAAACCATAGCAAAAGGAGTCAGTGCATCGCAGCAGGTATTGAACAGGAGTTACTGGCAGTTGTTTCCTTCTTTTGTGCTAACGCGAAAGATTAATACTGATCTTTCTGCGGTATTACAATACAGCAGACGGGTAAACAGACCCGGGTATGAACAACAGAATCCTTTTGTGGAATACCTGGACTCATTGACCTACGAAAAAGGGAACCCGCTGTTACAGCCTGAAGTGATTGATGAATACAAGCTATCTTTCAATTCGCAGAATAGTCCCATTTTGGCAGTGAGCTATAATAAGAAGCACAATGTTATTGTTAACAGCGCGCCAAATCAAATAGGCAACATCACTTATATCTCACCTCAAAACCTCGCCTCTTATGAGAATATTGCAGTGGAACTGAATTTCCCTGTTGAGTTGGGTAAAAAATTAACAGGTGCGGGTAGTTTACAGGGCATGTATAATCATTACAACGCTTACTACCTGAACGGCCAGTACGATCAAAGAAAATGGAACGGGCTTGCCTATTGCGAGATGGCCTATAAACCCAGTCCCACCTGGAGTATAGAAGCAACCGGTTTCTACGTTACAAAGCTATTGGATGAGTTTACCATTACGAATGGCTTTGGTGGTCTGAATTGCGGTGTACAACATTCATTATGGGATAGAAAAGGGAAAATAAGCCTGAATGTAAATGATGTACTTTTTAGTCAGAAGATAAAAAGTACATTGAATTATGAGATCATCAATGCCCATATATTCCAACAGGAAGAATCAAGAAATATCAAGCTAAGTTTCAACTATTATTTTGGAAATCAAAGACTAAAAGCCGTTCGGAACCGCAATAAGGCTTCTGAAGAAGAAAAAGACAGGGTAAAACTAAAAGATTAATACACTAATACAATTGGTTACGCAATATTCTTTTGATCATCCGTACTGTAGTGCGGTTGATCTGTCCCTTGTATTTTTCCAGTATGGCGTTTTCAGTCATCCCTGCAATCAAATCATTGACAACGTTTAGCCACTTACTCAAAAATTCCGAATTGGGTGTTTGGTATTTCAGTAACCGCCGCACCGTATCGATGGTCGTTTTACTAACCTCGTATTCATAGAGTATAACGATCTCATCGGTACTCATCCCCAGTTTGATATCATCGGCAATCCGGGAATAATCCCGCAGGTATTTTTCATTGGCCTCCATTACCTGGAGCAAAGGCTCATCGCTATAATGGATTTCCGGGTATTGATGTGTTTGTTTTTGCAAAGTGGCCAATGCATAATTCCGGGCAATATTATCGCAGATCACCAGGTCGTCTTCTGTAAGCTCAAACCACTCTCCTTTTAATCGTTTGTGTTGAAATACAATGTGCAGGCTCTCTTCCAGTTCGTTCATATTAGCGGCAGGATATTGCCGGATAACACGAAATTCCACAGGCAGGTGTGTATGATACGATGACAGGCGTTTTTGCAGGTCCTGGGTTTTACCAATTTTATATAAGTTCTTCCCTGTTTTCAGGATATATACGCAATTGCCGGTCTTCGATGGTTCTGTTTGGAGTGTTGCCATTGGTGTCATTTCCTCCGGGAATGTAGTAAATTTCGTTCATTACTATTTACTTATGTATACCGGGTATATCTTTACCGCCATTGAAGCGCGTCAACGAACAGACCGGGAAATCAACCATGAAAAAAAGAGCTATCATTATCGGTGCGGGACCTGCCGGCCTCACGGCCGCTTATGAATTAATAACCAGAACAGATATTATCCCGGTGATCCTGGAAAAGTCGGCAGATATCGGCGGCCTGAGTAAAACGGTCAATTATAAAGGCAACCGGATGGATATTGGCGGGCATCGCTTTTTCTCAAAGTCCGATCGGGTAATGGAATGGTGGACGAATATCCTGCCTATTGACGCAGGAGCTATTCACGATGTTTCCATACAATACCACGGCCAGTCCTATCATTTAGACGAACATTTACTCCACAAACCGGTTTCGGATAGCTCCAAAGTAATGCTGCTTCGCAACAGGCTATCACGCATCTATTACGACGGGCACTTTTTCGATTATCCCATCAGTCTTTCTTTCAGCACGCTCAAAAAGCTCGGGTTTACCAAAACCATACGGATCATGATTTCATACGGGAAAGCCGTACTGTTCCCTATTAAAGAAGAAAGATCGCTGGAGGATTTTTTTATCAATCGTTTTGGCAAAGAGTTATACCAGGTTTTCTTTAAGGAATATACCGAGAAAGTATGGGGATTACCCTGTAACAAGATTTCAGCAGAATGGGGACGCCAGCGCATAAAAAAACTCTCCATTCTAAAAACCATCTTACACGCCATCCGAAAGAACATCAAATTCCTGCCAGGCTCATCCATAGCACAGAAGGAAACGGAGACCAGCCTGATCGACAAGTTTCTCTACCCTACCTTAGGGCCCGGCCAGTTATGGGAGGAAGTAGCTGCTTTTGTGGTAGCCAACGGTGGTGAAATTCATTTTAAACAGGAAGTAAAAAGCCTTGTTCACAGCAACCATATAGTACAAAGCATTACTGCCATCAACGATCAGCAGGTAGAGAAAATATATGAGGGTGATTATTTCTTTTCAACCATGCCGGTGAAAGAACTGGTACAAGGTTTACAGCCCGCTGCACCCGCCACGGTTCATACCGTAGCCAGTAACCTCCAATACAGGGACTTTATAACAGTGGGATTATTGGTAAAGAAACTAGCCATCAGTGAAGACGCTCATTACCCTATAAAAGACAACTGGATCTATATCCAGGAGCCCCATGTAAAGATCGGCAGATTACAGTTTTACAATAACTGGAGCCCCGCAATGGTGGCCAACAGCGAGTATATATGGATGGGGCTGGAATATTTTTGCAATGTAGGCGATGAACTATGGAACAAAACAGATGAGGACTTTATCCGTTTTGCCATTCATGAAATGGAACAAATGCGGTTTATTGACAAAGACGCAGTAGTAGACAGCACCATTGTACGGATGGAAAAAACATACCCAGCCTATTTTGGCATGTATAGCCGTTTTGGCGAAGTACAGGACTATGTGAATACCTTCAACAACCTGTTCCTGGTAGGCAGAAATGGAATGCACAAATACAATAATGCCGACCACTCAATGCTTACAGCGATGATTGCAGTAGACAATATCATCAATGGCGTTGAAACCAAGGACAATATATGGGAGGTGAATACAGAAGAAGAATACCATGAAAAGAAGCACTAGGCCATTGACAATGGTTGCTTAGGAACAGCCGGTTGCTGAAAGATGAAAACAAGCGCAGCCGCCAGCATACAAAGCTCCCCGATGGTATATTGAAACCGGAAGATAAAAGGCAACCCGTTCATACAACAAAGCCCGGCTATTGCCAGTATCAAAGCACTGTATTTTCTTTCGGTAAAGCACAGGATAAGGGCAGTACCAAATATCCATTCCACCAGGTTATACGCGCCACGGTTGCCAACAATAAATAATTCGGAAAGCATATAAAACAGGAAGGCCAGCATAAAAAGCTGGTTTGTATTGATAGCGGGTGCCGTTCCAAACTTTCGGTAATAAGGCAGCAAGATGCAAATAAGCAAAAGGGCAAAGCCTGCCATGAGTTGAACAGAACTAAGCACCACTCCAAACCGGCTGGCGTATTGCTGCATATTCGCCAGTCCACCGGCATTAAAATCAGTAACACATTTGGTTATATTGGATACCCCTTCAATAACAGGCGGTATCGTAAGGTGCTTACCGGAAGGCAGTACATTCACCTTGCCCACGGCTTCCAGGCCATAGTATTTCATGGCTTCGGAATATTGCTGCCAGGCAGGCCGGAAAGGAAGAAAGAAAATAAACACCCCTGTTACAAACCCGGCAATACTACCCATTATCCACCGGTAATTCCTGTTCAATACAAAAGGGATATGTATGCATACAAACAACGGCCTGATCCAGATACAAAGCCCTGCCAGTATACCGGCGATCAAATGGTTGTGCCTGGCTTTACTGTTATAGATACAATAGATCAATGAAAACAAACCCGTATACAAGGCATAGGTTTGCCCTCTTTCAATATTAAAGAACCAAATGTTCGAAAACAGGCAGATGAGCAGGAGCCAAAAAACATTCCGGCTGGTAGCAATAGAAAAGCCGGCAACCCCTACAATAGCGCCAATAATAAACAGGTACTGCAACACCGTCCATCCGATACGAATATAACCATACGAAAAACCAGCCAAAGGTTCATTCAACAACAACAAGGCAGGAGTAACTACATTACCGTTTACTTTCCTGTCGGGGTTATCGTTAGAGTCGAGTAACCAGGCAGGATCCGTTTCTTGCCATTTAAAAAAATAAGGCGACTTCCCCTCTTTCAACAAGCGGCTACCTACCATCCGGCACCGAAGGTCTGTACCCCCATAATGAAAAGTATATTGCAGGCAGATCACAAAGCTCACAGCAATCAGGATACTGATCCCTATCCACACATATGTTTTTCTAAGGGTCATGCGCCGGTTTATTTAAGGGCAATATAGTTAGTCGTATCTTGTTCTCAAAACCAATTCCATGTTCTATAAACGGATGCCCATCGAAATTGAATCTCCTGAACAGATGGGTTATGATACCATCAAAAACAATCTCTCCGAGAGCTCTTATTCCGATACCTTATTTCGCAATACAGCCATGCCCGCCGGGCTGCTCAATGACCTGTTACTGTGCTATGGATCGCATATGGGGCATGAAGGCTTACGTGATCTGATCGTTGCCGGCCATCCCCCCTTAACCCGGGAAGATATATTGTTAACCGTAGGCGCCGCAGGCGCTTTGTTTATCATAGCTACTACCCTGCTGGAGCCGGGTGATGAACTGATAGTAGTGAGGCCCAATTATGCGACCAATATAGAAACACCCCTGGCCATCGGTGCTACTACCCGGTACATAGACCTGCACTTTGAAGAGGGCTTTGCACTGGACCTGGCAGCAGTACGCAAAGCCATTACCCCCAAAACAAAATATATCTCCGTTACCTATCCACATAACCCAACCGGCGTGTATTTATCCAATACCGATATGCAGGCACTCGTTGCCATTGCTGAGTCTACCAATACCTGGTTACTGGTAGATGAAACTTACCGGGAGATGGTTTTTGGTGAACTGCCACCCCTGGCGGCTACTTATTCGGATAAAGTGATCAGTGTTTCCTCTTTATCGAAAACCTATGGCCTGCCAGGTATCCGCATGGGATGGCTGATCTGCCGCAATGCACCACTCATGGAAACCTTCCTGGCCGCAAAAGAGCAGATCCATATCTGCGGCTCTGTATTGGACGAAGCGGTTGCCTTTCATTACCTGCAACAGAAAGAAATGCATTTTGCCTCCATCCGGCAGGACATACAGGAGAAGTTTGCCATTGTTCAACACTGGATGCAGAATCAGGATGGTTTTGAATGGGTGGAACCCCAGGGAGGCTGCGTTTGCTTTCCACGGATCAAACACCCGGAGCAAACAGACATCCACAAATTTTATGAAATACTACTGGCCAAATACGGCACTTACACAGGGCCTGGGCATTGGTTTAACATGCCCCGGCACTATATGCGTGTTGGGTATGGATGGCCCGGTAAAGCCTCCTTGCAGGAAGGCCTGGCCGCATTGACAAAGAGCCTGGCAGAAGCCAGGTATTAGCTGACATTATTTCTAAAAGGTTAATGACAATTCGATATCTTTTAACAATGAAGATAACCGCTCCTCTCTCTCTCATTTTAAGCTTTGTTCTGTTCGCCTGTAAGGAAAACAAGCAATCTTTTACAATTAACGAAAGTATTTCCCAATCAGACGCTTTTATTAATACTGCAAATAACAATGCTCCTTATGAAAGTGATACAGCCATCATTAACAAAAAGAAATTTGTTCTCTCCGTAATCAAGACCGACACAGACTGTTATTTCAAAGTAGAAAAAGAAATTGGCCCAGGTTTTAAAACCATTTTGATTGATCGGGATTATAACACAAACAATTCAACATTATTGTTTAAAGATCAAAACAATGACGGTTTTGAGGATATTGTTTGGACAAAAAAATGGCAGGACCACAGCTATTTGTTTAATCCATCAAAAGAAAACTTTTATGAAGTAGGCGAGTTCCATGACATTAATACTTTAAAAATAAAGGGGCAACCAGTTCTGTATAAAAACAAGTACCCAGTACTTTGGTTACAGAACCCGGAAAGAGATATGGAATGGATGATTGAATTACACGCCGAGCTTTTTACGATAGACAGTGCATACAATAAGATTTCTTTCGCTACGATTGACGATCTTGCTTCACAAGAGCGCTGGAACATTGAAAAATGTGCCAGGGCAAACAGTGTTGTAGTAAATTGCTATGTTCCACCTTATTCACCAAAGTATGGAGAATTAAGTGTTTGGAATTCCGGCAAATCAATTGATTCCCTATATATGAAGGCCAATAAATTTGATAGTGCATTCATTGCAAAATATTGGATCAGAAACTACCGAAAACTTCTACCGTATGGCAAAATCTTTCATGCAAGGCGGGCAACTGAATTGGAATATTATTAACTAACCATGATCAGAAATTATTGAAAAACCGCCTGCCCCAATATGCGCAACAATACATTCTACAGTGCCCTGAATATTACAGGGCTAACCGTGGGGCTTACGGTGAGCATGTTGTTACTATTGCCTATTGCTGGCAGTACTCTCTATACTGATTGCTTTTGTAACCATCAGCTTTCAATCCATACGGGCAGCACTAGCTAACCCGGTTAAAAGTTTGAGAAGCGAGTAATGCGACTAGTCATATTTAAAATCAATGATGATACCCTTTTTCTTATAGTCCTTTAATAAGTTGGCAGCCTTCGCCGAATCCTTTTGTAATAAGGCTTTGAAATAGGGTTCAACGATTTGATTGGTTTCAGAATGGGGAAACTTATCCCCCAGGTAACTATACGCTGTTTTATAATACTCTTCCACCTCTTTTGAGTCGGAAAAAGCCAACACAGGTGAATTGTCCATGCCTTCTAAAAAGAAAGTCAGTAAATACTTTCGGTTGGCCCGGGCATCATCAATCAACACAAAGACAGGGTTCTTTTGTATAAAGTTATCCCACCAAACAAGCCTTTGTACATACTGCTTTTCAGTAATAGTAAGCCCGGCATCTTCCTGAAAGCCTTCTTTGTTCTCCCTGTTCAACTGCTCCAGGTATGTTTTCATAACAGGCGATACATAATGATAAAACCATTTGGCAATAAAATCCTTATCCTGCTGGATATAAGTAGTACCCTCTGATGCAGCAAGCTGTAGTCCATTTCTTTTTAACCCCTCATTATAATCTTTCAGTTTTTTGGGTGCAGGCATAGCCTCACCTGTACTGTCGAGCATAAATAAAGCCTCGTAGTTAGTAGTATCCTTATCGTGCTGCGCATTGGCAGTGTTCTCCAATACACCATAATATTTATTAAAAAGGATAAAGCCTTTGTCTTTGGTGGCCGTATCCGCTCCTTTAAATAACAACTGGTATTGCTTGGCAGCAGTAACAGCGGTTGTTATATCAGTGGAATCCAGCTTTGACAGGAAGACCTGGTATTCACTCAACAAAGGGGAAGTTGTTTGATCTTGTGGTTGATTACAGGCAAATAACATAACCAAACAAACTAAGGCATAGGTGATTCTCATTTTCATAATACTATTGCTTTCTTTTATACAGTTCCTCCCAAAGTATATCAGTGTCTACAAAGAAGATAATTTCAACAGTAGCATCCGCCAACAACCAACTACCTTCTGCTATCTCCTCTTCCAGTTGTTGATCATCCCAGCCACAATAACCGATGAACAATTTAATCTCCGTTTCTGCCAGGCTTGCATCGTTCATATAGGCAACTGCCTGTTTAAAATTACCACCCAGGCAAACAGCACCAACCACGGGCAGGCTATTCTCTATCAGGTCAGGCCGCTGATGAATAAAATAAAGGCTTTCCGTTTCAACAGGCCCGCCCTCAAACAACGGGAAAGCCGCACAATGCCTGAATTCTATCAGCTCATTAAACCTGCGGGAAAATAATTGATTGACCACAAAACCCAATGCCCCTTTCTCATTGTGTTCTGCTATAAAAATGACTACTTTCTCAAAATTGGGATCATCCAATAATGGAGCACTGATTAAGATGGAACCGGGCTGAAGCGATAAAGCACCCTGCATAGGATTGTTATTTTAACCGGAGCTATAAACATAAAACATATGAAGCAGAAATAGACATTTTATAGCACAATGGCATGTTGAAAAAATACCATACATAGGCAGGCATTGTGTTTGAACGCTCATATTTAATATATTGGCAACAATGAAAGCCAATAACCTCAGCAGGCAGTCCCTGTTTAATGAACGGGCGCCAGGTATTAGTACCTGCTTCCAACATTCCCGCTACCGGTAAAAATACCCGGCACTATCTATTACTCAAAATCACGTGTTTCTACGCTTGCCCAGTTGCTGTGAGCGCATAGTTTTAATGAATATTTTTTAATAATATATCTACCCCTGTTATGCCTCTCATCAACCATATCACTCACGCTAAAAAACAAACAAAATGAAAAAAAACGGGCTTGTCCTTTATCTCATGGCAGTAACTGGTATTGCCTTATCACTGAACGCATGTAACAATGAACCATCCACCACCAATGCTTCAGGCGGTGGCAGTTATTCATCCATCCATTTACCAAAAGATGTATTACCAACCTGCACTGTTCCCCCGGATACTTTTAAAACCTGGTTCAAGGACAGCACAGTAAAAGAAAACGGCCTGGTTACGCCAGCCAACAGCGTAACCTTTGCACATTCCAACAACTGCGATTTCTACCAATGGTCCGAACGCATGTTCCTTTGGATCACCTCGCAGAATACCGGCCAATATGGTTCCGGCGGTACTGTAATGGAATCGCCCGTGTTTTATACCGTTTCACCAGATAGTGCCAAACAAAGACAACTGATCAAACATACACCTGGGCAGATCATCAGGGCCACCGGGAGCCTGCTAAAAAATGGTCCCGACCGATTGCCTTTGTTCAAAGACAAAAAAGGACACCTGTTCCAGGTAATCGTTCATACAGCCGGAGAAAAGCCCCTGGTAAAAAACCAACTGGGCAGCACTGTAGAAGTAAGCTCCGTTGAAAAAGATGCAACCGGGAAAGCGATCTTTAAAGACAAGACCGGCAAAAAGATTGAGAACCCCAAACTCATCACCACACTGCCACACCCTGAAAAGATCTTACAGGAATTTCCAACAGCAAAAGGGCCTGTATTCCTGGATGCAAACGGTAACCAGGTAGATGCGGAACAGGCACAGGCCACTGGCGATGTACTGATGGCACAGAATGGTTCACTGGTGTACTATATTACGATGGTGAACGACATGTATGCCTACTTTTTGACAGCCGTAAAGAATGGCTACATGGCAGGCACCCAGTTTCCCACAACCGCATCGGCCAGGGATAGTATTCTTGCCTATGCCCACATGCAGGGATATACGATGCCAACCGACCCCAATGCGCTGGCCATCGAGATCAAAACATCATGGGTAATAGCAGATAGCCTTACCGATCAAAACAATTATGTTACCATGGATGCCATTGTTCCCACCTACAACACATCATCCAACACCATTTGGGTACCCAATGGAGAAAAGAAAGTAAAACTGGCTTTAACAGGTATCCATGTGGTAGGCAGTGTGGCCGGGCACCCTGAAATGGTATGGGCTACCTTTGAGCACAAAAGCAATTCACCCAATGCCGCTTACCAGTATATCAACAATAACAAGCAGGTACAGACCGTACCGGCAGATACCGGCACACATTGGCTGTTTAACAACAATGCATCTGCACCGCCATCCACATTCGATTCTTCGCATATGCAGGCACAGGGAGATTCTATTGTAGCCGTACCACCTTATACCATTAGCCCAAGCAATACGAACATAGCTTTTCCATGGGGTACAGCGCTACACAATGTTCCCAACCAGGAAGACACCAGCGCATCAGCCTCCAATACCGAGATCCTCTCTCTCAACAACGCCATACTGGGTATGTTACCAGGGAATGATGTTAGAAAGAATTACCTGTTGATCGGCGCTACCTGGACTTTCGGTGGTGCAGCACCCAATGGAGCCATTTACCCGGTAGATTCCACTTCAGGCGGTGCCATCGGTACCAGCCTGTTAGCCAACAGTACCATGGAAACCTATTTCCAGTCCGATAGTACAACCTGCTTTACCTGCCACCAAACATTAACCCCTACCCGGTTAAGCCATGTGTTTAAAGCCTTACAACCGCTCAGCGCTACACAAAAGGCCATCAAGGACAAAAAATAAGCAATACCTGCCCATAAAATAAGAAAAGGCCCCAACACTATGGTGTTGGGGCCTTTTTCTGTGCCTCTCCAAACGGCAGAAGAACGGCAAATGAACGGCTAATGAACGGCAAATGGAGTTGGTTACCCCCTTTTCTGCCCTTCCCATCAACACCAAAAAGCCCGGTTATCGATAAGTTCGGTAACCGGGCTTTTATGGTTATGGGTAGAATCCGTCTATTTCTTCATCATCGGTAAGGTAGCATCTGCCCCACCGCCTTCTACTCTCACATAATACAAGCCTGCAGGTAGGTTATCACAGGCAAACTGGTATTGGTTATAACCAGCCGGGAATTGCCTGCTGGTAAGCTGTTTAATCAATGCGCCATTTACGCTATACAGCCGTATGCCTACTGTAGCTACCTGTGCAGTAGTAAAGGCTACGGTAGCGGTGTTACCAGCCGGGTTGGGGTATACACCCGCTTTGGCAGCTTCTGTGCCTGGCATGGTTACCGTAACCAGCGGGCTGCTAACAGCCGAACCGATAGCGGCAGTACAGGAAGCTGCTGTTGGGCTATTACCGGTTACCTGCATCCAGTCGATATTGCCAAACTCAGCTGACTGTATGGTTTCCAGGCGAATGGTGTTAACACCGGCAGATAAGGTTGCTGTTACCGCAGCCGTAGTATCCCAGGTGGTCCATGCACCGGTATAAGGGAAGCTGATAGAAGAAACGGCCACCGTTCCGTTAACCAGCAAACGGGCAACATAAGA